>Ga0209042_1001629_pt1 | contig 16829 bp, 13 predicted proteins | sample SaaInlV_200m_DNA_6_FD_184649 | JGI IMG/M metagenome (GOLD analysis project Ga0209042, IMG submission 184649) | Marine microbial communities from expanding oxygen minimum zones in the Saanich Inlet - SI037_S2LV_200m_DNA (SPAdes) (version 2) | ecosystem: Environmental > Aquatic > Marine >...
TTGTCGGTCGCTCAGTCCCAGCCCCCATTTCAAGCGCAATATTTCTTTGATCTTTCTCATGGTCAGGTTCCTCTGTGTCATGTAGCCTCCTTTTAGTTTTTGGAGGGTAGCATGGCATAGTTTCTTTTATCTGACCAGCTTTGTTTTACGATCCCATTTGATGTCGTCCACCCATTCTGGGTTGACCAAAATAGTGGACGATTTGCTCCGGAATTAGTGGACGACATGCTCCGGAATCAGTGGACGGCATGCTCCGGAATCCGTGGACGATATGCTCCGGATTTTGCAGTATGGGTGGTTTTGACATCGGGAAATTCGGCGAACAAAACGATCCCTTGGACCGTCCCTGTAGAAGGCATGCGATTGTTACTTACCGGAAAGCCTAAAAACACATCAGTCCGGGATGATGTATTGGGAAGTTTACATCTTTCGCTTGGGTGAGGTGTAGGGAACGGAGTTTTTGTAGGCGGAGGCAAAGTTGTAGATGTGGGAATAGCTGTCGGGGTCTCCGTTGGAAGGGAGGCCACTTCTTCAACAACAGGCTCTTCAGCAGGAACACTTGCTGTTTGGCAGGCGCCAAGCACCAAGCTCATAATAAAAAATATTGAAATAAATAGGTAAAATTGTTTTTTCGTCATTGCAGCACATTCTCCTTGAGAGTAGGGTGTTTTTATGAAAATATCTTATCTCATATTTTCATAAAAACCCATTCCCAAAGTTCATTTTTTATTGACAGATTTGTTAATAAAATTGCTAAACGTCTGTTAAATTGCTTTTTAGCCCTTGATGGCTATGAAGAGGATTCTTTATGAGGAGCACTCCCCATACCAAACCACGCACCGACGTTGGGATTCGGGGCAATAAATAATTTGTGGATGAAGATCGGCAATAAAACACCTGATACAAAAGCGATCAAAACAGTCAAATCATTTTGCCCGATATGGGGAACAAGTTTCCCGTTGACCATCTCCTGAATCGGAAGGTGGAAGATGAAAATGCTCATCGTCAGGCTGCCGAAATAGCTAAAAAGGTTCCCTAGTTTTGGCAGATTAAGTTCGATCTGGCGAGAAAGAGATAGGGTAAAAATAATCCCTGCGATAGCTTCGATGGTGTTCAGGATCGGGGATGAGTAGAGGCGTATTGCCATATCGACGGGGATATCGAGCGTAAGAACCATGCCAAAGAGGATAGCTGCTGAAGATAAGAAGGTGATCTTCGATGTAAAAAAATCTTCGGGGACGTGGCGGGATATCTCTCGGGCAAGGATAAAATAAAAGCCGCCGAGCAAGACCAAGTCTAGGCTCGCGGGCAGCCCATAAAAGCTCAGGGATTTTCCGAGAATCTCAACATCAAAGGTCCACGTATAGGGCAGGGGCAGAGTCCCTATCCATGGGGTAATGAGGAGAATTGCCCAACGCACCCAATTCTTTGAAATAGGTTTGGTGAATTTGTAGAAAAAATAGGCATATATATTGATGAGGAACAGAACTGGCAAAAACCAGAGTTGCCCCCAGTTGAGATAAGGTCCGGTCATATAGAGCGATTTAAGCAACCGGCTACCAGCAGTGACAAGACTCATTTTCCCGAAGAAAAAAAAGACACCGTAGATGAATAGGATAATGAAGATGAGGGGTTTGATGAGACCCTCGAAGCGTTTTTTGACAAGGGTTTTGAAAGGACGCTCAGGGTTGAAGAAGATGCCTGACAGGAAGAAAAATAAGGGCATGTGAAAAGCGTAGATAAAGCGATGCAGCATAGGATGGTAAGCATTTAAATCGTTATGACCAAGCACAACCAGCAGAATGCCGATCCCTTTGGCAATATCTATGTAATGGATTCTTTTTGGCATTACGTCTCTCCTCTAAATGGATTTCACGATTATAAACGAACTTCGCAGCCAGGCAGTTTGATTAGAATTTTGTTAGATATCTCAACAAAAAGGGCATTCGGCTTGACAAATCTTTTTTTTTGCATATAGTTAAGCACGCTTAACTAAAAAGGTAACTTAACTATGACTAACTCTATCCAATTTTCTCGATCCGTGCGCAAGTGGATGAATACCTTCGTCCACCGTTCGATGCGCGATTCGGCTCGTTTTGTGAAAACAAGCGAGATTTCAATGCCGCAATTTTTCATGCTGATGCATCTGCATCAACGCGAGCACTGCGGTATCTCTGACCTGAGCGAGCACATGGATACTTCCACAGCGGCTGTCAGCCAGTTGGTTGACAAGCTCGTACAGGCAGATCTGCTCTTGCGCAGCGAAGACCCAAATGACCGCCGCGCCAAAAAAGTGGAACTCTCGCCCAAAGGCAAGACTTTAATTGAAAAAGGCATCGAGGAACGTTATCGCTGGGTGAACGAAGTTTCAAATGCTTTATCGGATGAAGAAGCAAAGAAAGTTGCTGAAGCCTTCGAAATTTTAGGAAGTGCAATGAAAAGAATAGAAAGCGGAAAGTAGAAAAAGTAAAAATGTGATTCTGCGCAGAGGGCTTTAGCCCAACACCGTAGTCTCCCCATTCAAAAGATGAGATTGCTTCGCTTCGCAAATTCATCTCACTTACAACCTATGCAAAAACACCTTGTAGAGGCGGCTTTAGTCGCTCTGAACGGCTAAAGCCGTTACTACAAAGAAATTTTAAGATAGACATTTACATAAAAACCCGAAAAAGGAGAAAGACCAGCCATGCTTCGATTGGCAAAATACTTAAAACCCTATACAGCCCTGCTCGTGGCTACCGTCATCCTGTTATTTGCGCAAGCAAATCTGGATTTGGCGCTGCCAGACTATCTCTCGCGGATCGTTAACAACGGCATCCAACAAGGCGGCGTCGAGAACGCCGTTCCGCTCGCGATACGCGCGACAGAGATGGATAAGGTGACAGTTTTCATGAGCGCGGATGATAAAACCGATGCTTTGGATCACTACACCCTGATCGATACAGACTCACCCGAAGTTGCTACCTATGTGGAGATATACCCCGCCCTCGCAGAGGAAGCCGTTTACGTGCTGAATGAAGATGTGAGCAATGCCGAGATCGAGCGCCTGATCCCGGTCTTCGCCAAACCGCTCCTGACTGTCTCGAGCATCGAGATGGCGATAGCCGATCCCGAAATGGCCGCCCAAATGGGTGGTGGCGATATAGGCTTCGACATCACCCAACTCCCAGCGGGCATGGATGTTTTCACCATGCTGGGGCAACTTCCGGATGCGCAAAAAGCGCAAATAACGGAGAAAATCGACGCCCAGTTCGATGCGCTCGGGGAGAGTATGGTCGCTCAATCAGCGGTAGCAAGCCTGAAATCCGAGTATGAAGCGCTTGGCATGGATACAGCAGAACTTCAAAACGACTATATCCTGCGCATGGGCGGCATCATGCTCTTACTAACGTTGCTTTCCGGCGCAGCCACCATCGCGGTTGGCTTCACGTCATCTCGCACGGCAGCCGGCCTTGCGCGCGATCTGCGCCATGATCTTTTCCGCAAAGTGGAAAATTTCTCCAGCGCCGAATTCAACAAATTCTCAACCGCCTCGCTCATCACGCGCTCGACCAACGACATCACCCAACTTCAGACGGTGACCGTCATGATCATCCGCATGATCGTATACGCACCCATTCTTGCTGTCGGTGGCATTATCCGTGTTATCGGACGGGACGCCTCGATGACTTGGCTGATCGGCGTCGCTGTGATCTTTTTGGTCGGCATGATCATTACCGTTTTCTCGACCGCGTTGCCGAAATTCAAACTTATCCAGAAACTGACCGACCGCCTGAACCTCGTCTCGCGCGAGCAGCTTTCAGGCATGATGGTCATCCGCGCCTTTAACATGCAGCCTTTCGAGGAAGAACGCTTCGACAAAGCCAACATCGACCTGACCGCCAACAGCCTCTTCATCAACCGTTTGATGGTGGTGATGATGCCGATGATGATGCTCATCATGAACGTGCTTTCGCTGGCGATCATTTGGGTCGGCGCGCACCGTGTTGCCGAAGCCGCTATGCAAGTCGGCGATATGATGGCCTTCATGCAATACGCCATGCAGATCGTGATGGCCTTCCTCTTTATGTCGATGATGTTCATCATGGTGCCACGCGCCTCGGTTTCGGGGGAACGCATCGCCGATGTTCTCGACACAGAACTGTCCATCACCGACCCAGCCGAACCACGGGCGCTTCCGGCAGATTTCCGGGGCGAGGTCGAGTTCCGCAATGTCTCCTTCCACTATCCAGATGCAGATGCAGACGTCCTCCACGATGTCAGCTTTACCGCCAAACCGGGCCAAACAACCGCCTTTATCGGCTCAACCGGCTCAGGTAAATCCACCGTTATCAATCTGCTGCCGCGTTTTTATGATGTGAATGAAGGCACGATTTTGGTGGATGGGGTCGATATCCGCGAGGTCACGCAGCACGATCTGCGGGAGAAGATCGGATACGTCCCGCAAAAGGGCGTGCTTTTCTCCGGCACTATCGAGAGCAATTTGCGCTACGCTGACGAAAACGCCACGGAAGAGATGCTTGCTTCCGCTATAAATATTGCGCAGGTGACCGAATTTGTGTCTGGCAAAGAAGAGGGCATCCAAGCCGAAATCTCGCAGGGCGGTACGAACGTTTCCGGCGGGCAGAAGCAGCGCCTTTCGATTGCCCGAGCATTGGTTAACACCCCGCCCATCTACATCTTCGATGACAGCTTCTCGGCACTCGACTTCAAAACCGAAGCCGCACTGCGGAAAGAGCTTAAAGAAAAAACGGGTGACAGCACCGTGCTGGTCGTCACCCAACGTGTTGCCAGCGTGATGCACGCCGAACAGATCATTGTGCTCGAACAGGGCCGGGTCGTCGGCAAAGGCACCCACGAGGAATTGATGAAATCTTCTGAAACATATATAGAAATTGCGGTATCGCAACTGAGCATGGAGGAATTATCATGATGCAGCGCAAAGATACCCGTCAAAGTAGTGCAGGGCCACGGCGTGGCCCCGGTAGCCACATGGCAGCCATGATGAAAGGCGACTCCGCCCGCGACTTTAAAGGCTCGATGAAAAAACTGGTCGAGTACCTCGGCAAGTACAAACTCACGGTTTTGATCGTGATGGTCTTCGCCGTCGGCTCCACGGCTGCCAATATCGCCGGTCCTAAATTGCTCGGTCAGGCCACCACACGCCTCTTTGAGGGCGTTATCGCGCAAATGAATGGTACAGGTGAGATCGACTTCACCTATATCGGTCAGATCGTCGGCTGGACGCTTGCTCTCTATCTGCTCTCGACCCTTTTTGGCTACATTCAGGGTTGGATCATGGCAGATGTCTCGACCAATATCGCCTACCGTTTCCGCCGCGATATCGCCGAAAAGATCAATCGTATGCCGCTGAAATACTTCGACAAAACATCCCAAGGCGAAGTCTTATCTCGCATCACGAACGATGTGGATACGGTCAACCAGACCCTCAGCCAAAGCCTGAGCCAGATCATCACCTCTGTGGTAACCGTGATCGGCGTGCTGGTAATGATGTTCTCGATCAGTTGGATGATGACGCTCGCGGCTTTGGTCGTGATCCCGCTCTCGGGCGTGGTCGTCGGCGTGATCGTGAAACAGTCACAAAAATACTTCAAACAACAGCAGGATTATCTTGGGCATGTCAACGGGCATGTCGAGGAAATGTACGGCGGTCATATCGTCATGAAAGCCTTCAATGGCGAGAAGAAGAGTGTTGAGACCTTCGATACATATAACGATACACTCTACGACTCAGCCTGGAAATCACAATTCCTTTCGAGTCTGATGATGCCGCTGATGCGCTTTATCGGCAATGTTGGCTATGTCTTCGTGGCGATTCTTGGCAGCTGGCTGGCAGTGCGCGGCACGATCACAGTCGGTGAAATTCAAGCCTTCATCCAGTATGTGACTGCCTTCACCCAGCCACTGACCCAGCTTGCGAACATCTCGAATATCTTGCAGCAGACCGCTGCTGCTGCCGAGCGCGTCTTCGAATTCCTTGAAGAACCCGAAGAAGTGGTCGATACCGAGACCCCTATCTCGCTCGACAAAGTCGATGGAAATGTTGAATTCAAGAACGTGTGCTTTGGCTATGATGCCGAAAAACCGGTCATCAAAAACTTCTCAGCCGTTGCGAAACCCGGACAGAAGATCGCCATCGTCGGGCCGACCGGTGCAGGCAAGACGACTATCGTCAAATTGCTGATGCGCTTCTACGATATAGATGATGGCTCGATCTTGGTCGAAGGACACGATCTGCGCGAGTTTACGCGCCAAGATTTGCGCCAAAAATTTGGCATGGTGCTGCAAGACACCTGGCTCTACAACGCCAGCATGATGGAAAATATCCGCTACGGGCGGCCCAATGCCACAGACGAGGAAGTCGAAACGGCTGCCAAAGCGGCACACGTGGATCACTTCATCCACACCCTGCCGGATGGCTATGATATGGTGCTCAACGAAGAGACCAGCAATATCTCGCAGGGACAGAAGCAGTTGCTGACCATCGCACGCGCCGTGCTGGCTGACCCTAGCATCCTGATCCTCGACGAGGCGACCAGCTCAGTCGATACGCGTACCGAGGTCTTGATCCAGCAAGCGATGGATAAGTTGATGGAAGGGCGCACCAGCTTCGTGATCGCCCATCGTCTCTCCACCATCCGCGACGCGGACTTGATTCTCGTCATGGACGAGGGTGACATCGTCGAACAAGGCTCCCACGACGCATTGTTGGAGAAGGGCGGGTTCTATGCCGAGATCTTCAACAGCCAGTTTGAACGGGTTAGTGTGGAGTAGAGGATTAAGGAGTAGTTGATTAGGTAATTAGGGAAAAGAAAACCGCGTGATCTCTTGACCACGCGGTTTTTGTTTAGCTTATAGAGTAAGCCATGAGTTATTCCCCTCTAAAAATGTAGTTGTTATGATATTCAAGAAATTTTAATTTAGGAGCAAATCTACTTGGCAAAGAGATTCTTTCCCCTTCATACCTTAAGATGAGATCATTTATAGCAGTATCCGCTTTATGAGATTTTAAAATAGGTGATACCTTCACCCTATAGTCAGTCCCCACAGTTAGCAGTCCACGATCAAATGCACGGTCGTGGATTGCATTAAGACATAAACCATTTTGTGGGTTTACACGGTTTTCAACATCAATAGACCACGGGATAATGTGGCTTGCGTTCAGAAGTTCTGGTATATCTAAACCAGTGATACAACATTTTGAACTATATGCAGCAAGAATTGAGCTTCGAAAAAAAAATTGATTGACTCTTACTTTCACCGTTCTCTCACGTTCCTCGCCTTGTGGGATGTTGGAGACATCATCAGTTACTAATTCATCAATCGTTTTGTTATGGATTTCAGCAAGGAGAACTTCACTTGCATAGCTTAGATTTTCCCAATCTCGATGAAATTCATCCCAGACTTCTATTTCCTGTTTACTACCATGAGATGCCCCTTTTATGCCACGTTTTCCTAAGGTTGGGTCAAGGCGAGCAAAATTTACGAGTTTCCATGCTACGGCTGAAGGTGTACGACCAAGAATTTCAGCTAAAGCAATAACATCTGGATTTTTATTATGCATCCTCCCAAAAGGAATTTTACAATATAGGTTGAAGGCTATAATTAATTCTTCTCGAGACCAATTCTTTCTTGCCATACTACATCCTTCTTAGCAGCAAAACACTTTGAAAGCCAATTGTATATTACTACGCAATACATGATTAGAAAAGTTGAAGGATTTCAAAGTGTTTGTCAAAATCTTTCATAAGGACTGAAAATCACACGGGGTGGTGATATTGATTCCTCGGCGGTGAGGACCTCTTTGATGGTGGTAAAAGCATTCGGAGCTACTTAGCTACCACATGTCAGAGACCTAATCTCTATTGAGCTACCAACAATAAATCGATCAAAAAAGTTGGGCTTTCTTCGATCAGTCTTTCGGCTGCTTCTTCCGAGTTTGTTAAAATAACAAAGCCGATGTTAAGCTCAGGGATAAACCCGATAACACTGAGATAATTGTCGTATGCTCCTTCATGAGCGATCAACGCCACGCCCTGATATTCCTTTACTTCCCAACCCATGCCGTAATCTTCCAGATCAGGCTTCCAGGTTTCAGTGAGATTTTTCTCTGAAACGACGCGCGTTCCGTTTGGTGCTTCCCCGTAATTAAGCTGGGTGCTGAGATAAAGTGCCATCTCATGTACATTGACTTTAAGCGTGCCTGAAGGAGCCAAAGAATCGCCATCGAAATCTTCAGAATCAGCTTCTACTGGAGAGCCACTCCCATTCAAAACATAGGATTTTCCATAGTGCGGATCATTTTCTATCTCACTCACACGAACAACCGCGTTTCTCATCCCGATCGGATCAAGGACTTTCTGCTTCAAAAGACGAGCATATCCATCATATAGATCATCGTAATCGCCATCATTGACGAATACGCCCAGATAACCAGCTATTGAAGCCGAGATGTTGCTGTAGCTGAACTCTTCACCCGGCATTGCAAATAAGGGCGTATCGGCAACAAAGGTAAAAAGATCATCAGCCTCTGCACTATCAATATCAAAAGAATCTTCCGCATCATCCGGAATGCCGCTCTGCATACTGAGAAAATGCCGCATAGTCACCATTTCTGTTGCTTCAGAGTCAGAAAGTGCAAAATCAGGATAAATTTCGACAACGGGCGTATCCCAATCAAATAAACCATCGTCAACCAGCGTCGCGATCATCATCGCAGTCATCGATTTGTTGGTTGAGCCAATATGAAAGAGGGTCTCAGGGGTTACAGGAATATCATTCTTTACATCTTGTAAGCCAAAACCTTGCATGAAGACTGTTTCACTTCCCTCCACGATGGCTACAGCCACACCTGGGATGCTTTCGTCTTGCATGACTTCCTCAATAAAATCGGCAAACTCGTCAAATTGGCTCTCGTCGTTTTGGGTCGGAACCTCCCTTTCGGGTTCAGTAGCAAGTTCAATCTCAGCTTCAGGAGCAAAATCAACATCAGATAACCCACATGCGATCATAAATATGGATACTAATAAGGATATACCAATAAACTTTAGTTCCTTTTTCATAAATCTTATTCCTATATAGTTTCGTGCGTATTAGTCAGTTATTAAGAGTATCGCGATTTATTCTACTACTCTTACCTTATATATAAATAAAGAGATTGGCTCGAAAAGAAAGTCCATGCTAAACTCTAGTATATTTCTTTCGCCAAAAGAAAAAGGAGCCCAAGGATGAAAAAGCTACGCGGACTTAAGCATCGAGAAATTCAACTAGATCTAGACCTTTATCGAGTAGACGTGCCTATCCCCGGTTTGGCAGGTGTCTCCTTGAGTGTGATCGATATTCATCCCGACGGAGCGGAAAAGGCAATCATTTTCTTACACGGATTTGCAGGCTGCGCCGAAACCTGGGAATATCAGATCAATCATTTTGCGCTCGAATATCGCGTCATCGTCCCCGATTTGCGCGGACATGGTCAGAGCGATGCTCCTTTTTCAGAATATACGATGCCGGAATTGGTCAGCGATATCAACGCCGTTGCCGATGCGCTGGATCTGCCCGAAAAATTCATTCTCGTTGGACATTCCTTCGGTGGATCGATCTGTATTGAATATGCTGCCGCTCATCCGGAGCGTCTCGAAAAATTAGTTTTGATCGCTACAGCGGGCGAATACCCGCTGCCGAAAAGTGCTTCGTTGCTCTCCAAAGTCCCCGTCTCGGTCATCCGACCCTTCTGGAAATATCGTCCACGCTGGAACGCAGAAGTTCATGTCCTGAAGCGGATGATGCTCAACAATATGGGCAAATGGAGCGGATGGGAAGCTCTGCAAAAGATCACCACAGAGACGACGGTATTAACGGGTCAATTTGACAGCTATTTCCCGCGTTGGGCATTTGACCGTGTCAGCGAGGGGATTTCCGGCGCCGATATTATTGATGTAGGCGCATCGAAGCATAAGGTGCAACTTGAACGTCATCAAGCCGTTAACCGCGCCGTTGAGCGTTTTATTCATCAAGGTGGCAAAGGGAAAGGCTCTTGGCGTGAGCAAGGCTTACGCACCGACTTGGCTATCCAACGCCCCTGGCTTAAAAGTTATGGAAAATATACGCCCATAACCTGCCCCATCCCCAAGCAACCTTTGCATAAATTCCTGGAAGCCGCCGCAGACCGCATCCCCAAACGGATAGCGACCATCTTTTACGGCTCAACCTTAACTTATCAGCAACTGGATCGGCGCGTAAACCAATTTGCTCACGCCCTGCACGGACTCGGTGTCCGCCCGGGAGATCGCGTGATGGTCGTGATGCCAAATATGCCCCAGATGATCATTGCCTATTATGCAACGCTTAAAATTGGCGGCGTGGTCGTACTCCCCAACCCCGATGCGAAGGCGGCGCAGATCGTGGAGCAAGTCGAAGAGACAGGCGCAAAAGTGCTCGTCACGCTTAAAGATTTTGCCGGCTTGGCAAATAAAGTTCAGGAAGAGAACGATGTAAAGGTTGTTTTAGCGAATATCCGCGATGTGGTTTCAGGACGGATCTACAAAGAATTATTAAAACGCTGGCATGTAGCCGGTTTTGGCGAAGGTGAAACACCCTGGGTGGATGAAGGGCAAACGATGGAAGCGCTTATGCTCGACGCACCCCAAACCCGCCCGGATGTGGAAGTGGAAGGCGATGCGTTGGCAAATATCCTCTTTACCAGCGGCACAACCGATAAACCCAAAGGCGTTTGTCTGACACATACAAATCTGGTTGCCAATTCTCTCCAAACACGCCATTGGATTCCTGATGTTCGATACGGCAAAGAAATTTTCCTCTCCGTTTTGCCCCTAACGCATAGCTACGGCATGACAACGGCGATGAATATTCCCATCGTCATCGGGGCGACCATCGTTCTTTTGCCCGTTTTTGAAATTCAGCAGGTGCTTGACCATATCAAGGAATATAAGCCCAGCGTTTTCCCCGGTGTCCCCTCCATTTATGCCGCCATTAATCACGCGCCCAATGTGCGTGAATATGGGCTAAACTCCATCAAAGCCTGTATCAGCGGCGCGGCTCCGCTCCCCGTTGAAGTGCAGGAGGCTTTTCAGAAACTCACACGTGGCAGATTGGTCGAAGGCTACGGTCTTACAGAAGCTGCACCAGTCACGCACGCAAATCCGCTGCGCGGAGATGCAAAAACTGGCTCCATCGGCATCCCGATTCCCAACACCGATGCTAAAATTGTCGACCTTGTTCGGGGTCACGATCTGCCTCCGGGGCAGATTGGCGAACTACTTGTTCGGGGTCCGCAGGTGATGAAGGGCTATTGGCAAGCCGAGGGCAAGAGCGATCCCGACACATCCTTCACCGATGATTGGCTGCATACGGGCGACGTTGCCGTAATGGACGCGGATGGATTTTTCAAGATCATCAGCCGCAAACGCGACACCATCATGGCTGGCGAGTTCAGCGTTTATCCGCGCGATATCGAAGAAGTCCTCTACGAAAACTCGAAGGTACTCGAGGTGGCAGTGGTCGGCGTGACGCGCAAGGGTTGGCTCGGCTCGAAGGTGAAAGCCTTCGTGGTGCCGCGCCCGGGCACGACACTCTCGGAAGAAGAATTAATGGAACTCTGCCGCAAACGTCTCGATGAATATGCCGTCCCCTGGGAGATCGAATTCAGGGAGACCTTGCCAAAATCTTTTGTGGGGAAGGTGCTGCGCCGGATGTTGGTGGAGGAGTAAAATACAGCTCCTGAGCGGAGGGCTTCACGATAGTGAAGCAGGCAGACGAAGGACGGATTCTCAAGAACCGCTCTTCGTCTGCGCTCTGCTCCGCTCAGAGACTGGATATTGTTTTTATGGATAAAACTTTTCTGCTTCGCTCTTTATTTCAACTTGCTTCCGTTGGAGCAACAGTTTTCCTCGCCTTTGGCGTGATGCTCTGGCTCCAACCCGGATGGCTGATTACCCATTTACGCAAACAATCGCCCGATGTACTCTACTCTGTCGAAACGGACGAGAAAGTCGTTGCCCTCACCATCGACGATGGTCCCGATGCTTGCGGCTCACCAAGAATTCTCGATGTTCTCGATGAATATGATGCCCACGCTACCTTTTTCTTGATCTCAGAACATATCCCCGGCAACGAAGAATACGTCGAGCGGATGGTCGCTGAGGGGCATGAGTTGGGCAACCACCTTACAGCAGATGAGCCAAGCATCTCCTTGAGTAATGGAGAATTTGAAAGAGAACTGCTCAAAGCCGACCAGGCACTAACGGAATATGTAGATGATGTGCGCTGGGTACGTCCCGGCTCAGGCTGGTATAACGAAGAAATGCTCGCCACGATGGAAAAACACGATTATCAATGCGCCTTAGGCGATGCCTATCCTTACGACCCGCAGATCAGCATTTATTGGTTCTCCGCCTATTATGTCTTGGGGAATGTGAAGCCCGGCTCCGTTATCGTGCTGCATGACTATAACCGCCGAGGCGGGCGCACAACAAAAGCGCTCGAGATCATTCTGCCAAAATTGGCTGAGCGAGGATATAAAGTAGTAACCTTATCGGAGTTAGCCGGGATCCAAGCAGGGGAATAACTCTCGAACAAGAATTAATAAAATAGCAGGAGCAAAACATGAACTGGTTAGCACTCACCCAACAAGAATGGCTGGACATAGGGATTTCTGTATTAATCTTTCTCGTCATAGCTTTTCTAGGACGGAGGCTCATCAAATTTATCTTCAAACGGGTTATTCGCCGCCTTATAAGCCAAACTAAAACCACTTTCGATGATGTTCTTCTAGATGCAATTGCACCGCCCTTTTTTTGGCTAGCACTGGTATATGCCTTCAAGTTTTCTCTCAATCGTCTCGATTTCATCTTCGATCAACTCAATTTTGACCTCGCCGCCTTCTATTTCGTCCTCTTCTGGCTAATCGGCTCGATCATCGCATGGCGTCTGGTCAACAGTCTTGCTAAATGGTACGAAAATCAACTTTCCGTCACCCGTGAGATAGAACTGGGCGAGCAGCTAATGCCCTTCTTCCGCCGTCTCATGCTAATAACCCTGACGGTGATCATCGCGATCATTTTTCTCGATTATTTCAGCATCGAAGTCAGTGGATTCGTTGCGACCTTGGGCATAGGCTCACTGGCAATCGCTCTGGCTGCACAAGCAACATTGTCAGATACGATCAATGGCTTCGTCATCATGATCGACCGCCCCTTCAGGATCGGTGACCGAATCGAGCTTCTTGAGTTGAGTACTTGGGGAGATGTAGTCGATATTGGTCTGCGCAGTACACGCATTCGCACGCGGGATAACCGCATGATCATCGTTCCGAACTCGGTTATCGGCAAAAGCTTGGTAATTAACCACTCCTATCCCGATACGCAGTATCGCATCCAAATTGAAATTGGCGTTGCCTATGGCACTGATCCTGAATATGCACGCAAGGTAATTATTGACGCAGTTTCGCAAGTTGAGGGTGTTCTACAAGACCATCCGGTAGAAGCCCTATTTCTGGCGTTCGGTCCTTCTTCGCTCACATTCCGTGTCCGCTGGTGGATCGAATCTTATGTTGATACACGTCGTATGTTCGATAAAGTGAATACCGCCATGTACAAAAAACTGGCTGAAGCTGGCATTGAGATCCCTTTCCCACAGCAAGTCGTTACATACAAAATGGATATAGAAAAGGGTGAGGATAACTTTTTCCCCAAGGAAGAATAACCGCGAGACAAAATAAGTTAATGGCGTGTTCTGCCCTCCCTCGTTAGCGGGGGAGGGTTTGTTTTAAGGTTATATCTGTTCTGCAACGAAACTTTAAGGTTCACCTCTTGACTTTTTAGAACAATTGTTCTATATTCTATTTACCCTAGTATCAACCTTTTTCCACATGGCGTTTTCACCCATAAAACTTAAGGAGGCAGCCATGAACAAATCTTCAATTCGACCTTTCTCAGCTCTCTCAACCAGCAATCTGCAACGCGGGCAGCTTTTCGGATATATTCTGCTCGGCGCATTGCTTTCTTTTGAGATCTTCAATTTCGGTACGACCGATTTTGCCCTACAAGATTTACTGGGCGATCTACGTTTTCTAGGGCTGCGATGGGCAACCATTCTCTCCCTGGCTTTCTGCGGCATCGACTTTGCAGGCATTGCACGTCTTTTCACTCCCGAACAGGGTAGTGATGAGCCTGCCGAGGTCTGGTATCTTTTCGGGGCGTGGCTGCTTGCCGCCGCCATGAACGCGATGCTGACTTGGTGGGGTGTCTCGGTCGCGATGCTTGAGCATCCCGCTGCAGGGAGTGCAATTCTTACACAGGCGACCCTTATGAAGGCTGTGCCGATCTTCGTAGCCTTCATGGTCTGGCTGACACGTGTGCTTATTATTGGTGCATTCTCCATTGCCGGGGAGCGAATCTTCAGCATGGCAGATAAACCTAAACAGGCTGTAAAGAAAGTTAGTTACAGCAAACCCAAAACAAAGAGCACCTACAATAAGCCACGTCCAGCAACGCAGGCCTTCCGTCCTGCGCCGAAGCAACAGAGCGCATTCTCTCCCCCTCAGCGCTCCGAGCCACGTGCCGAGCCAACTTATCATCCTGTTGGCATGGCAGCTCGCTCAAACGATGACAATCAACCCCCGTGGAGGTGACCTTAGCGCATTAAGTTCTTCTTGTCGAACAGATTTCATCCAAAAATAAAGCAGGTTCAGCGAAATGGCTGAACCTGCTTTATTTTTATGATGGTACGCACGTTACCCCCACCTAGCCTCCCCCGCAAGCGGGAGAGGGACACGCTATCCTAGCGTACTTTCGCCGTCTGTCAGGAGATAAAAGCCACGTGAATTGCCCTCGCTGCGCTCGTAAAGAAAATCGGTAACGATATAGCCCATAGCAAAAGCTTCTTCAAAAATTTCTCGTGTGAAGAAACGCCAGTCACGTGCAATGGCGGGGGAGGTTCTGCGGATCAATTGGAAATTGCTCGGGATCTCGACAAGGAGCAGGCGTTGCTGGGGACGGGCATATGTATTGGGAGGCATCAGCAAGCTAGAGGCCGCGTCCGTTTCGGGGGCGTATAGAAATTGGGCATCTGCTTTGCGGTAATCATCCAAACTTACGCGGGTAAAGTTCTCTTCATCTAAATGAAGATGAACACGGCGCGTGTTAACCCACCAATCCACTTGAAAACGATCTGATGCCAAACCTGCGTTGAGTTCATCGACCATTTCGCCATATTCTTCACGGCGATAGGTGTTACAGACCGCACCGAGGCGAGCAATATTGAGACGAGCGTTTGGGCTAAGAAGAGGGTCGTATGTCCAGGTAACGAGATCGAGCCCCTGCTGGCGCACCATTTGCCATTGGGCTTTTTTGAGTGCGAAGCCAATGCCCTTACCGCGATGATCGGGATGCACGCCCATTTGATGCGAACAATGTTTTAATTTGCGCCCCTGCGGAGTATCGGTAAATCCGGGAAAGCCAAAAGTGAGCCCGATCATTTCATCGTTCTTGAATGCCCCAAATGCCAGCCCGCCATTATGAATGAAGGTGACAAGAATATGCGCAGGCACAACGTCGGCGGGTCCGCCGCGCCAAATCTTGTCGACCAGTTTTCCGAGTTGGCGAATTTCTTCGTGTTTTTCAAGCAGTCGAATGGTATAAGGTGGCATTTTTTGAGTTAGGCTTTGCGGCGCGATGCTTTGCGCAGTTTCGTCAGCCAGCTTTTCCTGCGCAAATAATCAAGCCGATAAGTGAAGCGCGCGGGCATCAGCCCAAAGATGCGCGGCAGCGAATCTGTTTCACAGGTGCGGTCGGTTGCCAGATAATCGAGAAAGAAACCTGAAACAGGATATTTCGGAAAAAAGGCTTGCAAAAGCACATTTAGCACACGCAAGATCGGTGTAGATGCCGGTAAAATCAGGCGTTTTTTCCCCGTTGCCGAAAGAATAATTTCTATGATCTGGTGCAACGTGAAATATTCGCTGCCGCCAATCTCACGCATCTCGTTTTCAAACTCCGGGTTTCCGAGCGACCAAAGTAAAGATGTTACCAGATCTTCGACAAAGAGCGGTTGCAAACGCACCTCGCCCTTACTTGGGAGAAAAACCACTCCCGGAGCAATACGCACCAGATGCGCAAGCGATTCGGTGAAATTGTCCCCCGGGCCAAAAATGATGGATGAGCGCAGGATGGTGTAATTAACCTTCCCGTTGCGGATATGCTCCTCAGCGATCCCCTTTGCTTTGAGCACCGGAAACGCGGACGCTCGATCTGCACCAAGGTGGCTCAAATAGATAATTTGCTGGACACCTGCTTCGCCTGCCGCCTGGACAAGGGTACGCGTCCCCTCGATGTCGGTTTCGAAAAGTTGATTACTGCTTTCGCCCCCTGCAAGATGATAGATATGATCTACCCCACGCAATGCAGCGCGCAGACCACGTAAATCGGTCAGACTAACAACCGATACTTCGACAGGCACACCTTTTGGCAGGCGCGGATTTTTCGGCGAAGGACGAATTAAAATGCGGACATCGTGCCCGGCTTCGACGAGTTGGCGCGCCAACGCCCGCCCGACAAAACCGGTTCCGCCTGTGAGGAGAATCATGGCGAGGATTATACCCTTTTTGCCCCCCCTGTCCTGCGGACAAAGTGCCCCGCAGGTAGGGCAATCGCATCTAATTATTGCCCCTGTAAGACTTTGAGCAAATAATCGTTATTCCATGCCGCTTGTAATTGTTTTGCTCGCACGCCGCCCTTTGCTGATTTCTCCTGCTTGAGCAAATTGAGCGCAATATGCCTAAGCACAGCAAAGTT
>Ga0209042_1001634_pt1 | contig 16791 bp, 15 predicted proteins | sample SaaInlV_200m_DNA_6_FD_184649 | JGI IMG/M metagenome (GOLD analysis project Ga0209042, IMG submission 184649) | Marine microbial communities from expanding oxygen minimum zones in the Saanich Inlet - SI037_S2LV_200m_DNA (SPAdes) (version 2) | ecosystem: Environmental > Aquatic > Marine >...
ACCCATCCTTCCGCTCCGCTGATAATTGCGCAAATCGCAATTGAGATAATGTTTAGCAGTTTATGGTCTTTGGTGCGGTCTATGCGTGGGTCGCTAACCTCTGAAAAGTGTTCTTCTAACTTGTTTAATGGTGTGGTTTTCATCTTTGCTATCCTAGCAGTACGAGGATAACAGAACTTACTCTGATTTAGATGCGATTGCCCTAGGCCCCGCAGGGGTATCCCCCCAAATTCTAAGTACGGAATTTAGGGAGCAAGAAATATAGGGAAAAGGGGCTTATGGCTCCCATTGGGCTTGCCAGTCGGGTTCGGAGTTTTCGGTGATCTGTTGGAGATCACTGCCGTCGGCGCGCATGAGGTAGAGGTCGGCTTGATCGTTATTGCGCAGGGAGTTGAAGACAATGAACTCGCCATCGGGGGAGTAGACAGCGGAGTTATTGTTGCCACCTGCGGTGAAGCGCGTCATGATGCCGGTTTCGATCTCGTAGCGGAAGATGTCTTTATCGAGAGGTGGCCCGGCGGAGACGAGTAGGAAGCGTCCATCTGGGGACCAGTCCACGCTTCCGGTAATGCCGAGCAAGCCATAGGTCACGCGGCGAGGCGGCTCATCACTTTGGGTATCCAGCAAAAAGATCTCATATTCAAAAAGCTGATTCTCGCTCATGGCGAGGGCAATCGTTCGTCCATCGGGTGCCCAGGCTGCGCTAACGAGGGTATTCGGTCCCGCATAGTTGGGTCCGCCGTAAAGCAAGTGTGGATTCTCACCATTTTTATCCATGATCCAAAGAGCAGTCGGCTCACCTTCAGCACGGTTGATGAAGATGATCTTTTCGCCATCTGGTGAAAAATCGGGCGAGAAGACGTTGCCGATCTCATGAGTCAATTCTACCGATTGGGAGGTACTAAGGACGAGCAGGTAGAGATCAAAGGTACCGAGGCTCTGATTGGACGCGTAAATAATGGCTTCGCCTTGCGGCGAGAAGGCGGGGTAATAATGGTTAATATTGTCGTGCGTAACCTGGAGCAGCCCTGTGCCGTCGCGGTTGACCATGCAGATCTGGTTATAGTCGCCGCGCGTGCAGGTAAAGATGATGCGCCCGCCATGCACCCCAGTTGGGTAGGGAAGGGGCGTATACGTTGGTAATGGGAGGGGCGTGTAAGTTGGGAGAGGGGAGGCGACAACCGTGAAACCCGCTGGGGCGGGCATTTCAGCGGGAGCGGCAGGTTTGATGAGAAAAAAGGGGATTGCCAAAAGTCCTAAAAGAAGAAACCAGATGGGAAGGCGTTTTTTCTTTTTTTTGGAGAAGATGTTTTTATCGCGGTTGAGTTTGGGCATAAGAGGTATTTAACAGATGTTACGCATTTTGATTTGTATTCTTTCCCCCCCTGCCCTGACGGAAATCTCCCCATTTTGAAAACCAAGAATAGGGGGATTAGCAAAAGAATAGTGTTTTTCAGAAAAAATCTTATCTACCCCTCCACTAAATTCCGCTTTTAAAGTTTGGGGGAGCAACTCTTTTTCATGCTACTGGTACACGCCCGCGTGCGTTTTCGGGGGTACGCATGGTCATTAGAGAAACGCCGACGCCATAGGTGATGAAGTTGCCAACGGGCTCGATCTCCATGATCGCCATATTGGCGATTTCTTCGCTCTGCGGGTCAAGCCCGCGTAGAAGCAGTTTTTTGACCGCATCTGACACATCGACAGCATCCAGCACACGCGCCTTACCTGAAAAGGTGATCGTGGCTGCCGGGATTTTGATAAAGGGCATCAACGGAATTCGTTTAGGGATCGTTACCGTTATCGAAACGTTGGGGTTGGCTGCAATATGGCGTACTTTCCAGGTCTCTTTATTGCTAGCAATGTAGAGCTTTTTATCGTGCGCAATATAGACAATGCCAACTGTGCGGGCTTCACCTTTTGCAGTAACCATACCCAAAACGGCAAAGAGTTCTTTTTCAAGGGTTTGCCAGACCTGCTCGGTCGTTAGTTTTATTGCCATTTTTATCTCCTGTTCTTTCGTTCTTCGTACTTTTAAATCTCAGCCTCTAATAGCCAAGTAAGGGCAGCTTCGCGATTTTCAAAAGAGCGTACATTTAACCCTCGGTTTCGGGTCATCGTTTCAAAAAAAAGCAAGTTTTCAGCAGCCTGCCGCGAGCGCGGCAAGACAATCGCGTTTCGCATTCGTTTTGGAAGTTGACCGACTATTTTCTTCAACAAAATCCCTGCCTCGTAATTTTCAACGATCATCGCCTTATCATCTTCCAGTTCAAGGCAATCAACCAAAAAGAGATGAACATGATGCTTTCTTGCCAATTTTAAATTTTTAGCAAAAACAATGCCTAGATCGACAATTTTCACTGTGCCATGATAAATCGTTTCAAGGATATTCTCTTCTTCCAAAAACTTAATTTTATACGACATGATAATTATCTCTCGGTTTATTGGCTTAGTTTTGCCCGAACCACGAAGCGATCTACGCCGCCAAATTTATATTTATAGGATTCATCGCCACGCATGAAATCAAATTCGCTGCGACTGTTTTCGTTCGCCCATTGAAGCAGATAGCCAAGTAAGACCCAGCCCGGAGAGAGATCGCGGAATTTCATGTCCAGCCCGGAGTTGTAGACCCAAATGCGATTATCATAATCAAAATTGAGATAGCCAGCGGCTTTCTCACCGTCTACTTCGAGGAAGGCAAGTTGCAGCCAGCCTGCATCAAAAGCAGCGTGGATGGCGGCATTCATTTGCGATTTCATTGTTTGGGTCAGGAAAGCCTGCTTTTCGGGATCTTGCGTCATAAGCTGGCAAAAGGCTTCGATATTTTTGTCGAGCTTGGTTTCGTCGTCGACAATATACCAAGTCACTTCGCGTTCATCGGCTGTGGCACGCCGCATTTTGCGGCGAATTTCGTGACGCTGTTTCTTTTTGACACCAGCCAAATATTCGTCGAAGCTGCCGGGGAGGGCAACGTAGGGTGAAGGCTGAAGGGTTTCCTGGGCGAAGTTCCAGCCTCGGGAGGCAGCTTCTGTTTGGAGTACCGGTAGGGAGGGGGAGTCTTCGACGAGATTCTGCAGATCGAGCGCCGACCACGTTAGGGCGGTGTGCGAGGCGAGAAAATCCAGCAATCCGCTTATAAAGTCTGCCAGATCCGCTTCACGGACGATGAAATCCAGAAAATCCGAAATTTCGATGCTTCCCAAAAAAAGCAAGCTGGGTTGATCTTCATAGATCGTTGAAAAGAGGGGGGCGATGCCGATCAACTCGCCGTCACGTTCGGCGGTGATGATGGCAAGCTCGCCCTGCTCCCACTCGCCGCCACCGAGCGAATCCCACCAGGCAAGCAGGTATTCATGGCGCAAAAAAGGGAGATTGGCGATGCTCTCGGCAAGCAGGCTATTCCATTCAAGGGCGAGTTTTTCAAATTCTTCAAGGGTGTTACTGAGGGTGTATTTCATATTCTCTCTTTCAAGTACTGAATGTTTTCTAAACACTTAGTACCTGTGTATTGTTTTTGTTTATCGGCTGGATTTTACCAGTATAATGATGGACACTAGATAGGATATAGACGTGTCAAAAACCTTCGACCTTACTCTCCTCCCCCTTTATCGCTTGCGCGGCAACGAGCTCCCCTCGCCGCCGGGCTTATTGGTGCTCGCACCACCCCGCCGCAAGGCGCGCAGCCGCGAAAAGGATCGTCTGGTCGTGCATCTCACATTAGCTGGCAATGCACCTTTTTCTACTGTCAATTATTTGCAAATGACTTCGCGCGCTGCGGAGGAATTTTATCAAACACCCGGCTCAGTAACTGCCGCATTGCGGATGGCAGCCAGCACGCTCAATGGCGATCTCCTGGAACGGAATATGGCATCCAGCGGACAGGGGCGTTATTCAACCGGACAACTCACTTTAGGCGCGTTGCGCGGCGAGCAATTTTATATTCTCGAAGCAGGCCCTACCCACGCTTATTGGATGGCGGATTCCGAGCGGATTCACATCCATGATATAGCCTTGGCGGGACGCGGGCTTGGGATGGGGCAAGCAACACAAACCTATCTCTCCCAAATTACGATACGCGCCGGGGGACGCTTGCTACTGACCCCCAAGTTCCCATCCATCTGGGAGCAGATCCTGCAACGCGACAATCACACCGCTCCGCTCGAAATCTTGCGCAACGCGCTCATGCGTCAAAGCAGCGAAGATGAGAACGCCGTGCTGATCGAGGTCAGCGAGGGACGTGGCGCAGTCACTGTGCTAAAACCTGAGCGTGGCACCAAGCCAACGTTGGAGAGCATTTCAGAGCGAATTTCGGCAGAACCCAAAATCCCGGAACGTGCGCCGCGCGCCAGCCATCACCATCAGCCTGAGCCGTTGCCCGTTGATACGCATGAAACGGAAGATGCACCTCTGCCCGCACCTCGTGAAGATAACGAGAGCAAGCCTCCGCTGGTGCGCCCCGTCGTACCTGATTCTATCCCGCGCCGTGCGCCAGAACCTACTCCCGCTCCGGCAGAAGATATTCACTTTGAACCTGAGTCTGAAGAAGACATAATTCCTGCAGGGCCATCCACGAGCGAGGTATTTGCTCGCCAGAGTGCGCGTGCCCTCGCCAAAGGGATGCAAGCTACGCGTGCAGGGAATGAACGTCTGAAAGCCGGTGTTCAAAAAGTGTTACCGCGCTTATTGCCCAGAGACGATAGCGAAACCCCCGTACGTTTGCCAGGTTGGGTAATGGGCTTGATCGCGATCATTATCCCGCTGGTGGTGGTCACAATTGCCAGCGTGGTCTACTTTCGCTTTGGGCGCGATTTTCAATATGATACTCTTTACGCTCAAGCCGAAGCCGCTCGCGCGCGCGCCATTGGGCAAGATGACCCGATTGCTGCAAGGATTGCCTGGGAAGATACCATCTCGGAGCTAGAGAAGGCAGAGGCGTTTGATATTACAAGCGATACGCGCGCGCTACGCAGCGAGGCACAAAATCACCTCGATGAATTGCTCGGTATTTTACGCCTGGAGTTCAAACCGGCCATTAGTGGATTACCGCGCGGCATCAGCATTAGCCGTATTGCAGCAACAGATAATGAACTCTTTATGCTCGATGAAAATAGCGGCGAGATATTGCGTGCGTTTTTGGTCGGCAATGGCTATCAATACGACGATACTTTCCTATGCAAATCTGGCGAGTATGGTGGGAAGAACGTGGGGGCACTGATTGAATTGCTGGCTTTGCCCAAAGCAAACGCTATGGCTGCCTCCGTTTTAGGGGTTGACCAGCAAGGAAACCTGCTCTATTGTGCAGATAATCAGGTACCACAAGCCCTTTCTTTACAACAACCTACGGTCGGCTTCCGAGAAGTGACAGCGGTTATTATCGATTCAGATGTGCTCTATCTATTAGACGCCGCCTCGCGTGAAGTTTGGGTCTACGGCGGGCAAGCATCCACCTTTATCAACTACCCCACCGCCTTCTTCGAGCAAGCCCCTGAGGGCCTCGAAAATGCCATTGATATGAGCGTAACTGGCAGCGATCTCTACCTGCTCTTCACCGATGGACATCTGGCAAGCTGCACTTACAGCTTACTCAATACCGTCCCCACACGCTGCATCAACCCCGCGCAATTGATCGATCCACACCCTGCTGCGGGCGGCGGTAGCAGCTTTGGGCAGGTTATCTTCACCGAAATGCACCTTAGCACGCCACCCGATGCCGCTATATTACTATTGGCTTCAGAAGCACAAGCCGTTTTTCGGCTTAGCCCGCGCTCCTACGAGCTTCAAAACCAGCTTCACGCCTATAATAACGACGAGGCAAACAGCATCCCGCGCAGCGCGTTAACCGCCGTCACTACCAACGCCAACCACATTCTCTTCATTGCGCAAACTGACCAGGTCTACATGGCAGTTGACACCCCCTAAAAATACACGAGGAGTATTCATGTCCCTTTTACTAAAATTACTCAGAAAACTTTTTGGATTGGGGAAAAGCGCCCCCGAACCGATCGTGGACCCGAAACCTGCTACCCCTGTAGATAATCCTAACGAGCCCACACAGCTCACCACTAACCGTGTGCTCCTTATCATCTATGACCCCATCATGGATGCCGCCACCGGTCAAAAACTCAGTCAGCGTCCGGGCTGGAACAACCCTGACAACCTAACCGTCGGCTTCTCGGCAGATATTCTCGAAAACAGCTATGGCATGGCACGCTACGAGATCATCGAGCGCATAGAAGTGAACGAATTTCCCGCCAAAAAAGATGGTTTCCGCTATTCCCCTTCTCTCTACCTCGACGTGATAACCAAAGTCACTCCGCCTTACGAACCACAAGATGTTGATTACCACGCCATTCTCGAAGACTTCAATATCGTTGAACGCATCGAAAAGAATGAGATCGACGAAGTTTGGGTTTTCGCCTTTCCTTACGCCGGCTTCTACGAATCGATTATGGCAGGCAAAGATGCCTTCTGGTGCAATGCCCCTCCCCTAACAGGGACAAGCCATATCTCACGTCGCTTCGTCATCATGGGCTTTTCCTACGAGCGCGGCGTCGGCGAAATGCTCGAAGCCTTTACCCACCGTGTTGAATCGCATATGGAAAGAACTTTCTCCAAAACACGCGGCGAAGCCAATCTCTGGGAGCGCTATACACGCTACGACAAAAAAAATCCGGGACAAGCCGAAATGGGCAATGTTCACTTTGCCCCCAATAGCGAAAAAGATTACGACTGGGCGAACCCACGCTTTACATCCAGTAACTGCTACGATTGGTACAACTTCCCCTATTTTCGCGGAGATATTCGCCAGGTCAACGCCAGTGAATGGGGCAATGGCGATATCCGCATTCACCACCAGTGGTGGCTGAAACATATCCCACATGTAGCCGGTCGCTTGAACGGTGTCCATAATAATTGGTGGCAATATATTCTCGATCCAAATAAAATTACAGTCTAAAAAAGGACGTTTTGTTTCTAAAAAATACGATTGAAAGCTGTTTCACAAGCGACATTCGTCATCTTGTCGAATATTTCGATAACCTGTATACTAGGTTGCGGTGCTGGCATTTGTAGACTTGCACCATAATACTTTCTGCCATCTATTTTAGAAAGAAGGAGAAGAAATGAAAAAGTTTTACACCGTTTTTGCAGTCCTCGCGATTGCAGCCCTTGCGCTTTCCGCTTGCGGTGGCGCTTCCGCAGACGTCAGTGAAGACAATTGTGCTGACGAAGCCGTACTTTGTGTAGGTCTCGTCACCGATGTTGGCGAAGTTGACGACAAATCCTTCAACCAATCCGCTTGGGAAGGTGTTCAACAAGCAGCCGATGAACTCGGCGCTTTCGTCAAATATGTTGAAACCAAAGACGCAAAAGACTACGCAGCCAACATTCAGCTCTTCGCTGAAAAAGACTACGATGTCATCGTCACCGTCGGTTTCGCGCTTGGTGAAGCAACTGTTGGCGAATCTGCCAACTACCCTGGAATCAACTTCATCGGTGTTGATCAGTGGCAAGGCGAAGAACTCGCGAACGTTGCCGGCTTGCTCTTCCCCGAAGACAAAGCTGGCTTCTTGGCTGGCGCTTTGGCTGCTCAGATGAGCGAAACAGGCACCATCGCTGCCGTTCTCGGCACCGATCTGGTTCCCCCCGTTGTTGCCTTCAAAGAAGGTTACGAAGCAGGCGCTCTCTACATCAATCCTGACATCAACCTGATCTCCACCTACCACCCCGGTGGCATGGATGTTGCCTTTGTTGATCCCGAATGGGGCGCAACCACTGCTAAGCAAGCTCTCGACCAAGGCGCAGATGTTGTCTTTGGTGCTGGTGGAAAAACCGGTAACGGCGCATTGATCGAAGTTGCTTCTCACGAAGGTGCTTTCTGCATCGGTGTTGACAGCGACCAATGGGAAACCGTTCCCGAAGCACACCCCTGCTTGATCACCAGCGCAATGAAACTCATCACCCCCGGTGTCTTTGAGTTGATCAGCGCTTCTGCTGCTGGCGAATTCCCCGGCGGCAACTACTTCGGCACCACTGGCTTGGCTTCCTTCCACGACTTCGATAGCTCTGTTCCCCAAGAAGTTAAAGACAAATTGGCAGAAATTGATGCCGGTTTATTGGATGGTTCCATTTCCACTGGCTACTAGATCAACCCTATAGTGTAAAAAAAGAGTGTGGCGATGCCACACTCTTTTTTTGTTTCAAAGAAGCACTCTCTTTTATTTCTAACTCCTTTGACATCATTCGGCTTTACGCACTCATTGAAGCGAGGTAAAATTCAACCCTGAATCCATCACAAGAAGGTAAATCTATATGGACAATCAAGCAAAGACCGAGGCAGGTAACCAATCTCTTTCTGATTGGTTTAAATCTGTCTGGCACGTGATTGCTATTCCATTGGCTGCTGTGCTCTTAGCTTTAGTTATTGGCGCTATTCTGCTAATCGTCTCAGGAGCAAATCCAATTGAGGCGTATGCCGCGCTTATTGAAGGCTCTTTCGGCACCATGAAAGCTTTTGGTCGTACTCTTGCAAAAGCCACACCGCTTATTTTCAGTGGATTGGCAGTGGCTTTGGCTTTTAAAGCTGGTCTTTTTAACATTGGAGCACAAGGGCAACTCCTCCTTGGCGCGCTAGTTTCTGCAGCCGCAGGATTTTTGATAAAAGGATTACCTCCCTTCCTCCATGTCACGCTAGCACTTCTAGCGGGAGCTATTGCCGGCGCATTATTTGGAGCCATCCCTGGCGCACTAAAAGCTTACACAGGAGCCAGCGAAGTCATCACAACAATCATGTTGAATTATGTCGCAATTAATATTACCGACTATCTCGCTGATGGCCCCCTCAAGGACATTTCGGGAGGCAATATTGTCGCCCGCACCCCTGCAATCCTGGATAGTGCACGCATTCCTTCGATTGGCGAGATCCCCGTTGGTTTCTTCTTGGCAATAATAGTTTCAATTATCGTCTGGTTTACACTCTGGCGAACTACAACGGGATTTGAGATCCGCACAGTTGGTCTTAGCCCACATGCTGCAAAATATTCTGGGATGCGAGTCGCTTTTACAGTCATCCTGACTATGGTTATTAGCGGTTTTCTGGCAGGCATTGGCGGTAGCATTGAAACCTTGGGCATTGTAGGGCGCTACCAACCAGGTTTCAATACTGGTCTTGGCTTTGATGGGATCACCATCGCCTTGCTCGGCAAAACTCATCCTTTTGGCATCATCCCTGCTGCAATACTTATCGGTGCAATGAAAGCCGGTGCCAGCACCATGCAATTTAATGCAGGCGTTGCCAAGGAAATTACCGATGTTATTCAAGCCCTGATGCTCTTCTTCGTCACCGCCGATATGATTATTCGCAAAATGCTCCGTACCAAAGATGGTGGCGGCGAAAAAATCACCCTCAGCGGCTGGGGACAAAAATAGGGAGTTCTTATGCAAACAACCACTTCTCTCCCGGCGCCCGTTTCACCCTGGAAACGTTTTATCAAGCGGTGGGGCGTTACCATCTTCATTACTCTAAGCGTTGTCGGGGTTACTATCTGGCAATATGCCGTTGATGCCCGTGTCACCGAGGCTGTTCTCGCCTCTACCATCCGCCAGTCTACACCTCTTGTTTTAGGGGCACTATGCGGTCTTCTGGGAGAACGCTCTGCTGTCATCAACATCGGGATCGAGGGACAGATGCTACTGGGCGCCTTTGTCGGATTTCTCGTCAACGTCTGGACGGGCAACCTCCTCGTCGCCGTTTTCGCATCTATTCTCACTGGGGCGCTCATGGGCTTGCTACTCGCCTATATGTCCGTCACACTAAAAATGGATCAGATCATCGGCGGAACAGTCATCAATATTCTCGCCCTCGGGTTAACGGGATACTTTTATCAGGTAGGGCTGACAACACAAGGGAAGCTACAACCCATCTCGCTTGGCCCGCTTGCCGATATCCCAATTCTCGGCCCTGCTATCTTCAACAATCCCCCTATCACTTACGCTACTTTCGTTTTGGTTATCGTTGTCCATTACGTTCTCTTTTACACGAAATGGGGCTTACGCACACGCGCAGTTGGTGAACATCCTCGTGCAGCTGATACCCTCGGTGTGAATGTATTCAAAATCCGTTATGTCAATGTGATCGCTGGCGGTGCTATTGCCGGGTTAGCTGGTGGTTTCCTGACTCTTGAAGCAGTTGGCTCCTTTGAACGAGCAATGACGAACGGACGAGGCTTTGTTGCTTTGGCAGTTATGCTCTTTGGCAAATACACCCCGCTCGGCGCATGGGGAGCAGCGCTACTTTTTGGGTTTGCGAACGCTATGCAAACTCAACTTCAATTTGCTGATATAAAAGTGGCACATCAATTTATCGGGATGTTGCCTTATGTGTTGACCATTGTTATTTTGTCTGGCTTTGTTGGTCGCACCCGCATTCCCGCCGCTGATGGCATCCCCTACGAGAAGGAGTAGGCCATGACCGAAGAAAAACTGGCCCTCGAAATTCGTCACGTTACCAAGCGCTTTCCTGGCGTGCTTGCCAATGATGACGTCAGTTTTGAGTTGCGCAAAGGCGAGATTCATGCCTTACTGGGCGAAAATGGCGCCGGTAAAAGCACTTTAATGAACGTAGTTTATGGTTTATATGCACCCGACGAAGGCGAATTTCTAATTAACAATAAGCAAGTTGAGATCAACGGACCTCATGATGCCATCAATTACGGAATCGGCATGGTCCATCAGCACTTTATGCTCGTACCCGTCTTCAGCGTAACCGAGAACATGATCCTTGGCTCAGAAGTCACCAAAGGTACCAGCCTTGATCTAAAACGTGCCCGTCGTGAAATCCTTGAGATTTCTGAAGCATACGGTCTTGAAGTTGATCCAGACGCAATTGTTGAAGATATCCCTGTAGGCGTGCAGCAACGTGTTGAAATCTTGAAGGCACTTTATCGCAAGGCAAATATCCTTGTTCTTGATGAGCCGACCGCTGTACTTACCCCTCAGGAAGCTGAAGATCTCTTTCAGGTGATGCGCCAGCTCACTGAAAAAGGTGTTTCGATCATTTTTATCACCCATAAGCTTAAGGAAATCCTTAAGGTAGCAGATAGAGTGACCGTGATGCGGCGTGGCAAAGTTGTGGGGCATACCTCTCCTAGCGAAACTGACCAGCAAGGTCTTGCCACAATGATGGTCGGACGCGATGTTTTGCTCGAAGTCGAAAAAGCGCCAGCTAAACCTGCTGAGATCGTTCTTGAAATTTCTAATCTCACCATCAAGGATGAACGCGGCGTCAGCGCCGTCAAGGATATTTCATTTGAAGTTCGCTCTGGTGAGATATTAGGTATCGCTGGTGTGCAAGGGAACGGGCAGACCGAACTCGCCGAGGCCATCACAGGCCTGCGCGGCGTAGATGCTGGCACGACCACCCTTTTGGGTGAAACGATCCCCTTTGAAAAACCTCGCTATCTTGTAGAACACGGCTTGGGGCACGTACCCGAAGACCGCCATAAACATGGCTTGGTATTGCCTTACAGTCTTGCTGATAATATGGTTTTATGTACTTATTATCAAAAACCATTCGCAGGGAAGACACTCATACGTAACGAGCAAGCCGTTTTGAAGAATGCAGAAGGGTTGATGACGCGATTTGATGTGCGAGCACCAGGTATTGATGTTGCCGCATCCACACTTTCAGGCGGCAATCAGCAAAAGGTCATCGTCGGACGTGAATTCAGCCGCGGAATAAAGGTGCTGGTCGCCAATCAACCCACGCGCGGGCTAGATGTCGGATCGATTGAATATATCCATAAAGAGATCATCAAAATGCGCGACGAAGGCGTCGGCGTTCTGGTCTTCTCTGCTGAACTGGATGAAATTCTTTCGCTTTCAGATCGTATTGCGGTAATGTTCCGAGGCGAAATCGTCACAATTGTGGATGCAAAAGATGCTACCCGCGAAAAGCTTGGCTTGTGGATGGCGGGATCACATCCCGATACTGTTTAGGAAAATTAATAGCAACTTTGAGACGCTCCAAATGGAGCGTCTTTTTTTTAAATGATGTAAAATTATCAATATTAACTTTTAGGAGGCTGGTATGTCTAAGAATATGAAAGCTTTGTCTATAATCGTGTTCTTGATCCTTTTTATTTTTGCATGCACACTACCCTCTGCTGACCAAGAGCAGGGGCGTGATCCCAACGCAGTATTCACAGCGGCGGCTGAAACCGCATCTGTGCAACTTACCCGAGCGGCGATAAGCAGCCCCAAAACAGCAACATCCCCACCTGTTTTGGCACTGCCAACTTTAACGCCATCACCAATAGCTCCTCAATCTACCATAAAACCCACTGAGGATAATTGCGATAAAGCTAAATTTCTTACCGATGTAACTGTGCCAGATGGCACCGAATTTGCTCCTGGTGAAACTTTCACAAAAACCTGGCGAGTCAGAAATATAGGCACTTGCACCTGGACAGCGGATTATGCGCTTGTCTTCGATAATGGTAAGCAAATGAGTGGCGCATCCCCCCAACTACTCATGGGAAGTGTTGCTCCAGGCAACACCGTCGATATTTCTGTAAATTTAACGGCTCCTGCCACGGATGGTGACTATACAGGTAACTGGCAAATCAGAAATTCATCGAATGTACTTTTTGCAAAAATATACGTTCAAATCAAGGTAAAAACTGCCCCAAGCCCAGCATTTGCTGTAACCAGTGTCAATTACTCAGTATCCACATGGGATAGTGCGGGTCATGTAAATTGCCCTAAAGTCACGGCAAATATCACAACAAACGGAGCAGGTACTGTTAAATATCACTGGCTGCGTTCTGATGGCAGTTCATCTACTACAAAGACACTGAATTTTGGTTCAGCCGGAACCCAATCAGTTGAATATAAGTGGGCACTTGGCTCAGGGGCAGTCGGAAGTTTTTGGGTTGGGATATATATTGATGATCCTAATCATCAGGATTTTGGTCATACCACTGTAACTAAATGCACGATCCCATAAAGAATTTCTTCTTTTTGACCAAGAGCCTGACTTTGTCAGGCTCTTCTCTTTAATCAAAAAATCGGTATAATAGCGTCCGCCAGACCTAATAGAGAAACTATTAAAGATTATACGATCGCATGTCTTTGCGAACCCCGATGCTTTTTACCCTTTCAGGCACACGTCGGAGTGAAGCAGTCTCCCTCACAGAGCGGGAGACTGCAGTGTTGGGCAAAAGCTCTCTTCACGGAGATATGATCGTACAAGTTTTATTTACTCGCTCTATAAGATGAACCATCTGGCAAAAGGAAAGGAATATGAAAAAGAAAATTTTGGTCATTCTCTTTGTTCTAAGCTTGGTGGTAAGTGCCTGTGGCAACCTATCAGAGGCAGATGCAGAGATGATCGCAACATCCGCAGCACAAACGGTAGAAGCTCGCTTCACGCAAATGGCAGAGAGCACATCCACACCAGAACCAACTCCCGAAGAAGAGCCCGTTACTGAAGAGACACCTTCTACAGCTACAGCAACACCTACAGCCCCGCCTATCTCTGAGATTGCCCCAGAGGGATGTCTTGTTGCAAGTTTTGCAGGCGAAACCATCCCTGATGGTACTGTTGTCGAGACTGGGCAATATTTTACAAAAAGCTGGACTATCGTCAATAGTGGGACCTGTACATGGCATAAGGGCTATAAATTGATCTATTGGGATGGAAACCTGCTAGGTGGCGCAGCTGAATATGAATTCTTTGACGAGATTTCTCCAGGCGAAACAATGACCTTCCCTATTCAATTGCTCGCACCCAGCGAGGCTGGAGTTTATGAAAGTTTTTGGAAATTCAAATCCCCTTCAGGCTATATTTTCGGCGTTGGACAATCTAATACGCCTGTATCCGTCAATATCAGCGTTGGCAACCCCGGTGATCTTGAATATGGGATCACCTCTGTGCATTACACACTGCAAAGGGATCCAGAATTTGGCTGCCCGGCCAATGTTAGATGGAAAATCATAGCCACCATCACGGTAAACGGACCCATGACTGTGGTTGCCCAGTTCCAGCAAAGCGACGGGAACCATACGGTAAAAAAGACCAAGGTTTTTACAGAAGCATCCTCACAAAACATGAGTGTTACGTGGACACTTAATAAAGGTGCGACAGCAAACCCACGATGGGTCCAGCTAGTTGTTTTTGAGCCAGATTACCAAGAATATCCTACGTATACTTTTGTAAATAATTGTCCAGACCAAACCCCCTAATAATTCAAAAGCAAAGCCAATACACCAAAAGAGACCGCCAAATGGCGGTCTCTTTTAGTCTAACTATATAGCTAGCTATGCCAAAATTCTCTCAACAACCCAGAAAAGCCCAGCCGCCATCGCCGCAGTTACGGGAATCGTTACGATCCAGGCAATAATAATATCTTTTGCCACTCCCCAGCGTACCATGCTAACCCGCTCGGCAGAGCCAACGCCCATGATCGATGAGCTGACCACCTGTGTCGTGCTAACAGGACCGCCAATCATAGACGCGCCTAAAATAACAAAAGCTGAAGTAACCTGTGAGCTAAATCCATGCACTGGACGGATTTTGTAAAATTTTGCTCCCAAGGTTTTTATCAAGCGCCAGCCACCGAGCGCAGTTCCTAATGAGATCGCACCAGCACTAACCGCAATTACCCAAAGAGGGACTTCAAACCTGGGGATCGCCCCCGCTGTAACCAACCCAAGCGTAATCAGCCCCATTGTTTTTTGAGCGTCGTTTGTACCATGACTTAGAGCCAGAGCAATTGCTGTAACGATCTGCGAACGCCGAAAGAAGTTATTGATCTTCGGTGAAGCCCCGCGCGCAAAAAAGAAAACTAATTTGGTAAAAAGGTAGCCAAGTGCTAATCCAAGCAAAGGGGAAATAAAAAGGGCGACTAATATTTTCTCAATACCCTGCAATTTGATCGCATCCCAACCTGCACCAACACCAACCGCGCCAACCATCCCACCGATCAAGGCATGAGATGAACTGCTCGGAATACCAAAGAACCATGTTAGCAAATTCCAGATGATCGCGCTCAGCAACGCTGCCAGCAAAACGTTCATTGTAATTGCTTCCGCAACGACCACTTCATCACCAATTGTTGTTGCTACAGCAACACCAAAGATAAAAGGACCTGCAAACTCGGCTACAGCTGTCACGCCCAATGCAACGCGTGGGCTAAACGCACGCGAGGAGATCATCGTAGCAACAATATTGCTCGAATCATGGATACCATTCAAGAAATCAAAAAGAATTGCCAAGGCAATCATCACAATTAAAATCGTGCTCATAGTTGTTATTTCCCTACGTCATCTTGACAACAATATCTGCCAGCAGGTTTCCCGCCTCGTCAACACGATCGGCAGCATTGCTCAGGTGTCGTAAAACCTCGCGCCGTTTCAACATCTTGAAAACATGATGCACATCTTCAGGGCCACTAAAAATATCGGCGATCGCCTCACGATAAACTCCCTCCACGCGTGTTTCGAGCGCCTTCGCTCGTTGGGCATGATCAGCCGCTACAGCCGGGTGACCTTCGAGGCGCTGAGTTGCCATATAAAGTTCATAAGTCGCATCTTTTAACAGAGAAACCATCCGTGTCATGAAGCTGGTCGGTTCGACATTGAGCACGTCCATTTCGGAGATAGTGCTATAGGCGTAATCCAAAACGTCGTCGATAGCGCGCGAAAGCGCAAAAATATCCTCGCGGTCGATTGGCGTCACAAAAGTCCGATTCAATTCATCGATCAAGATCCGCCGTACTTCATCCGCTTCTTTTTCTGTCCTTGTAACCTTTTTTGCTAACACATGTTCATGCGTCTCCATATATTCTTGCAAATATTCAACACCCTTAAACGTTAGAGCTGCTTGCTCTATAAGTAAGACAATAAATTTGTTAGGTTTCTTTTTAAATAGGCTAAACATCATTCCCTTCCTTTATATAAAATTTCACTGGTTTCCATGATCTCGGCTTCCAACCTCCCCGCAGAAAGCTCTTGAAGATTGGCTTCAAAAGCAGGGAAATCATCCACTCGAAAACGCAGCGTTAAGGTTACATCAGCGGCAAAATCCTCGGCAATGAGTTCACCGTTTTGGGAAGCAACCAAAAGGCGGATGCGCTCCAGCAAGGCATAGGGAGCGACGAGCAGGGCGACGTGCGCCAGCACTTTTTCAGCCCGTGGAACCGCCGCAACGACCTCCTGAACGGCTTGGGTATATGCCCTCACCAGCCCACCGGTTCCGAGCTTGGTGCCACCAAAATAACGCGTGACAACAACAGCTACGTCACCCAAACCACTCCCGCGCAAAACCGCGAGCGCGGGTCTGCCCGCAGTGCCCGAAGGTTCACCATCATCCGAGGCATGTTCCATAATCGAGTTTCCGCCTCCCACCAAATACGCAGGGACATTATGTGTCGCATCGTCGAATTCACTTCGTATTCGTGTTACAAAGGCTTTCGCCTCGCCCACGCTAGAAGCAGGGCTGAGCGTAGCAATAAAACGCGAACCTTGAACAACGATCTCTCGTCGAACTTCACTTGCCGGAACAGGATAAGCCATAGACACAGTATAATTCAATCTCTCAAAACCTGATAATGCGGATTCCGGTGAAATCATCCACTGATTCCGGTTTATGTCGTCCACTTTAGCGAAAAACAAAACTGGTGAATGGATTATACATCAAGCGGACGACATGCCCTGCTCAGCACGCAGTTTTCGCTGAGAATCTCCGTGCAATTCGATGCGGTGAGCGTTGTGGATCAGACGGTCTAAGATGGC
>Ga0209042_1001648_pt1 | contig 16726 bp, 11 predicted proteins | sample SaaInlV_200m_DNA_6_FD_184649 | JGI IMG/M metagenome (GOLD analysis project Ga0209042, IMG submission 184649) | Marine microbial communities from expanding oxygen minimum zones in the Saanich Inlet - SI037_S2LV_200m_DNA (SPAdes) (version 2) | ecosystem: Environmental > Aquatic > Marine >...
CAATTGGAGCGAAGTCTCATCGGACAAAAGTGTATGAATACAAAGATGATAAATGGACTCAAATGGGTCTGGATATAGAGGGAGACAAAAACAGCCTTTTTGGACATTCCGTATCAATCAACAGTGATGGTAAAACAGTAGCAATTGGAGCACCTCATCATAATACAGATGGTGTAGGTAAGTCAGGAGTGACAAAAGTGTTTGAATACGTTTCATTAGAATGGGTTCAAAAAGGTTCCGATGTTGTTCCGACTATGCAAGGTCATGATTACTGTGGATCGTCCGTATCTATCAATGGTAATGGTACTATAATGGCAGTTGGATCACGTGGAAGAGGAGGGTATGCAAGAGTGTATGAATATCAGACTAATGACTGGGTTCAAATAGGTCAGGATATTAGAGCTAAAGTACATGGAGACGGCACTGGAGATTCCGTATCTATCAATAGTGCTGGTACAATAATGGCAGTTGGCGCTTATTCTAGTGATGCGAATGGTAAAGATTCAGGACATACAAGCTTGTATAAATACGATTCATCAGCATTAAAATGGGTTCAAATAGGTGATGATCTTTTCCCGAGGATCCCTGGAAACGATGGTAGCAGCGCAGCTCGTCAACAAAGTGGATATTCCGTATCTATCAATGATGATGGTTCAACAGTAGCAATAGGTAATAAAAATGACTATCGTAATTATGAGTTAGGTGGTAATAATTATGAGTTAGGACGCACAATAGTGTATAAAAACAGTGCTTATACCTCCTAAACTTCCGGCAGGAACTACTCCACCCGATAGATGCCTAAAAACTCCTACTCACTCGAGGACGAGTGGGGCAAGTGAAGGCGATGTAAGCAGACGGGTGGTTACGAGTTTTGGTGGGGTGTTCCCAACGAGGTGGCCGTGCTGAAGGGCGAGGTGTGGATGGATGTTGTTTAATTGGAAACTCGTCTCAACGCCGCATTGATTATTCCATGTATATGTAAATGGCGACTATATCAGATTTTGGGAGCCTCGAAATTAAACAATTGAAAGTTCAAAACGAAATATCTGCCGTACGTTATGGCACGGAAATAATGGATCGTGACCTAATTTTTAAGGCAGGGGACATATCAAATCCAAATCAATCAATCCGTTTTTCTGTGCATGATGGACAAAGCTACAAGGATGCTTTTTCAGTTGATTCTAACGGTTTTGCGGTGTCAGATCTAAATATGTCAGGACCAAGTACTGGTGTTATAGGAGTAGATGAACTTGTCAAGCTTGGCGAGATGCGTGTGCAACATTTCAATGATCACAATAACGAGCGAGCTGGCGAAATAGTTTTTTCCGTGAATATTGGTGATACTGATATAAGGACGGTTGATATCTTATTGTTGTCTCCGGAGGAAGTAGAGATAACGACTTCAGCAAATGTTCATGGCATGTTGAGTTGTAACAGTTTTAACACAAACACTGTTGAAATAAGCGGTAATGAGTTTCGACCGGTTGTTGCACATTTCAATCACCCCCTTGGAATAAATTCAGTGAAGATCGAGAGAGATGAAACTGGTACTGTTGTATTCAACGGACCTTTGAAATCTGATGAATCTTATGTACATTTTTTGAAGAATAATACTATAAATAGTGAGACTATAGTTTCTTCATCGTGTTCAGTGAGCTCTATGAATGTGAAGCACTGGTGTATTAATAATGACCATACTGATTTGTATATTACAGGCCCTGGTAGCGTCCGTACAAGTGAATTTATTGCTGATTCAATGGAGACTAAGAATGCAATTCTGGGGGAAGTAACAAGTGGTACAATTAGCGTTTCACATATGGATGTGAAAGATTGTTCTATGATTTATTTGTCTACATCAAGTTTGTATTTTGATTCTGTGAAGTGCAGCGAAGACTTCAACTTGCCTGATGTGAGAACAGTGACATTAGGTGGTCTCATAGTCGCAGATGATAAAATAACAATGGGGGGGTGTGTGATTTCTAAGGGTGTTGGAGTCTTTGGTGGTCTGTATTGTAAAGCAGGTGATCTGAGTGTTTCTGGTGTTGTTTGTAATGGCGAAATGTTCGCAAATACCGTTTCAACTCGTGAACTATCGACAGGAAGTATTTTGAGTGAGACACTTAGCGTCAATGATATAGCATCAAATATCATTGTAGCTGAGAAATCGACATGTGAAGTGCTTTCAACCGGTTGTATGATCGGAGTTGGAACGATAGAGTTTGAATGTAATCAAAATGTCATTAATTTTTCAGAAAATGGTTTCGAATCGAATCTGATAATTTCTGATGTTTTGAGTTGTTGTACTTTGAAATCAAAATCATGTGAGGCGTCAAAAATATCGTGTTCTACGTTTGAAACAAACAGTTTGGAGTCTATTACGGCCAGTGTTACAAGTTTTGTTTCAAAGGAAATAACAAGTGAGAAATGCCATATTGATAGTATTGAGACAAGTAGAATTTATTTTAATGACACATTTTTGGATGTTGTTGATAATTCTTTGAGAATATCAAGCCCATTGGTCGCACCCACTTTGTCAACAAGTTCAGTACGTGTAGAGACCCTGGTTTTTGATGACGAAAGATCAGTCAGCTTATCATCTGAAGGGGAGCTACTAGTGACATCAGGTTTGGTGTGTGGGGGTGAGATAAAGAGTGATTCAGCATCATTTCATGGTAGTGTTTCGTGTACAACTATCGAGTGTGAAACCATGAACTTGAAAAATTGCAGTTTTTCAACAGATTTGTTTGTTGTCAATACAACTGGACCTTCATTTGTATTTGATACAGAGGGTTTGACATTAGATGGCGTGTTGACTTTGTCTAGTGATGAAGATAAATTGGTGTTTACAAATGGAATGTTGAAGAATTCTGGAGATTTTTACATATCTTGTTCTAATTTACATTTGTCAGACACTGACGTGTACAATTTGAGTGTGGGCATGCTGGTGGCTCACGAAATCCGCAGCCCCAGTGGCAATCTGGATGTTGATTGTGATATTGTTTGTAATAATATTTCGGTTTCAAATACGTTTAGTAATTCAGTAGTCTCATCTTTGTTGTCCGTTCAGACAGTGAGTACTACTGAATTGAATTTTGAAGATGCGAGAGGTGTGAGTACTATTTCAGGTCAAGGAGCTAATATTCTTTTGAAAGACTCTGAGATTGTATTTACTTCATCTGATTTTTCGATATTGAGTGATACGATGTCGTTTGGTATGGTTTCACAGAATGCAAGTTTTTCAATAGTAGAGAAACATGATAAAGTTGAAATAAATTCTTCTGAAGATGTAAATTTTGAAAAGAATGTCATTGTTCCTGAATTGTCAAGTAATACTGTGACCACTAACACACTTCGTGCTAATGAGAGTTTGACAATTTCAAGTAATATCCTGGTGCCTCTTCATGTTAGTATTGGCGAATCGTGTGTGATTGAGCACGACCTAGTAGCGGATGGGGTATCGTGTTCTGGCGTAACAACGAGTTTCATTGACGGTATTTCAACAATACGAAGTAATGGTTTAGGATTCACTGAGGGTGGAGAAGACTACATGACATTTTCAAGAGAGTCGATAAGGATCGGGTTGAGCAGTGACAATATCGCGGAGAGGGCCAGGGTGAACATAAAGTCGTTTCCATTCAGAGATGGTATTAGTGTGACTTCTGATGACAAGAGTACTATAAAATTACAGACAAGACGAAACAACAAACGTGGTATGGTGCTTGTGAATGAGGACAATAATGCAGAATGGATGGTAGGTGTGGGGAATTATCCGTTTGAGAAGGAAAATACATTTGGAATACATTTCAATGAAGATTCATTTTTGAACATGGACCCTACTAACGATACAATATTTGTAAGAAAAAACACCATAATGACACAGAGTCTGAGCGTGGGGAGTATGTTTTTGAATGAGTTGAATATGTATGAGTGCTCTATTAGTGTTGAGGATGACGATCATCTGGTGTTGTCGTGCAGTGCCCTGATGGTACCAGAGATGTTGTCTGTTTCGAGCAGTGGATTTGTAGTGTTGACTCCGTCATCTTTTCATAATAATGTGAACATGCTGAGTAATAAAATACACAATTTGGCGAATCCAGCGGTTGATGGAGATGCCGCAAACAAAGGTTATGTTGAAAGTAGATTGTCAGAGTTATTCACTGAAGAACGTGTGTTTACTGCTCCCATATACTGGGCCACCCCGGATGATCAATCTTTGCGTTCTTTTGCATTGGGATTGTCGTACACTAACCCGTCAAATTCATCAAACACCAATCTTTCATTCGAGATGATGGTGGGTAACACATCCACCCAATCCCTCAGATTTGTTTCTGACGTGAATGGTGCCGTTTCACTGATGGAACTTTTTGCTTCTCAAAATGTGAAGGTATATTGTCCAATAGAAATTGATGGCATGATTACATTGCCTAATACAACAATATCATCACTGCCAGACGCACTGACAATCGGAGGAAACGTTAGAAGTGGTGGCGTTGGCGTGAATGTGGCTCCCCTTTTTCCTTTGCATGTAGTGAGTACTACCGATGATGACTGTGCGGTCTTACAGTCATCAAGCTCACGTGCCCGTACGACCGTAGAGGCCTATGGTGATTCTGCGGATCAGGCGATGTTCACATGTAAAGTTGACACTACTGTATTCTCAACCGGGTATTCGAAGGCCTCAGATTCGTTCATAATTGCGTCAAGTAACGATCTTTCCCAAAATACTCATATGGTGATTTCTCGGAGTACTAATCAGATTCAGTCCGCAGGAGATGTGAGAGTTGTAAAAACGAATGGTAGTTTTAGCATTGAGGAGCTAGGTGCGACAGTTTTCCTGGCAAATAAGAATACTCTCCAATGCGAGACCTTCGAGATATCTTTTGAGAATTTTTCGGTAGATCATAAATTAGGAAATTTGAGTTTGTTAAATTTGAGCAGCTTTGGTGCACGAATCACTGGGTCTACTGATATTTCTGAGAACCTGGTGGTGAAGAATACCACTTTTAGCGAAAATGACATTGGAGAGATGACAGTGAACAACAAAATGATAATTCCAGATGTCGAAACAAACACTATATCTTTACAAAATAGACAGGGTTTCAATCTTTTCCAGGATGCTACTGATGTTGTCAGATTCAGGGAAAATGGGTCTGGTATGTTGTTGGATTTTGATTCAGTAGCAGAATCTTTGGATTTCTCTTTCCCGACCATACCGAATGTATCAGGACGAGGAAGTTTCTTTGTATCTGATTCTCCTATTTTTAGTTTGAGAAAACAAGCTGTGAATATAGATACTAATCAGGAATATGCAAAACTGAACGTTTCTACTGAAAATGGACCACAGCTCTGTATACTGAATCCGTCTAATACACCAGTTCATAGTGATTTTACGGTTGATGACTCTGGTGAGCTTTATGTTACTACAACTCAACGCAAGTACAACTTTGATGGTGATGTTCATGGCGAGAATGTTGTAATTGATGATTTCATGTATTTTGGTGCTAATAAGCAATGGAGAATGGGAGTATCAGCTGATGGTTCGTTTGTGATCCAAAATAACGCCACTGGTGTGTTTGTTACTAAAACTGAAGTTTTATTGAGTTAAGATTGAGTTAAGATTGAGTTAAGATTGAGTTAAGATTGAGTTAAGATTGAGTTAAGATTGAGTTAAGATTGAGTTAAGATGACTGTGGATTGTTCCTACCCCGCAGGTTTGATGGAGAGAGGGTAGGAGGGTAGGAGGGTCGGAGGGTCGTAGGAGACGGCAATTTGATGGAGAGAGGGTCGGCCGCCTCCGCCTCCGCCCACGCCAACCCCGCCTCCGCCTCCTCCGCCACACCCGTCAACACGGTGGTATTGCCATATTAAAGATACCATATATTATAATTTCAAATGAATTTTGGAGCTTCAATTAATCCTGCAGTAGCTGATAGCCCAGAGTGGTCTGTGGAAGCTTCTTATCCCTCTGTCATTTGTGATGACTATCCATCTGCGCCACCTGTGAACAATAAGAATACCATTTATGAATTTAAGTTTTCAGATGGAAACATGGTTGTTTCACATGGCATGATGACTCGTCTTTGTCAAGAAGGTCATATATTCAAAATGTTGTTGTTTGGAGGAAATGGATTCAAAAGTGAAACATTTTTAAACATTTTTATCAATAATACACTTGAATATTATGGTATTACTAGAGCGGCTTTTCAAGCACTGGTTTTAAGCCTTCGAACTAATAATCCAAGTCTAGCTTATAAATATAAATTTATGTATGAATCAATCGGTGGATTCAAGACAATCGATAAGCATCACATGAAGCGTATGAAGAAGAAGAAGGAAAAATCAGAAGTCTGTGCGCCATCAAACGATTCACATACAACAAACAGAACAACAAACAGAACAACAAACAGAACAACAAACAGAACAACATATCGAACAACAATAAATCTGATATCGGAAGATGAAGATGAGAGTGTTTAGGAAATCATGAAAAAAATCATGAAAAGAACACCAACAAGTGCTGCTCCTGCAATATTGCTCCTTGCTTTACAGCAAGGTGTTTTGTATTGACCATTTTTTTTATACAATAATATTTTTTTATACAATAATATTTTTGTTATACAATAATATTTTTCTCTCCAAAAAATGATTGTGTATAACAAAAATGAAAGATACTCTTTTTTGGAATAATTTACATAATCAACTAAGGATAGCACAAGGTGTTCCACAACCAGTGCCTGTTTATCCAAATGCAAATTCAACTGCACAAGAAATATTGGATTTTACAACCGACACAATATTCCATGTTGCGAATCAGACAGGATCCAAAGAAGCTGTTCATTTGTATGTGTCTAGTCCAGTCGAATGTACAATTTTTGTTAGGGTGATATCTTCATCCATGCTTACACCAAATGCAACAAAAACCAGGTTGACAAGCTGGCCGACTACCGTGGACGCAATGACCTTTAAGATTAGATCTCATCAGCCTTCTCCCATCCCTGTTTTGCAAGGGTACATCATAAACAGCGGGGCAGCTGTGTCGCTAATGGCTTCACAACCTGGAGCACGAGCATTTGGTTTCATCGTGAAAGAGTAAAAATAAGACTTAAAAGAAGTAAATTCAACCACAAAAAACACACACAAATGGTCAAAACTACGAAGCCGGTCGAAGGGCGTGAGCTTGGGGCGGAGGCGTGGGTGCCGTACGCTTCGGGTGCGGAGGCGGCTCGGGAATTGGGGTTTAAACAAGGGCACATTAGTGCGTGTTGCCGTGGGGTGTGTAAGCAGACGGGCGGTTACGAGTTTCGGTGGGGGGAGGCAAAGCACAGTTGATGCAATGACCTTCAAGATTAGATCGAATCAGCCATGTCCCATACCTGTTTTGCAGGGGTACGTCATAGGCAGTAGTGCAGCGGTGTCGCTTATGACGACACAACCTGGAGCAAAAGCTTTTGGTTTCATAGTGAAAGAATAAAAATGTATTATATTGCTAAAAAATACTTAAATCTGTTCGTATGAGTAATTTAAGAGATTGGAAAACTCTAAACTCTTCACTCTACCCATTGGGCAGACATTGCACTCGTCCTCCTCCTGGTCCTCCGTGCGAAAGCGCTTGTTGTTGTACGACTTGTAGGCTTTTTTGGAAATGTAAGAGACCAATGCACGGCACTTTTGCTGTAGTTGCTTGGGGTCGGCTATGACTTCTATGGTCCTGTCTACGAATTGGTAGGTGTTGAGGGCCAGAAGCACAGTCCCCTCATCGTAGGGCTCCTCGAAACGAATGTCTTCAAGGATCATCTTCTCCAACTTATGGTACCAGGCCGAAACCGGCCTAACATCTTGTTTATCATCAGGGTCTGGGAAGGGGAACACCTCACCGAATTCGGGCTTGAAGGTGTCGTGAAGGACCTGTACGTCTTCATCTTTGTCACAGTAGTTTTGATACCAGTCCATATTGTACCAGTTCTTAATGATGATGGCGTGCTTCTTTTGTTTCTCATCGAAATCTGGGAACATTCTGAGTATCTGGTTCCTCACGTTCCCCATGATGCATTCTTTTGGAAAGTAGATGCCACCGTGATAGTGTGATTTATCTCCGGTCTTCTCTGTAACGAGAAACGACCTATTCTTGCTAAACATCTTGACTAGTTGGTCGGAGTCTTTCTGGGTCACTCCGTATCCAGTGTTAATAGTAATGGCCCACATCTGACGAGGTGCTGCTGGCATGGTTTATGGTGTTGTAATCCAGGAGGGGTTGTCTTTAACTATTCGAACTCGAAATCAGCTTCTGTTTCGCGTAAATCGCATAAAGTCCCCTAAGCAGATGAGGTCTGTGAGAATGGTGAAGAAGGGAGTGGTGTGGGAGTAAATAGCGCTCCTAGTTTATTTGCAACATATAAAACTGTGACAAATGTAAGTGTCCCCGCTCCGACTTCCAGTCTGTTATCATACATCCAGTCAGAAATTGGTGATGGATTTTCTGGTTCAGGAATCTTGTCTGGTTTCATCTTCATTTTCTTTTTGTGATATCGCCTTCTTGGTTTGTGCTCTGGAAATTCTGGGAGTTCTTTTAGTTGCCTACGGGGTGGTGAAACGGATCCTATAGAGTTTGTCGGAAAATCAAACGGTACGGTTGCGTCACCAAGGGTGGTCAATTCGATTTGTATTGTATGATCACGTTCAGCCGTATAGGCATATCCCATGTTGTCAACAAGTTTTATTTCTAAATGGTCTATGCTAATAGGATCAAATAGAGGCATTTTATGAACTGTGTTGTTCTCAAAAACCGCGTACGTATCTGATGAAGACGATTCGTCAAAGTCCTCCTGTGTGTTCGATAGAGTGCTTGTAGTCATAGAAGAAGAGTATGATACATTATGTTTTGCAAGGTCAATTCTTGCGAAAACATCATTGTGAATCGTACTGTTGGTTATCAAAGCTGAATTTGGTATATTCTTTATGATTATATCTACATACCGTCGTGGTGAGAGATTGATTTGCTGAAATTGAAGTTCGAATATACTTGAGAAATTGAGTGTAGATCGACCAATAATTGTGTTGTCTGAGTTGGCAGTGGAGGGTGGTGAATTTATAGTGTGCCTAGTCATCTTGTACAGACAATTATCAGTGGCAGGTGGTGGTGTGGGAATCGCCCAATTGGTTGAGTGAGTCGATCTCAGACCAAGTTGATGAAGTACGTCATGTGCTCCGGGCTCTCTGCTGAAATAGATATTCATATTATTGTTTTCACCAAGTGTTCTGAAATAGAGTGTCCATTTACCACGTGCTTCCTTGTAGACCGACCAGCCGTTTATTTGTTGGGTGTTTCCGTCTGCGTCCGTATTCGTAGCATTCCAGTCGTAGTAGTACTGAAGATTCGTGTTGACCGTACTAGTTACCGTGGCGAAAGCTTCAAATAATTCTCCAATAATCATTGAAGACGTGGGGTAATAACCGGGTTTCAAAAGTATTCTATGAGATTCTGCAACAGATAAACTGAGTGTGATAGGAAATGATATATTCCATCTTTTCTTTTCAGATGTTACTAACATTGCATGATCATTTTCAAAAAAAGTACTGTTGGGAAATGTGGATGATGAAACCAACAACTGGTTACCATTTGTAGAACTTAGTTCGTACTGACGAGTGACTGTATCAGGCGCTGAAACTTGAAGTAGTCCTCTTTGTAGTTCAGTGTAGCGGGTGTTACTCAATCTGGTATCATTTACAGTCAACACTAGATTAGAACTTAAGTCGCTTACATATTGTATAAGATCACTTTCAGACTGTAGTGTTCTACTCACTATTGAAGTTGGTGTTACATGTAAGTTAAGTATGTTGAGTCCCGGTATGATATTATTATGTACTTTGGGTATAGTGGCTTTGTTTATACGTAATCCCACAACATCTTTTATAATTTTTGCTCTTCTTTTGTCATAAGAATCAAAGAAAACTGTGTACTTGTTCACGGACTCGTCTGACCTTCGAAATGCACTATCTACATGGATTATCCTGGAATCTAAACCCCTTGGTATTTGTCTATCCATTTATATTTACAGTGGATTTAATATTGCGGATTAAAGATAAGACTTTATTTACTCGGCATAAATAAATGGAATCATTGAAAGAAATGGAATCATTGAAAGAAGAAGTGATTAGGGTCCATGGGTGCAAAGAACATAAGGTTCTTGAAAATCAGTCTTATTGTGTTTCGCTGCTTAAGTTCACAGAGCCTAGGGATTTCGTGACAGTTAGCACCGAAACGAAGCGTAACTGTAGTACACAAGACGTTTCTGAAATCTTCACTTGTATGACGGAATTCATTAAGAACAACCCTGAGACCTCTCCGTGCTACTCTCTTATCGATGTCACAAAGACTGACGCATTTACGCTACAGCAACTATCCACCGCCGCGGATGCCTTGAAGAATGTCAAGACATTTATGGAGACGCGGCTTGTTGGAACTGTTGTGAGGGTGAATGATGAAAACTACAATGACGGATTTTTGGGTAACGCTTTCAGACGTCTCTACACTCCTGTACGCCCACTCAAGTGGTATAAAGATCCCGGTGACGGTTCAGGCTTTATCACTAAATGGGAGGAGAATATGAAGTGACAATTATGGTGTGCGCGCGCCACTTGGTGGCGTGGCCCCCACTGAAGTAGCGCGGTGCCTGGGTATTCCTAATCCAGGGAGGGTGGTAATGGGATCCACGGTGTTATGACGCCTAGTACACGCTCGGGTGTAGACAATTGAATCTTTGAGAATGACGCCTTCATGGTATCGTAGTCGGCTTGAGTTCGCACTTCATGTGAGGGTGTCGCCCATACAGGAACGAAATAAGAAACGTGTGATCCAACTAGCTTGTAAAGTCCCAACGCACCAATGTAGGTGACGAACCTTTTAGAAGAACTTGATTCTCCAATTGCGTTTAAGGACATGAAGTCACAATTCGAAATCGTATCGGTGATGACTGTAGCGAGTGTGCGTTTACCGTAGTATAACAACGGTTTGATTTCGAATCCTTCAACATTTATCGTTTCGCCTTGTTCCAGCGCGATGCTTTTATCCTTAGGAATGTGAGTGATTCCCTTCAGGTCGTTGGCACGCGTAAGCAAAAACATCTGATCACAAACTCCAATATTGTAAAGTCCATATATGTGAGCGAAAAACCAGCCTGTGACAGCGGGAATCTTATTTACTCTGTCTACAAAGTTGTCCGAAAGTTGGCAAGTATCATGAATGTAAATGTATGTTGCGGATCTGAAGTCGTTCTCTCTGAAATGTCCAAAACTGAATGCTCGTTCGAATCCCACAAATGCATTATTATCTGAAAGATTCTCTTTTATTGATATGACCCACTTCTTGTCAGACAGTTGCAAGCAAGCAAAATCAGATGCACCGCCATAAACAATTACACTAGTAAAACCATTGACATATAATTGATTAGATAGTCTTTGAGCATTTTGTACATATTTGGAAGAATTGAAAGAGTTTATCAGGAATACCTTCATTTTATTCACTGTAAACCTCTATCTTTAATACACGGAAGCAAAAAAAAAATGTAACCCTATATTAGTGCATGCCGAGATTGGCAAATTACAGGAGTGGTCTAAAATTGCTTTCAAATTACAACAATGTAGAAAACTTTTCAAAGGAGCAATTCGGATACCTGGGTGAATCATTGATAGTTAGTGATAGCATACTTGATGCAATTATTGTGCATCACATGAATAGTAATAACATCAATTATTTGAAGAGCGCACCTCAAATACCCAATGGGGCCCCCATGGCGGATTTTATTTACGAGGACATTATGCTCAGAGCTGAAGAAATAGTTAATCGTTACCTTTGTGGAGAAGACGAACTACTGGCTACTCGGAGTCAAATGAGTAGAATGATCTTGAAACATCTGAAAAAATACCACGGATTATTGAAATCGACAGCAAAAGAAGCCAAAATGGCTCTCAACAAAGAGAGGAAACGAAAGATGATATTCACAAACGCCAGCAGCAACCTGTCACTCGCAAACGTGAGCAATATGATGACACTCAAAAAGGAAATTGAGAAAAAGGAACGTGAGCTTTTGAGACTTAATATTACTAGAAATCAAAATAGGAGCAGAAAACAACAATTAAATACAATTCTAGAACAGTTGAAGAGAAGAAAGAAGGAAGTGTCTAACGAACTCAAGAGAGTGGCCCCGGGGAAAAGAAGCAGAGCGCAAAATATAGCAATGACTGACGCTTTGGACGACACGGGACGATCAACCCTCTTAGTAAACACATACGCACGTCTGCACTTATCAACTAAGAACTTGATATCACCTGTATATCAGATAAAGAAAGGGCCTACAAGGCCTGTTACCACTGTATTCAATTATGATGAAGGAACGACAGACTATACTTGTGCGTCTTACCCGAAGATTACGGACAGCAACACCGCTCATCTTGTGTTCTCGTCGCACGCATTTGCACCACAACTCGCCGTTCGGGCTCTTACAACTGACGATAAAAATCAAGCCAGATTTAGTGAAACACAAAAGCAGACGGAACTACCAAAAAATTACTTTTTGTTGCAATGTGAAGATACACGGGTGGTTTCGACTAGTACATCAGATTTTGACGAGTGGAAATCAGATCCAAGAGCCTCAAAGTTAGTACCCTTTCAAGGGGTAGTGGAGTCTTTGAACAGAAAGCAGATCCCCTTTAGGACAGTTTTCGGAGATAGACTAGTAAAACGTAGACTGGTTCTACACTCTTTCGTTGAACGTTTGAATGCGGCATTGTACTTAAATTATACGAGAAACAATACTAGATCAGAATTACATCCCCTCTATAACAGATTCTCTGGACTTTTCCTGGAAAACATGAACAAAGAAGTGAATAACAATAGTAATAATTTGATCGTTTCAAACGTAGTCTACAAAGCATTAAAAGAAAAATATGGAGTATTGTATATAAAAGATCTAACAGGACCACGCGCACTAATAAATTTGTCACTAATAAAACAGGGTGTTTTTGCTGTTTTAGATACACAAACTGATTTAACTCCAGATCATGTCCGAAAATTAGTTAGAGATGCTAACATACCTGAGTCACAATTCATAAAATATGCAACAGGAACATATGGAGTCAAATCAAGTATTGATTTCGCAATTCCGGGGAGTCAAATATTCGCTTCATTTAATGATAATGATCAATGGAAGAAAAAATCTTCATCAATATTGTTTTCCCTTATTAAGAAGGGGAAGAACAGAAAGATTGGTAATGTGAACACCTCTACGGACGACTTACTGTGGAATCAACAATTGAGATCTTTTGGGACAAGTGGTGCACAAGACTACTGGATTCAATTAGTGAGAGAAATGTACGATAACCGACGAGTGGAGAATATTCGCAGCAAATTACGAATTTTTAATAGTAAACAAAAGAAAAACACACCCTTGAAACCTCAGGAAGTTTTGACTAAGTTCAAAGATCTGAACCTTGGAGACAATTTGGGTGTGACGTGTTATGGTTATGCATGCAACCCTCGAGATCCGTCTGCTCCGTGGAGTACAAGCTATCACCGCCTGGGTCGCTCGTGGTTCTGTTCTGATATTAACAAAGACGCATTTCAGTTGCCGTTCGGGTGTTACAGTGACAAATGCGCCCCGCCAAATCTCCCAGTGTCACATCCAAATTATCATTCGAGCAATGGCGGTACCGAGCCGTCACGAATCAAGGGTGATTTAGAGCTTGTCACGGTCAATAACATATGTACAACCGTTTTACAACCCGAGGCAAAACATGGTACTCAAGGAAGATACGGTCACATAAAAACTGCATATAGGGGACAGAAAATTGGAAAGATGTCACCATCGGAGGCCCTTGGTGTTTTTACATCAATCAGACAAGCAACTGGACATAATGATGATCCCACGACAGCTCCATACAAAATTAGGTTGGGATTAGATAAAAATGGTAACAAGATGCAAGTCACAACAGAAAGACCGCATAACCCTTCCGGATCTGATTTTAAGATTCAAATAGTTACCGGACCTAAATTGGAATACAGTATCTTGATGTCCAGAAAGACCTTGAATATAAACGAGCCTACAAAACGTGCCTTTGATAATGTTATGAATTCTGCACTGAACATCCCAGCAGGTTCGAAACCCAAAAATAGGTACGAAAACTTGTCAAATAACCTTTTGTCCAAGAAGAACTCTGAGAACATATACAATGTAAATAAATTGAAAAATGAAAATGTCAGACACAAAATGTTGAGAAAACATTTACTAGGCGTTTCAAACGAGTGGAATTCAGCAACTTTGGGACCTAAAAAAGTGACAGGTCTGAACTTAGATAATTCAAAATTAAAGAATATGGGGGCAGGTCTAAAACGTAGTTCAAAAGACGTAAAAATGGATACAGAGACGTTGGATGACAATTTTATGATGCTTGATGGTGATATATTCACTGGATGTGGCAAAAAAGTCGACTACTTGCTACACGGAGGGAGTGAGAGGGCGCTAGGAATTTCCAAAAAATTTGTTGATGGACCAACTAAACCAGTAATTCCTTTGGTCTTGCCCCTACACCCTGGTCATGGCTCCTACAATCAGATAAAGAAACGTGCCAGCATTATGTTCAACAATTTGCTGGAAGACTCTACCGGAGGCGTGGCCGGGCTGGTACAACGACAAATGGAAAATGTTTGCATTCCTATATTCAAGAGCGGGTCATTGTTGAAAGGAACACATTTCAATGATTTGATGGACAGATTTCTGTCTGCTGTTGGTGATTTAGAAGCAAAGGGTGAAAATTTAGAATTGAAGTTGCAATCCCCTAAATTGTACAACATCATGAAATGTATTCAATTTTATCTGTATTTGCACGTGGGATTAACCACTCAAGAAGCGCTCACTGAAATAGCTAAATACCAGGCAAGAAGAAACGCCAAGGCAATCCAACAGGATATGTTTTCGTTAGCAACAAAGCTACGTCTCCTAGGCAACACGGGACCTATACCCAAAAAGATGTTCCAAAAAATTGTGAGACAGTATCTACTGACATCCAAAAACAACACTTATCTGCAACCGGAGGAGGTTCAGAGCGAAATAGAAGAATTGACTAACAAACTTACGTCTTTCAAGGTCTTTGGAAAAAGATTCGCTAGACAGAGCTTTTTGCCCAGTTTCCTGGGTGGTGTGCAGAAGGCAAATAAGAAAATGGGCATCCCCAGCCCCGACTTCAATAAGAACCTGAAAGGAACTGGTACATCATTCGAAAACCTTGCAGGCTCCGCTAAGAACCCGATACGCACAATAAAAAAACTCACGAAACCCCCAGTCGGTCAAAAAGAGAAGGCAATGATAGGATCGGGTGGTAACAATCGAGCCATAAAGAATACTAACATCAGGATATCACCAGGGGACAAAGTGCAGCAGAACGCCCGTAGACGGGGTGCAAATACCGCAGGTCGCGTTCAAAACGCAATGAGACCGGGGAAACCGAGCATCTCGAATCGGGCATCCTCTCCGGCTAGTTTTGCAAGGGGATTTGTATCTCAATTGGCGCGGTGAGTTTCCTTTAGTCTTTTGCTACTTTTTGCAAACATCTTGGATCATTTGATTTTTAACTTTTTCTAGCAAATGTGTGTAATGAATTGTCGTTTTACTATTAATAGCCAGAGGGTGATTCTGGGTTCGTAATAATTTGATAGTTTTTTTCTCTCCAATTTCATTCACTGATTTATCAATTTGTTTGTTTACATTAATGATAAAGTCTTTCATTTCCCTCACTCGTGGCATCTCTGACGTCCTATAAATTCTCTAATCCTTTTAAATAAACCCTTCGAAACGTTCAGGTGCTCATGACACAGTGAATCTTGTCTAATTGCTCCTTGTACCGCCTGCCACCGTCTCCCCCGTCCACACTCGCCTTCACCCTATCTTGGTGGTCCAAAAACTGTGACCCAATCCGAGTCTCCTCATCTGCCTCCGCCTCCAAATGACCAGAATTGTCATCGTACAGCTGTTCCAACACCTCCCCTTTCGCCTTGTTCTCCCACTCCTTCTCATTGTCCTCACCCGGTACCACCACCTGGTAGATCGCCCGCTTCTGATTGGGGACGCGCACGTTCTGATTCACACCATCAGGCGCCCTCCGGTGCTTCAGCTTGATGAACTGCGGCACTGCATTCGCAGGATCGGCCAGTAGAGCCTGGATCTGTTCATGGGATATATGCTCGATAGACTCCTTACCAAACACGTTAATGTGCTGCTCCACCACGTATTTGTTAGTGGTGTTATTGGTCACCGTACGGGGTTTCTTAGTTGCCCTGATCAGCTCCTCGATCTGACGATCCTTGGCTGCCAATTGCTCTTTCATTTGCTCATCCTTGACTGCTAACTGTTTCTGTAGAGTACATATGAGTTCTCTGTCGGCAGTCACAACTAATTTACATCTTTTTTTGTGTGTAGACCAATTGCTTGATTCAAATGTAGTGTAACCACAGTCACACACCTTAGCCTCTTTATATTGTTTACCTGGCATCAGTAATGTAAAAATACAAAATTAATGTCTTTAATACCTATACAGGACCTATATAGGACCTGTATAGGGCCTGTATAGGACCTGTATAGGACCTGTATAGATACCTATACAGGTATTCTTCATTCCTGTCACTACTCTCACTCATACTTCTCCTTCCAAAATACACTATATTATAACATTCTATAAT
>Ga0209042_1001655_pt1 | contig 16624 bp, 9 predicted proteins | sample SaaInlV_200m_DNA_6_FD_184649 | JGI IMG/M metagenome (GOLD analysis project Ga0209042, IMG submission 184649) | Marine microbial communities from expanding oxygen minimum zones in the Saanich Inlet - SI037_S2LV_200m_DNA (SPAdes) (version 2) | ecosystem: Environmental > Aquatic > Marine >...
CCTCTTCCGCGGCTTTATCGGGGCCGAGGCAACCGACCTGGTCAAGATGCCCTTCGGCCTCGACTTGCCGGTTGGCGCACAGTATGGGGCAGGAACGGTCGTGCTGCAGGAGGGGGTCAAGCTGCTTCAGGTCCCGCTCTGGCGTAGCTATCTTGCGGGTTGCATCCTGCTCGGCATCGCCCCTTGCACGGCCATGGTCCTGGTTTGGGGCTACCTCTCGAAGGGCAACGATGGGCTGACGCTGGTCATGGTGGCCATCAACTCGCTGACCATGCTGGTACTCTACGGCGTGCTCGGCGGGTTCCTGCTGGGAGTCGGACGCCTGCCTGTCCCCTGGCAAGCGCTTCTTCTTTCCATCGGGATATACGTGGCGTTGCCGCTGGTCGCAGGCTACATCTCCCGGAAGTGGATTATCGCCGTCAAGGGGGAAGCCTGGTTCAAGGACAAGTTCCTGCATGTCCTGACACCGGTTACCATTGTGGCGTTGCTGATCACGCTGGTTCTGCTGTTCTCGTTCAAAGGTGAGGTCATTCTCGGCAACCCGCTCACCATTGTCTGGATCGCCATCCCTCTGTTTATCCAGACGTGTCTGATCTTTGCCTTGGGCTACGGCCTTGCCAGGGCACTGAAACTCCGCTACGAAGACGCTGCCCCTGCCGCGATGATCGGCGCCTCCAACCACTTTGAGGTGGCCATCGCGACGTCGACGATGCTGTTTGGTCTGTCCTCCGGGGCAGCGCTGGCAACTGTGGTTGGCGTGTTGATCGAAGTGCCGGTCATGCTGATGCTGGTCCGGATCTGCCTGCGGACACAGAACTGGTTTGGGCCGGCAGAGGCGGATTGATGGTGTTCATCAGGACATCCGGCACATCGGTCATGATCCCGGGGACACCTCTGTCGATCAGCAGCTTCATGTCCTCCGGACTGTTGGCATAGAACACGTTGGCCGGGGTGCGTGTTTCCTTGATTCGGCGGATGTAGCTGTCTGATAGGCACGCTTTCGTGGGTTGCAGAACATCCACCCCGAATGCCAGATGGCGCTCCAGGTTCGCTCTTTCTTCCCCGACACAGACCGCGACGTCAGGGCACACGGAGCGGACACGCTCCGCTTCCGCGAAAGACCGCAGCATGAGAAAGGCGGAGTCACCGAGTCCGTGATCGCGATACAGTGTGATGATGTCCTTCAGGGCTTCGGGGGTGTCTGTGTAGACCTGGATGTTCAGACCGACGTTGCCCGACAGCGTCACCAGTGCCTCTTCCAGAGTCGGGATGGTTGCATCACCGACCGGCTTGGCGGTCTGGTGCCCGCTGTCGTGTGTGCCGGTCCAGTACGTGGCATTCAGGGCCTTCAGCTCGGCCGCCGTATGGCTTGCGACCGGGCCGCTTCCGTTGGTTGTCCGGTCCACCGTGGCATCGTGGATGACGACCAACTCTCCATCGGCAGATTCCCGCACGTCGAATTCGACGATGTCCGCCCCCAGTTCCACTGCTCTTGTGAAGGCGAGCAGTGTGTTCTCCGGGTATCTCCCCGAGAAGCCGCGGTGAGCCGTCACAACTGTCTTGCCCGGTGTCTGATAGAGTTGCCGTAGATGCATGGCGTTCTTCCCGCGTACGGATCTGCTGCACGCCTCTCTTGTTGGCCGTGCTGCGATCAGGTTTGAGGCGTAGGGAGGGGCTTGCCGTAGAGGTCTTCGGAGACGCGGCTGAACGCGGCATACATCTTGCGTTTCGCCTCGGGCGACGCGCCAATGGCGGCTCCGTCACCGTAGTCTGAGAGGATGAACCCACCTTCCGGTGACATCCAATGCTTAGCCAGGGCACGAGCGTCTGCTTCGATTTCACGCTCGTCGTCGGTAGGCAGGGCCATCTGGATGTCGGCCAGGGATTCAAAGCAGATGCGGCCTCGATAACGGGTGCCCATCTCCTCGATGCCCAGCGCACGTGGTTGCTGCAAGTTTACCACATTGACTCCGGCCGCGATGTATCCCTCCACGATCTCGTTCACCTTGCCGCAGGAATGGACCCACACATCCTGCCCACCTTCGTGCATGGCGTCGAAAAGGCGCTTGTACCGTGGAAAGAAGATCTCGTCCCACATGTTCTTGGAGACGAAGGCAGCCTGTTGAGTGCCCCAGTCATCGGTCATGGAAAAGGCGTGGATGCGTGTGCCGAAGCGTTCCTGGAAGTTCCGGACCCGGACGAGTTGGGCATCAATGATCTTGTCAGCCAGGAGGGTGCACAGGTCCGGCTCCAGGGCGAGACCCATCAGGAGACTTTCGAATCCGACCAGCGCGTGCATCCGTTCAAAGAGCACGAAGAAGATCCCGACACAGGTGTATTTGCCGGCAGTTTCCGCGCGTTCCAGGACTGCCTCCGCGTCAGCGTACCGCCAATCATCGGAGTAATCCGGTGCTACGAAGTCGGGGACCTGTTCAAGGGTGATGGGGTGGCCTGTAACCTGCCCCATGTTGGCCATTTCCGTTTGCTCCCAGGCGCAGCCCCATTCATCCGCAACCCGCACCCCATCGACACGTGTTTCGCCGGTCGCGAAGGGGATCCCCATGGTGTCGTCGCAGCCGAAGCAGCCCATGCGGACAGGGAGGCGTTCTGGTGCGGTCTGGTAGATCGCGGTTTTGACGATCTCGTACGAGGACTGTCCCATTGCTGGATTCCTTTATGTCATGCGGTCACGGGTTCGGGGGGGGCCTTCCGCTCGGCTCGACCCGGGGCGGATGGCCTCAGTGCGTTTCGTGCTGTGTCCCGTCACCCGAATGGCTGCCCCGCATAGGGCCTCCTGCGTCAGTGTGGTGGAAGTACACTGGCATCACGGTTGGTGGGAAACCGCTCCCGAGCGGAACAACTGCACGGGTTGGCCGTTGCCCAGGAGCGTTGTCCAGTCACCTGCCGGCATCTTCGTTTCTCCCGCTGACGGGCTGTCCGTATTGACCGCAACCAGGAACCGCACATTCCCCTCGGTCCCGATGGTCCGGATGCCACCGGTTGGCGAAGGAGTGCAGGCCACACGGACGTCGCGTCGGCGGGCTGGATCGCAGGCCAGGACGGCGCAGAAGTACTCGGTCTCAGCACTCACTTTCCGGAAGGCGATAAATGGGAACTGCTTCGTGACCAGACTTGTTTCGTGCGTGATGGACCACTCCTTGCCCTGACGCCGTTCGCCGTTGCCGGGCGGCACGGCGATGGTAACGACGGGGCCCGCACCAAAGGTGACCTGCTCGGGTGAGAGTGTGTCGACCGTGTCAGTCGATGAATGGAAGTAGACATCCAGCGTACGCTTGTCGCTGGACGTGCGGACAATCTGGTCGATGATCACGAAGCACGGGGCCGTGTGCTTGATGTGCACGATGGTCCGGATGTTCTCGACTCCCAGGCCCTGGTAAGCTGCACTTGTGCACTGCCAGATGTCAGCATCGGGTGATGTCTCGAACATGTTCAGGCGGGGCATGACAGCCTTCATGTCCTGGCCGTCAACGGTCAGTGTGCTGTGCGCCTTTGAGCGCCTCATATCACTGGTATGTGGGCCGTAGTAGCTCGGGACACCCCGATCTCCCATCAGTAGCCGGCCGTGGGCGAACAGGGTGATCCCCAGAAAATCGGGGTGGGAGTGACCGTGGACGCCATGGCTTACCGCCAGGTAGACCGCACTCCCGAGATCGCCTCCGCGGCGCAGTACGCTCAGTCCCTGGTGGGGGAAGACGTAGGAACGGGGCACCCACGGCTTGTGTAGCGTATCCGGCGCGAGGCGATCGCGGAGCTCTTGCTGTGAGCGGAACGGGACAAAGCCCGTGACACAGTAGGCGCCCCGGTCTGCGATTGCCTGCGCCCCCAAGGCCAACAGGAGGCCCTTTGTCTCCTGATCCTGTAACAGGCGGGCACCGTGCAGGAGCGGCGGATCAGAGCGTCCATAGAACGCGTCCCCGATAGCGGGATATCGCCCGTCGGGCATGGTCATTCGGGTGAGGATATGGAGACCACGGGCGATGCCCTCCCGGAGTTCCGGGCTGTCCAGGTAGCCGTCGTGTCCATTCCTGACGAGGAGATCGTGCGGCCTGAATAGCGAGTTCAGGATGCCTTTATGGTAGCCCAGGGCCTCGGTCCCGCCGTCCGGTTTGAACGTTCTCGCATAGCGTTTCATGATGGTCGCGCCCTGCTTCCGCCAGGATTCGGCTTCACGGAACTCGGGGAACAAGACCCCCATGCGGATGAGCCCGGTCGCTACGAAGAGCCCCCAGTTCGAGGTCCATGCAGGGGATATTTCCCAGTCGGCCATCAGCCAGCGACACCCGCCGAGAATGGTCTTCAGAATATGCGTCTGGGTCTGTGCATCGAAGCTGGGCGTTCCCGCCATATGATGAAGTGCGCGCGCCAGGCGTCGTCCGCGGATGGCGAGGCCGAGTTTGTACCACACACACCACTGTGGATTGACCGCGTCGCGCTGGTCCCACCAGTCCTCGAAGGCACTTGCGTAGGCGTTGGCGTAGCTTTCATCGCCGGTTTCCAGCCAGGCCAGGAAGAGCGGCTGCAGGGAGCCGAAGTAGTGGAATCCGTAGATGTTGCCGTGGTTGGTCACCCAGTCCACTTTGCCGCCCCGGAACGCGACCCAGGTTGACTTTGCTCCGGCGTACAGGTGTTCACCTGCGGCGACGCGGTCGGCGTCCTGCCGTGTCCACTCATAGATGCCGTTGAAGAGCCGCGCGAGGCTGTCGTCCTTCCCTGGGAAGGTCCTGCGATAGACCTCCAATTCGTCCCGGTAGGCTTCCGTGGACACGGTGTCAACGGGGCGCTGACCCTGGGCCAAGTGGCGGCAGAACGCTGTCAGCGCTGCCGAATCGCTCACGGTTCGGGCTTCTTTGACGGCTTGCAGAGCGACGTGATCGAGAGTGAGGGCCTCGAGCAGGTCAGCGTCGCTGATGTGGGCCATCGTTTCGGCGAACACCCCTGCGTCGACCACAAGGTGCTTGGGGGGCTTTGGGATCTGATGCGGGCTGTCTGCGCTCACGGCAACTCCTTTGCTTTCCGGGCCGGCCCTGACGACGACGACGGCATCGATCAACGAGTGGAACGCCCACCCGCGTCCGCTGTTTTTCAGACCACGCTTGCCGAATTCGAGCCGGGTCGTGTTCTCACCGGCGGCGAAGAGCAATCGGGCTTTGCTGAAGCCTGTCCTCGCGTCTGACGTTTCGCCGTACCAGTGTGCCAGGTCGCACCGCCAGACTGTCTGGCCATCGAGCGAGACGTAGAGCTCCTCGTAACCGGAGTGACGGCCTTTGTAGCCTGTGGCGTAGGCGAAGGACAGAAGGTAGCGACGTCCCTTCTCCAGGGCGAGATCCTGCCCTACGGTCGACCCTCGGCCGATTCTCGGCTTCTCCAGAACCCCGAGATCGAAGCAGACGTTGCCATCGGTGGCGGCATCGGTGCTCCGGCCCGTGAAGACCATGCCTTCGGTTACCACGACGTCCCAGTACAGCACGCCGTTGTCTGGCGCGTGCGCCTCAAAACTGCCGTTCCGAACGATGTTCGGCTGAGCCTGGGCAGAGCCTATGCCGCACACGGCCAGGGCAAGCACACCCATGAACCATCTTTGCTTTTGCTTGCGCGGGCTCATTCACCTTCCTCCGGGGGGGGGCAGTACAATGCTATTGACTTTCTCTGCCCCCCGTGTCTGGCCGAAGAGTCGCCGGGTGGCACCGCCTGCCTTCTAAGTGGAATGCCACTTCGTCGACTACACTTCCAGGCGGAGCCGGTCCGGGACTCCCACATTGTGTGCTTCTCGAGAGTGGGAGGGGCTGCCATGCCGCGACCGTCTCCAGAGGAAGTTAATAGCATCGGGGGGGGGCAGCAGACGCTTCGGAGCGTCAGCGTGCGGCTGTTCCATGGGTACAATGGTGCAACAGGGGGCGCTCGACCACCGGGCAGGGCAAAGGACACTGTCGCTTCTCACCACGATTGCGGCTCTTGGAGGCAGTGGCACGTTGCGGTACTGTGTGGCACGTAACAGATGAGTCTGGCCTTCGCCAGCTGTTCTGTCGCTCATATCTGAGCAGCGTAACTTCGGTACCCACTACTCGGGAGTCGGTGAAGTCACGGACGAGGAGTCAGAGCATTGAAGCGTCGCGATTTTCTTGCCACAACTGCTGTTGGGCTGGCCAGTCTCGGGCGGGCGCTTCCCGCGTCCCCCGATCGCCCCAATCTTCTCTTCATCATGACCGACCAGCAGCGCCACGATGCGTTGAGTATCGCCGGCAATCCCGTGCTCAAGACGCCGAATCTGGACCAACTGGCGCGTGAGGGGGCCTGGTTCGAGCGGGCCTACACGCAGTGTGCGGTGTGCGCACCTGCCCGAGCGACGATTCTCACCGGGCGTACTGTTGCTCACCACGGCGTGCGCTCCAACGGTCTTGCTCACGTCGAGGAGGATTCAGGCGTCTGTCCCATGAAGACGTTTGACGAACTGCTGACTGACCGGGGCTACAGGTGCGAATACCACGGCAAATGGCATATGCCGATCCACCGGACCGCCTGCTACCGGCAATTCGGCGTTGAGCGCAAGCCGAAAGGGCGCTACCGACTGCGACATTTCATCAATTACCGGGCCCAGCTTGATCGGGACGTGCCTCGTCGAGAGCCGCGCCAAGGCGAGCAGATGTCCGAGTACGGGCGGCCCTACACGGTCGATCCCATGGATCGCTGGTTCGGGCTTCCCTCGGGACAGGACGCGCGGAAGTCAAAGCGCAGGCAACCGGACTATCACGGCAGGCTCGAGATCCCGGCGGATCACTCCATGACCGCCTACCAGGGACGCTGCACCGTCGAGGCCCTGCAACGGGCAGCCAGGCAATCCGCCCCGTTCAGCATCACCGCGTCCATCAATTTCCCGCACTCCCCGATCCTGCCGACAGCCCCGTATTACGGGATGTATCCGCCCGAGGAGATCACGCCGCCGGCCAGTATCAGTGATCCCATGACCAACTCACCGTACCGCAGGGCGAACGGACGAACGCAGATGCCGGAGTATGCCGATCCGGACAAGATCCGCTACATGATCTCGAACTACTACGGATTGGTCCGTGAGATTGATGACTGGGTTGGGAGAATCCTCGAGGAGCTGGACCGCCTCGGCCTGCGCGAGAACACCCTCGTGATCTTCACCAGCGACCATGGCGAGATGCTCGGGGCCCACGGTATGCGCGAGAAAAACGTGTTCTATGAGGAGTCGGCGCGGATCCCCTTGATTCTGCGGTTCCCGGAGAGGATCCGCGGAGGCACGTGCGTGGCCGAACCGGTCTCGAATCTTGATTTGTTCGCGACGATCATGGACTACCTGGGAGCAGGCCGGGTCGCGTCGGATGGGGAGAGTCTCAGGGACACTATTGAGGGGAGGTCCACCCGTCCGGGGTACATCGTGACGGAGTGGAACTACCACGGGCCGCGGGAGCCAAATTACATGGTAACGGACGGTCGCTGGAAGCTCCTTACATGCTACAGCCCCGAGTCGTCAATTGTGAATGCGCTCTACGATCTGCAGGAGGATCCTCACGAGATGACGAACCTGCTCGGGCGCAACCCCGAGCGGGAACAATATCGTGATCAGGGCGAGCGCATGAAAGGCCTTCTCGTCGCCTGGCTGGAACGCATAGGGCATGCCGAACACGCGGTCGGTGTGGCTAAGCGCCCCGTCATCAACCCGAACATCCTCCTGCCGGGATTGACCGAGATAGGGGTTGTGTGTGGAGATCCCGTGGCGGAACGCGGTGTGGCTTTTGAGCGCGAAAGCTCGGTCACGCGGAACGAACCGGTCGAAGCGGGGGGACGGGGCGGGTGGCGTACCGTCCGGCGAAAGCCTGGTAACCGTTTCCGTTATGTCTACTTCACGGTCGACTACGCGGACTTCGAGAGCGGTGCCAAGCCGCACTGTCGAGTCAGCCTTGACTACTTCGACGAAGGTTACACGGAGGTGACCATAGTCTACGACTCCAGCGATGCGACGGTGAAGGTCGTGCCGCGTGCTCCGGGGGCGTGGAAGCCGGGCGTGCGTTTTACGGTCGGCGACAGCAAGACCTGGAAACGTGCCACATTCGAGATCCACGACGCACGGTTCGCTCACCGCCAGAACGGGCGCGACATCCGGGTTCAGGTTCAGGGCGATCGTGAGTTGACGTTCGGCGGGTTGACCATCGAGGCCATTGCGCCTCCTCCGGGCGGGCCTGGGGCCCCAGAGTAGCGGAAGTATCCCATTTCCATGTCGGCCGGGATCGGCCGGCAGTCGAACGAGTGGAGAGTGACAATGCGTGTACTGGCGGTTCCTGCCCTTTTCCTTATGACCAGCCTGTCGTTTCCACCCGGAGCCGCTGCTGCGTCTCGCACGATCTCCATCGACCCGATGACCGGCACGGCCAACTGGCAGCTCGGAGGCCATCGCGTCAACTATGTCCTTGGTGCCAGTACGCTGACGGCTTCAACCGAACAGGTACGGGCCGATGCAACCGCGTCGCTGAAGTTGGCCTACGACTTCAATGAGAAACGGCGTACCTACATCTCGGCCTACTGGCAGGGCGACGCCATACCGGGCCGGTGCCGGGCGGTCTCGTTTTGGCTTTTCGGCGACGGCTCGCAGCGTCCTCTTTCGCTGGCGATCGAGGATGCAGCAGAACGCTGGTGCCGGAGAGAAATCGGCCCCATCGATTGGGACGGATGGAAGTGCGTCACCGTCACCATTGCCGACGGCGATGGCTGGCGCCCGCTGCGTCGCCGTGGAGAAAATCCACAGCCGCTGGAGCATCCTGTCCGGTTACGGCAGATCATGGTCGGGAAACGGGCTGAGGCCCCGCCCGAGGGGGCGGTCTATCTACACGATCTGAGTGCGGAGATCGAGGCAAGGCCTATGGACTTTGTGACGGCCAGGCTGTCGACCGGTCGACCTGCAAATCTGTTCTATCGCGGTGACGAGGGAGTCCTGGAGGTCGCGCTCACGAACCGGTCCGCTGAGACGGTGTCTTCGGGCCTGACCGTGGTGTTTGAGGATTTCCGTGGTAGACGCACACCTGGCGATGTGGTCGCCGTGGCTCTGGAGCCTGGCGAATCGACTACCATCCGCGTTGGCCTTCCAACGGATCGTCTCGGGGCCTTCACCGCGCTTGTGGCGCTGGATCGGGTCGGAGAGCCACGGTTCTGGCGGCAACGGTATGCCGTAAGCGAGGCGGGGACCGACGCTGCGTTCTCCGACGACAGCCGCTTCGGTTGCCACGCTTCCATCCGTGGGTTTCAGGGCGATCGTCTGAACACGGCGTTCCAGCTCAATCGTGATGCGGGAATTCGCTGGGAGAGACTTTCGTTCAACTGGCGGAATCTGGAGCCTTCTCCGGGTCGGTTTGTGTGGGATCCTCCTCCCACTGTTCCCGGGGTGAATGGGCGGGCTGTGCGTGGCCCCAGTGGACTGGCAAGCGCACCCGATTACCGCCTGAACCTGCGTGATGCGGTCACGCTCGCGTTCTGGATTCGTGGAGATGCCACACCGGGGGCCTGGCAATGGCCGGTTCTCAAGTACGCAGAGAACCCCTATCGGAACTACGGCGTTTTCCTGCACAAAGACACGGGAGTTGCCTCGTTCACCGCGTCCTTTGAGCGCGGAGGGCGGAGCCCCTATTTCGGGGTGTCGTCAGGCTGGTCGCCATGGGATGGAAAGTGGCATCACTTTGCGGCGACGTACGCGGCTGATACCGGTCTTGTGATCATTTATGTCGATGGCCGCGAGATTAAGCGTGAGGCGGTGGATGGCGGGCGACTCCAGACAGGAGAGGACGGGGTCCGTCTGGGCTCAGCGTTCAGCGGCGATCTCGACGAGGTGGTGCTGTGGGACAGGGCGCTGGCGCCCGAGGAGATCGCGACGTTGGCCAGCAAAGCGGACCCCCCGGCGGAAGGCATGACAGCCTGGTGGCGCTTCGATTGTCGTGAGATTGTGGGCCTGGACTTTGGACCCATCGGCCTGCATGCGGCCTCCTCCCGGAACCTGTTGGTAGCTGAACTCTCTCGCGGGGCTCGAGAACATGGCATGCATATCCTCGGGATCCTTGGGTTCCCACCAAAGTGGGCGTCCACGGCTCCCGCTGACGCTGCCCGGCCGTGGGTCTACAAGCCCGACCTGGAGGCCTTCTCACGCTACGTGGAGACCACGACACGGCGGTTCGCGGGGCTCGTTGACCATTGGGAGATCTGGAACGAACCCAACATCAGTGTCTTCTGGGAGCCGGAACCGGATGCAGGGGAGTTCTTTGACGTTGTCCAAGTAGGCTACGCGGCGGCCAAGAAGGGAAACCCCGGGTGTACGGTTATCACGCCCGGACTGGCTGGAGCAGGAAGCCACGGCGTGCCCTTTCTCGACGAATTGATCGAGGCGGGGGCCGCAGAACACTGTGATGCCATCTCGATCCACCCGTACCGCCAGACGACGCCCGAGGAGAGCGATCTGGCTGGTGACCTGCTCCGCATCTGCGAACTGACTGAGAAGCACGGGGGGCGACGTCCTCTGTGGATTACGGAGTGGTGTTGGACAACTCAGATCGGCGGCGGCTCAAGCGAGTACCGTTCGGCCATCATGACCGGCCGCGGCATCCCATTGGCTCTCGGTACCGGAGTGGTGGACCGGGTCATCTGGTTCAGACTCGCGGATCCCGGGACCGATCGGTTCTACTCGGAGCACAACTACGGGTTGTGTTACCATGACATGACGCCAAAGCCCTCCTACTTTGCCTTCCGGACCTGCGCCCGCCTGCTCGATGGGGCGGAATCACAGGGCGACCTGAAGCTCGGCGGCGGCGTATGGACGCGTCGTTTCCGGCGGGGAGAACAGACGGTTCTAGCCGTGTGGCATCCCAATGGGTACGCGTTGACTGCGCTCGATGTCGGGCAGAGCGAAGCAACGATTGTCGATATCATGGGCAATAGCGAATCTGTTGCCGCGCGCGACGGGGCGTTGTTCGTCCAGGCATCGGAGGCCGTCCGTTTCGTCGTTGTTGAGGGCGACATCCCATCGGGCTTGCTGCCCGTTGAGCTGCGGACACCGCAAAAGGTCCGTCCGGGGGAGACGCACGAGCTGACCCTCTTACTGCGGAATCCGCTGAAGAAGAACGCGTCCATGGGCGTGCGGCTGAGTGGCATGCTGCGACATGAGGTCAACGCGCAAGTTGAGGCCGGATGCGCTCACACAGTCGCCTTTCCTCTCACCCTCGCCCCGTCCGCCAAGCCCGGGAGGCACCCGATCAGGGTGACCGGGAGCCTGGGGGATGTCAGCTGGACGCAGACCAGCGAGATTGTGGTCACGACTGTGCCCCCGGGCGATGCCCTGGTTGGGCATTGGACCTTCGATGAAGGTGAAGGGGAGATTGTGCACGATGCCACTACCAATGCTAACCATGGGGTCGTTGCGGGATGTGACTGGGTTCCGGGGAAGAAGGGGACGGGATTGGCGTTCGGGGGGAGTTCTTCCGAAGCTGTGGGCGGGCCGGCAGCCCAGGCGGATGTGGCAGATTTGGTCCTTATCCCGGATGTCCCATCGCTCGGCGTGCTCGAGGATGTGACCGTTGCGTTCTGGCTCAAGCTCACCGGTGACACGGGAACGTGGCAGTTCCCGGTCGCCAAGTTTCGCAGCAATCTGGCGCGGAATTACGGGGTCTACATTCGCCCGAGTGACTTCGCCGCCTGTTTTTCTACCTCCTTCAGCGATGCGGATTCGCCGCATGTCGATGTCGGCGGCGGGCCGAATCTGAACGACGGTCAGTGGCATCACGTTGCCGCAACCTGCACGATGGTGCCTGGTGCCATGCGCATGTACGTCGATGGTACCGAGGTGGCATCTCGCGCGTTGCAGCGCGGGGTGATGGCGTTGGTGGATGAACCCTTGCGTATCGGGGCGGGGACCAAGGGCATCATCGACGACGTGCGTATCTACGCTCGAGCGCTGACTGCAGGGGAGATTCCCGAGCTCGCCAGATGATGCCTGGCGAATCCCCGTGTTCAGGACGAGCCTGGCCTTCGCCAGTTGTTCTATCGCTCATGTCGGAGAGTGTAACTTGCGATTGTTCGGTGCCTGAACAGAGCCGCGACTTACGGGAGCGGTTTCCAGTAGCAGTGCCAAGGAAGACCGCTCCCGTAAGTCGCGGCTCTGACGGAGGGGACATACCGCTCCTGCAAGTCGCGGCTCTGAAAATCAGGCCAGACGGCGGTTCTGTGCTCAGATCGGTGAGGCTGCAGAGGCGAGTCCCCGCCCATACTCCTCAAGGATGTCCCAAGGCTCACCGTGGCGGGTGACATAGTCTGCGTCAATGAAACACGCAAAGCTGGTGACGTGTCGGATGCCGCGTTGGGCGTACGTTTCCAGGTCGTCCCGGAACGCATCTCCGTCCCAGATGAGCTTCCTGGCTGGCCGTTGCCACTTCGACATCAGGGACACATCCAGCCAGTAGTCCAGGGCTTGAGCCGTCTCAATCGGGAAGACGGCGAGGTTCGCGTCCAGAAACTCAAGCAGCTCGGCATTGCTCTGGCCGCCGGGCTGGGGCCTGTGCTCGCCTTGGGAAAGTGGCACGACGTGGCCGCCGACCTGCGTTTGGAGCATTCGGCCGATGGGGGCGAATTCCAGGAACACGCCGGGGGCCGGCTTGACCTGCTCGGGTGCGGGCAGGGTTTGGTGGTAGGCAATGTGGCAGACGTCGGCTTCCGGATCGACGTGACCGCGAAGCGCTGCAGTGATCGCGTTCTCCACGATGAGGGCCTGTTCGCTTGCGGTCAGGCACTTGCACGCTGGGCATGCACACCAGTCTCTGCCATCATCAGGCCAGTAGAAGTAGCGATGTGTCGTGGGCTGGAGCAGTCTCGCGTACCGGATTGCGTTTTCTGCGATGATCTCGAGTGCGTCAGGGTTGGATGGGCAGCAGTTGCAGTCCGGGTTGCGTTGGCCGGAGGGGGCAACGCGAAACATCGTGGGGTCGCGGTACCAGAACTCGCGCGAGAGTAGCTCGCCCATCGCGTGGAGCTCGTATTCCACGTTCAGGCCCAGTTCTCGGCAGTCTGCCAGGAAGCGTCCCCCTTCGTCCGACGCGACGAACTGAACCAGCACGTCCAGCCTCCGTGACGCGTGGAGGGCAATGGTGTTGAGGCCTGCCTGTGCCGCACGTTGTGGCCACTCGGAAAGGGCGAGATCGAAGGGCAGCAAGACAACGCCGCGTGTAGCGAAGCGTGGTTCTGCCGAACACACTCTCAACGTGTCTGTGGACATGACGGGAATTCCCTACGTTGGCCGGGACCTCAGGGGCCGGAAGAACGCGAGCTTTGATGCCTTCTTGTCGAACGTGATGCCCTCTTCACAGCCACTGTTCTGTGCCGAGCAGGCGATCAGGATGTCGGCAAGGTCAGCCCTGGATCTTCGCCCTTCCAGCAGCAATCCCTGGACCACCTCGTCTCTCTCGAAGACAAAGATCGGCATCCGCTTCATGTCCTCGATTGAGCTCAATATCTCAGACCGTGTCTTCCTGTAGGCGCTTCCTAAGACCCAGATCGTCTCAAGCAGCACCAGCAGGGGAATGAAGAGAGTCTCACGAGCTGTCTCGGCCTGTCTGAACCGTGCATAGACTGCCTGGGCCTGGACCTCGTCATCACGCACCAGAAACCGGATGATCACATTGGTGTCAAGGGCGATCACGAGCCCTGATCCCTCATCTGAGCCGCAATTGCAGCGTCCATCTCATCGACCGTCAGCGAGGGCTGGTCCGGATCGTGGAGCCTACCGAATACCTCATCAACTGACTTCGTGATGGGCCTGACCGATGCCTCGTCCGGCCCGTGAACAACAAACTCGACCCGATCTCCGGTGCGCAAGTGCAGGGACTCACGCACTGTTTTGGGTATCGTGATCTGCCCCTTGGATGTCAAGGTTGCTGTCACCATAGTGTATTCCTTTCTCTGGCGTCTATTCCTTACAATATAGTAAGGAATGTGCGTCGAGGCAACCACTTCAGTCGCTTGGCTTGAGGGTGAGCTGGGTAGTTCCATACCGCACCCAACGCCATACAGTTCCCGAGGACGGCTGTGACAAGTGAAGCTAATGCGGGCAGCGAAATCCCATCTCCCTACCCCAAATAGGCAGCTAATTGGCGGATCCGGGGCGTGGCTTTTGAGTTGGTGACCCGAAGTCTGATGTGCGGGGTTCGCACACTGTCGAACTGCTGAATCCGCTTGTGGCCGACAGATTGCCCGACGCAGAGCTCGGACCAGGAACCATCATCTGTCAACGCTTCGATCGTGTATTCGAGGATCCGCTCACCGTGGGCGATGTCTTCCATGATGGTCACCTGGTTCAGGCATTGTGGTCCATTCAGGTCCAGGTCGAGCGTAGGGCCGTCTCCCGTGGTGGCTGCAATGGGACTGCTGAACCGGTCCCGGATCTCCTCGCCGAATTCGACGTATCTCTGGAAGTCCGCCTCCGGGACGAGTCCATCGGGACCCGGATTGGCGTTCAAGAGCAGATTGCAGTTTCTCCCGACCGAGCAGAGGTACATTTCGAGCAGGTCATCAAGCGAGTAGATGTGGTCCTCGCGATCGGGCGCCCAGAACCAGTCGTGGTTCCGGATGGGGACGTCGCATTCGCCGGGGACCCAGAGCTGTCCGTCCGGGTGGCCGTCGAATCGTTTCTCTTCCGTTCCTCCTTCGGCTGTTCCCGTGTTTGCCGTGCTCCAGCAGGGGTAGGGGGCCACCCCGCGTTCATTACCAACCCAGCGGATTCCGTTTGGCGTGCCTGGCGGACCTTGGAAGACGATCGCGTTCGGCTGGTGTTCTTCCAGAATCGGGATCAGGTCGGGGCCGCCTTCTGTCACCGGGATGGCTCCGCCGTCGAACCAGGCTTCGAACAGCTCTCCGTAGCGGCTCCAGAGCTCGCGGGTCATCTGTTCGCAGATGCGCACATACCTGGCTTGTGCTTCCGCATCGCCTCCCTTGCCGCGGTTGACCAGGCCAGGGTTCTCAACTTCCAGGTAGCCGTTCGCACTCACCGACGCGTACAACCCCGGGCGTATGCCGTACTTGTGGCAGGAGGCCACGAAATCTCCGACCACATCGCCTTTGCCGTCGCGCCACGACGACTGTTTGACGCCGTAGGGGTAGATGTCGGTCTGCCATTGGCAAAATCCGCTGCAGTGCTTGGCGACGAAGATGGCGTACCGGGCGCCCATGGCCTGGGCTGCTTCCATCCACTGGTCTGTGTCGAGGCGGGTGGGCTGGTAGAGATTTGGGTCGGGTCGGTCTTGCCAACTGCGCCAGCTCCAGCCCTGTTTGTAGACGGGGATGTCAAAATGGAAGAACATCCCCAACTCCATGTCGTGCCATTGCTGCTGGGCTTGCGTGGGGGTGACGATGGCGCTGTCGGCAGCTCGGTCCTGCATTTTCCTGGATCTCCTCAACGCGTGCATTGCCGGATTACTCCTCGAACACGACATGGGCATGCCCGATGACGTCGGGAACGGTCGTGTGGATGTAGTCCCCGTCGTTCTCCCAGGTCAGTTCCTGCTTCCCGGGGGCAAGATAGACGCGTGAGCTGGTCTTGCCGTCGCGGAGGAGGGCGAGATCAATGTCTCCGACTCTGGCCGGCTCCTCGATCATGTCGGTCGCGGCTCCGCGGTGTTCGGGGACGTAGGCCAGGATGTGCACAATTCGGCGCCCGGGTTGCTCCATCACTGTCACCCGGGCAAACGACGGCAGATCGGGAGCCTTGATCAGGGGTGTGGGAAGGGCATCGTTCAGCAGGTTCCCGACCAGATTTCGCAATGCCCACCAGGCGACCTCATGATAGGAAGAGAACACGGTGTGGCTGATGTGAGTGACCTGCGCGTTACGCACGACTGCGGGACGTCCTGCCGGTCTGTCCGGCGGAGCGTAGCGTGAGTAATGCTCACCATCGAACTCGCGGTTGTAGTAGGGGGCAATGACTTCAGCCAGTGTTTCGGCGTTCTCCCGCGGGCTGAGTTGGACGCCTTTTCCATAGAAGTCCATGGGCATGGCGGGGAGGCCGTTGCTGATCGCGGGATCGGGCTGGAAGTAAGCCGGGTCGAGCGGGTCATCTCCTGCGAAGTCCGCACACCACTCGGACAGAGGAAAGCCCGCACCTTCGGGGTCCAGCCCTGACCAGGCCGAGGCGATAACTCTGCCGCCTTTGTCCAGGTGGTTCCGCAGGCGCTGACAGGTGTCCGCGTCCGCGGTCACATAGTCAGGAAGAATCAGGACGTCATAGCCTTCCCAGGAGCAGGCGTGGGTGAGCACATCGAACTGCACATTCAGTTCGCAGAGCATTCGCGTCGCGCCCTTGGAAATTGCGATGGCGTTGCGCCCCAGTTTCGGGTCGACGCGATGGAACCCCGGCTTGGGGATCACCAGTCCGACGTCCGTGCAGGCGGTTGCCCCATCCACCCATGGCTCGAGCCTGCGAAGTCGCCCGTAGATTCGTTCGACCAGGTCGTGGACAGCATGATTCAGGTCTCCGCGCGGATGGAAATGGTCGCCGACTGTCACTCGCATCCCGTTGGCGAGGCCGTACAGGCAATCGTACTCAAGACTGGCTTCGGAGCGG
>Ga0209042_1001661_pt1 | contig 16579 bp, 22 predicted proteins | sample SaaInlV_200m_DNA_6_FD_184649 | JGI IMG/M metagenome (GOLD analysis project Ga0209042, IMG submission 184649) | Marine microbial communities from expanding oxygen minimum zones in the Saanich Inlet - SI037_S2LV_200m_DNA (SPAdes) (version 2) | ecosystem: Environmental > Aquatic > Marine >...
CTCTGCATCAAATACAATTTCTAATCCTTCTCCAACTCCAAATGCTAAAAATGCAAAAGCAGAAAATAACAATCTGTGTAATTTGTAATTAAAGTAAGATCTAAATGATAAAATTGCTAAAAATACTGCAACAAACGCACCAACTGTGTGCAATTCCTCGTGTAGTGGATGTTCTGTGAATGATAGTACTATGACTGAAATGAATATGAATAATCCAATTATACTATACCACAGTAAATTTTGCTTCATATGAAAAATTAGTCCAATATTTCTATTAAAATTCCTAACTGTGATTTTCATATTAGTTATGATGTTATGCTAATAGAAATTATTGTAAAATAATAAATTCATTTTATTTTTTCTAACTATCATGAAATGAAAATTAACTTAATATGGAAAAAATTAAACTAGTAAAACAATGGAATTATCCTTTCTAAATGAATTAAAAAAGGAAAATAAAGAAACAAGAAAGTTACAAAATAAACGATATCGTGAAAAAAATAGAGATATACTTAATTTAAAAAAACAATTACAATACCATAAAAAATCATATGAATCAAAACTAGAATTTACAATACAAAATAATGTCAATTAAAAATATTCATCAAATGTTCTACTATTTTGGAATTAATTCTAAAATCATTATGTTAAAGAAATTATGATGCTTTTACTTATTTTACCTCTTAAGATATGATGCTGTTAGATCGCTATGGTGTATTGATTTATGTCTGATTTGTCTTGGTTAGTCTTGAATCCTATTTTATTCATAAAATCACCTGTTTTGAAATTCAGACTATTTATAGAACTTGAGAACATGTGAATTATGTCAGATGTGTTAAAAACAATCAGATCTGGTGATGATTATATTGAAAGTCTCAGAAATAGAGATCTCAAAATTTATCTTTTTGGAGAACTAGTCAAAGAACCTGTAGATCATCCAATTATTAGACCATCCATCAATGCAGTTGCTGAAACTTATGATCTTGCATTACGTGAAGAATCCCTTGCTACAGCTGATTCATCAATTACTGGATTGAAAGTTAACAGATTTTTACACATTGCAGAAAGTGCAGAAGATTTAGTTTTACAAAATAAAATGCAAAGAAAATTAGGCCAGAACACAGGAACATGTTTCCAAAGATGTGTTGGAATGGATGCAATGAATTCCTTACACTCTACAACATTTGAAATTGATGAAAAACATGGAACTGATTACCATAAAAGATTTTTAGAATTTGTTAAGATGGTTCAACAACAAAATCTTGTCATTGGAGGTGCAATGACTGATCCAAAAGGTGATCGAAGTAAAGGCCCATCTGAACAAGATGATCCTGATTTGTTTACACGAATAGTTGACAGTGATGATAAAGGAGTTTATGTATCTGGAGCTAAAGCACACCAAACAGGTTGCATAAATTCTCATTGGATAATTTTGATGCCAACTATTAGATTAACTGAAAGTGATAAAGATTGGGCAATTGTAGGTGCAGTTCCAGCTGATGTTAAAGGACTTACTTACATTTACGGTAGACAATCTTGTGACACTCGAGCTATGGAAGAAGGTGATATTGATTCTGGTAATGCAAAGTTTGGTGGTCAAGAAGCTTTGATGATTTTAGATAGAGTGTTTATTCCATGGGATAAAGTTTTCATGAACGGAGAATTTGAATTTGCATCAATGTTAGTTGAACGCTTTACATGTTATCATAGACGTAGTTATGTTTGTAAAACTGGGTTAGGTGATGTTTTGATTGGTGCTGCTGCAACAATTGCAGATTACAATGGAGTACCTAAAGTATCTCACATTAAAGATAAAATTATTGAGATGACTCATCTTAATGAAACAATTTTTGCAGCAGGAATTGCATCTTCACATCAAGGACAGAAGATGAAATCTGGTGTATATCTAAATGATGATATGCTTGCACAAGTTTGTAAACACAATGTTACTAGATTCCCATATGAAATTAGTAGATTAGCACAAGACATTGCAGGTGGATTAATGGTTACATTGCCATCAGAGCAAGATTTTAGACATCCAGAAGCTGGTCCAATGTTAAAAAAATATCTTGCTGGAAGAAAAGGTGTAGATGTTGAGAATCGAATGAGAATTTTAAGATTAATAGAAAATATGACACTTGGTAGAAATTCAGTTGGATATCTTACAGAATCTATGCATGGTGCAGGTTCTCCTCAGGCTCAAAGAATTCAGATTCAAAGACAAATGCAAGTGGGTTACAAGAAAAATCTAGCAAAGAATTTAGCTGGAATTACAAATGATATTGAAGAACCTAATGAGCCATCTGATTATTTCAAACGAGTCTTTAAAACAAAAGACTCTGTTATTTGATAATAATTTTTTAATTTATTAATTATTTTCCTTATCTGTTTTTTGATCTGATTTCTCCACAGTGTCGCTATTCTCCACAGTGTCGCTATTCTCCACAGTGTCGCTATTCTCCACAGTGTCGCTATTCTCCACAGTGTCGCTATTCTCCACAGTGTCGCTATTCTCCACAGTGTCGCTATTCTCCACAGTGTCGCTATTCTCCACAGTGTCGCTATTCTCCACAGTGTCGCTATTCTCTTTTATCGATTCTAATTTTCCTGTATTTTCAGAATATTCTGAATCCTCTTTTATTTTTCCAATGTTTGATAACTCCTCTAATGTCTCCTTACTTATGATATCTTCAGATTTTTTCTTTTTGTTTGTAATCTGTTTGATTACCATGACTCCTATTACAATTGCAATAATGATGTAATTCACTGGAGGTTTCAATATTTGTGTGATGTATCCTACTTGTGGAATTATGTATGCTACTTTTCCAATGTACTCTTCTTCTGTAATTGGATAGTCTGTTCCTCTAATCCATGATGGATTTGCATCACCTTGTGTTCTGATTGTTTTAGGATCTTCCTCAAGTATTGATTGTACTCTATGAACAATTACTCTATTGTGATCCGAAGGCCTGTCAAATACAATAATGTCTCCTACTTGAACTTCTTCAAATGGTTCATGTCCTTGAATAACTATGATGTCGTAAACTTGTAAAACTGGAATCATACTTCCACTGGCAACTACATAAAATGGATTCTGTGTCCCAAATGCTACTTGTAATCCTATCCAAATTACTAAAACTGCAACTGCAACAATAATGATATCTTTGATAACTCCTTTTGAAATTGCTTTTTTAGCCAATTATTTTATCGCCTTGATGTTTCATTAATTTTTTTAATTACTAAATTTTGGTTCCACATTCTTCACAAAATTTAGAACCTTCTTTATTGACAAATTCACATTCAGAACATTTTCCTGGTTGAACAGTATCTTCTTCAGGTTTACCTAATAGAATTACTTCTCCAACTTTTTTAATACTAGCCCAAGGGATACTTCCTTCGGTTCCATCATTTTTAACGACAACTAAAACCATTGATTGTGTATTACCATCAATACCAACTTGTTTTGCTGTACCAACTTTGTTTGCATTTTCATCTATTACCATTCTTCCTTCAATTGAACTAACTGATGCAGCAGAACCCGGTTGTGTAGCTTCTACTGTAGGTGCTGTTGTAGCTTCTACTGTAGGTGCTGTTGTAGCTTCTACTGTAGGTGCTGTTGTAGCTTCTACTGTAGGTGCTGTTGTAGCTTCTACTGTAGGTGCTGTTGTAGCGTTAGGATCTAATGGTTTTGCACTTCCAACTTCAACTTCCTCATTTGGTTTCTTAAATTCTCTATATTCTGCAATTGAAGCATTACATGAATTACAAATGTATTGACCTCTTTCTGCTAAAATTAAATTTTCTGCCACTTCCTCATTTGGATTTTCAAATTCTATTTTTGGCGGACCCTCAAATTCTTTCTCACATGTATTGCAAAAATGTTTAGTAATTGTTTTAGCATCTAATCTTCCTATTGGTGCTAAAAATAAATCTGGACCACCCAAATTTCCTTTCACTTGTTGTTCATCTGAAACTGTGGCCATTACGTAACCTCCAGAACCTCTTAATTTTTTTAATCTAAGTTCTGAACTCATAATTGGGTTTTATCAAAACGTCATTTAAGTATATATCAAATTTAGTTTTTCTAGATAAAATAAAGATCTAGAATTTGATTAACATTTTTAGGTGTGATTAATATCTCAAAAGTATAATGGGAGTTACTCAAATTTCAGATACCAAGTCTTGGGAAGTAGATGTCATAAATTCTGACATTCCTGTATTTGTAGACTTTTGGGCCGAATGGTGTGGTCCATGTAGAATGGTAGGTCCAGTAGTTGAAGAACTGGCAAATGACTATGATGGCAAAGTAAAATTTGTCAAGGTTAATGTTGATGAGGCTAATGAATTGGCTTCAAAATACAACGTCTTTAGTATTCCAACCTTAATCCTCCTTAACAAAGGTGAAATAGTCAGTCAACAAGTAGGTGCAGCTTCTAAAGAATCATACCAAAGTATGATTGATAGAGCACTTGCATAGTTTACCTAACAAATTATATTTTTTTAATTTTTCATCCTAAAGTAATTAATATTCCAAAAATTGAGTCAGATTATGTCTTTTGGAGAAGTTGATACACTTGGTATGCTTTTTGACAAACTACAAAGTTTGTTTGATGAATCTCAAGGGTACTATGAATCATTTTTAGATACTAACAACATGTACAAAAAAGGTCAACTCAGTGACAAAGAATTCTTTCAAAAATTAGGTGATTATACAGTTGCATATTCTGCATTAGAATTTCTAGCTATCAAAGTAATATTTGAATTAAAAAAATCAGTAGGTACTGGAAGTTCTGGAAATACACAATCCCCTGGACTAATGCCTGGAATGGGTCAACCTGGAATGGCAGGTGGAATGAATCCACCACCAAGAGCAGGAACTGCAGATAACCCAGTAGGTGGAGGTCCACCAGGAATTGTATCTGCACAAGAATCATTTGGAGATGTTGGAACTTTACCTTCCCCTGATCCATCTTTAATGCCACGACAAGTTGCTCCACAACAAACTGCACCACAAAATCCTAATGGTTGCTCTTCATGTGGTGTTGCGTTACGACCAAACTCAAAATTCTGCACAAAGTGCGGAGCTAGAGCATAAAATTAAAAATATAATTTTTTTATTCTTGTGTTGTACCACATTCAGGACAAAACTTTGCTGTCATTGAAAGACTAGTACCACATTCAGAACAAAATTTCCCATCTGATTTTACTTCATTGTATGCGTTTCCAACAAAAGCTGAACTTTTTACTGCACCTGATGGTTGATATGTTTCATCATCAATTAAGACTGGTGCAAAATCTTGTTCTGTCAAATATGTCATCATTCTTGGAATTCCTTCACCATCATTTTTTGGATCTGGAACTGAATCTCCCATCCAAAATGCAAATCTCATTAGAGTTAATTCCGGAGTAGAGAATGCTAATGTGTGTTTTGACATATAGTCTTGTGCTGCTTGTTTACCGTCAAAAACTTCCATAATGACAGTATTTTTCATTTATGTATAATAGTTTCTGGTTAAATGGACCGGGAGGGAATCGAACCCTCGACATCTTCGTTGCGAACGAAGCATTATACCCCTAAACCACCGGCCCTCAAAATATCTCTCTAAACCCTTCTTTTTTTATTTTTTCATTAATCGTACTGGCTTGTATTATTGTAATCCTTTTTGTAACTTGATTTTTTTAATAACGTCTTGAACTAGTTCTTCATCTTTTACAACCAATTCTTGTAGTTTTTTCTTATATTGCTCATCTCCCCATTTTTCTAGATTAAACATTTCTTTTACTAGTTTAACAATTTCAGATTTATTTCTCTGATGGTCTCGTTTTGCAATTTCTGAATCATCCATAATTTTTCTTTAGATATAATCAACTTAAGCGTATTCCTTAACGCATAATAGACTCTACAACACAAAATTTCTAGATGACCTATGATACTGTAATTGTTGATTCACACGTTATACTTTCAACTGGAAAAATTGATAAAAATATTATAATTGATGATGGAAAAATTGTAGGATTTACTAATGACGTTCCTGCATGTGATCATAAAATTAATGGAAATGGATTAATTTCAATTCCTGGTGCAATTGATACTCATGTTCACTATGGAGTTTATTCACCCATTAACGAAGCTGCAAAAACTGAATCGCATGCTGCAGCAATAGGTGGAGTTACAACAATGATGAGAATGCTTAGATTGGAAAAACCTTTTAGCACTTCTTTACAACCTCAACTCCAAACTGCATCAGAGTATCACTATGTAGATTATGCGATACATGCTTCTGTTTTCACTGAACAACAAATTAACGAAATGAATTTTTGTATTGATAAAGGAATTACATCTTTTAAAATTTACATGAATCTTGGTGGTGAAGTTGGTCATGTGTATATGGATATGCCCCCAAATTCTTCTAGTCTTGTAGCATCTAAAGTAAACGTTACAGATGAACTTGTTGAAAAAATTGTAAAAAATGCAGCACAACTTGGTTGTCCTGTACTTGTTCATGCTGAAGATTATGAATCATGTGGATGTGGAATCAAAAAAGCAAAACAAAAAAATCAAGATGGTTTATCTGCATGGTCATCAAGTAGATCCCCTGAGTTTGAAGCAAAAGCAATTAAAACAGTATGTAAGTTTGGACGAGATTATGGATGTGTAATTTACTTTGTACACATTGGTTCTGAGCGTGCACTATTACAAATTCAAGAAGAAAAAAAACTTGGTACAAAAATTTTTGTAGAAACATGTCCTCATTATCTTACACTATCTTATGAAAAACAAAATGGTTATCTTGCTAAAGTTATGCCTCCAATACGAACAGAAAATGATCAAAAAGCAGTTTGGAATGCATTATCTAATAATCAAATTGATACTATAGGCACAGATCATGTTGCTAATCAGCTTAAACTCAAGTTAGATGGTGATGATGTTTGGGGTGCATTAGCTGGTTTTCCTGGAATTGGTACCTCATTACCAATATTACTCAATGATGGAATAAATAAAAATAGAATTACTTTAGAACAGTTTGTTAAATTTACTAGTCAAAACGCTGCTCAAATTTTTGGCATGTATCCACAAAAGGGAACACTTGCAAAAAATTCTGATGCTGATATAACTATGATTGATTTAAAAAAAGAGAAGAAAGTAACTTCTGAATTGTTTGGAGGATATTCTGATTATATTGTGTATGAGGGAAGAAATTTGAAAGGCTGGCCTGTTAAAACTATTGTAAGGGGAGAATTAGTTGCTGATAATTTTGAGGTGATTGGTAAACTTGGTCATGGTAAACATGTTTCTCGAACTGTAGTTTCTAAATAATTTCAAATTTACCGTTTGTTTTAGCTTTGTAAATAATATCTGGTTTTCTTAGAAAAATACCTGATTCTAAGACCCCTGTTGTTTGTTTAATTTTCTGTGTTAGTATTTTTGGATTAGTGATCATCCCAAAGTCACAATCTAAAATTATGTTACCATTTTCTGTAAAAAATGGATAACCTCTATCTAAAGAGCGTATTTTAGACTCACCTCCTAATTTTTTAATTGAATTAATTACAGAATTTCTTGCTAACGGATGTATTTCTATTGGTACAGTTCTTGTAAAATTTTTAACAAATTTTGTTTTATCTGCCATTACAACTATTTTTTTTGCAAGACTAAACAAAATATTTTCTCGTAATAATGCCCCGCCACCACCTTTGATCACATATTTTTGTGAATCAATTTGGTCTGCACCATCAAATACAATGTCTATATGATTAACTTGATCTGATTCCACTAATGGAATGCCTGCTTTTTCTGCAACTAGTTTAATTTGTAATGATGTTGGAATGCCTCTGATGTTATAATTTCTTAATTTAATTAATTTTGCAAGTGATTTGACTAATGCAGTTGCTGCTCTACCACTACCTAGTCCAATTACTTGATTATTTTTTACTAGTTTTAATGCATCATTTGATAATGACTCCATAGACTCGTCGTAAGACAACTATTCTACCTCTGCTTGATCAAGTTTTGATAACACTCTCATGATATCACCCTTGATTTTATCTAATTCATCTGCACCATCATCAAACTCATCATCTGTTGTAGATTCTTTTGGTTTTTCTTCTGGAATTACTCTTTGTTCTGGAAGTGTTTTGTACTCTGGAAGTGCTTTATGTTTTGTTATCTTTGCAACTTCCTTTTGTAAATCTGGTTTATTTTCAAATGATGTTACTGGTTTTGGTATTGATATTGATTGAATAATTTCTACTTTATCTTTTATTTTTGGCTGAATAGTTTCCTCTTTTGGTTTAACTAATTCTGTTTGAATTATTTTTGGTTTTGGCATTGGTTGACTAATTTCTTTTTTCTCAAATAACGGAAATTTTGGCTCTGTTTGTGAAATATTAGTTAATGTTGTTAATTCAAATGATTGTTTTGATTTTGTTGGTGGTATTACAATTGGTTCTATTTTTGATTCCTTTGGTTTTTCAAAATTGAATGTATCTTTAATTGATTTTGAAATGTGATGTTTGATTTCTTCTTTTTCTTGTTTGATTTTTGATGGCTGAATTTTTCCACTTGATATTTTTGATGATAATTCGTATAATCTATCATCAAGGTTTGATAATTTTTGATCCATCAAACTAATCAAACCATCTCCAACTGGACCTAAATCTGGATGTTTACTTGCATCTTCAAGTTTTTCTAGTTTAGCTAACATAATTCCTAATTGATGTTGATATTTCAGTAATAGTTTATCTTTTTGAATTTTAGAAAATTTATCATCTGTTTGGTATAGTCTTGAAATAGTTTTTGTTAAGATGTCTTTTTCAATTTTTAAAGAATTAATTTGACTTTTGATATGTGAACTTGCACCTAAACTAAGTAATTGATTTTTATCTCTTGGTACTCTTCTTACTGCAACTGCTGTTGCAACTCCTGCTATTGAACTAAGTAGTAACGCAATTTCTTGCATCTATGTGTACCATTTAATCCAGGAATATTTTCTTCGTTTAGCCTCTGGAAATCCACAGCTTGCACATTGGTGATGACGTTTATGAAGAGAATTTTTACCACATCTTCTACATCTAATGTGAACTTTCTTTTTTGTAAATCCACCCATAGAAGTTGTGCCCTTTACCATTCCAAATCACCTAATTTTGTGGTGGTGGAGGAGATATCATAACTACATTGTCTCCTCTAACTACGATGGAACCTAAGGTTTTTGTCTCGCCTTCAGCAGGAACTTCTTCTGAAGACTCAAGTAGTAAATTCATGTGTTGGTCAAAACCTAAGAGAGTACCTCTAATGGTTTTACTTCCTTTGAGTTTAATCAATACAACTTGATTAATACTCTCATCCAATACTTTTACTGCCATATCAACGGACATCTATATCACTCATTGACTTGAATATCAAGGGATTATATTAAAATATCATTATGTGCCTATGATCGGCTTTCAGTAAGGTAAGTTTGACACTTTTTTGATAAATTTTCTATTACTTCAGTTAAAATAATTTTACCGTCTTTTTTTGTTGCTTTTGTAGGATCTCCCCATATTCCATTTTTGGTAGCTTTTGGAAATGATTGATTAGCTAATTTCCCAATTTTTGCTATTTCTTGTTTTGTCATTTTATCTGTGATTAATCCTTTTTTAGCTGATTTCATTTTAACATTTTTTGAAATTGCTAACATGAGAGATGTTTCTACAAATCCCGCATGATCAAAATCCCTACTCATAAAATGCCAATATGATAATGCAATAACTTTGAGTTTATTTTTCAAAATTTTCTGTAATTTTACATCTATATTTTTTATTGATTTTAAATTTCCATGATGGCCGTTAATTATGAAAACTGTTTTGATATTATTTTCCAACAATGATGTACACAAATCTATTAGAACTGTACGTAGTGTTGATTCTCTTATACTTAGATTAAAAAATGGAGCATGTTCAAATGAAATCCCATATGTTATAGTTGGAAGAAGAAGATATCCTTTTTTATCTGCTAATTTTTTTGCAACTTCTGATACAATATCTGAATCAGTTGAAATTGGCAAGTGTGGTCCATGCTGTTCAATTGAACCAATTGGAATGATTGCAACTTGTTTTTTGTTTTTAATTAATTTTCTAAGAACTGGATCAAATTGAGTTTTAATATCTACCATTTAATTCACTTTGATTTTATGTGAACTTTTCTCCAACGAACTTCTAATTTATTTTCTAAATGCATCTTTGTTGCTTTGAGTAACGTATCTGCCTCTAGTTTCTGTCCCTTTGCTTTTATTTTCTCTAAAGTGTCATCTGGATCAACCTTAAAGGAATCTTGAAAAATAATTGGTCCTTGATCTAAATTTTCTGTTACGTAATGTGATGTTACACCAACAATCTTTGTACCTCTTTCATAAGCTTGAGCATATGCTGATGCACCTGGAAATGCAGGTAATAATGATGGATGAATGTTAATAATTCTATTTGGATATCTCCATACAAAATTAGGACTGAGTATTCTCATGTATCTTGCAAGTGAAATTAAATCAATATTGTATTTTTTACAAATTTGAATAATTTCTTCTTCTGCTTTTGCTTGATTTTTTTCATCAATTGTAATAAACGGAATTTTTGCTCTTTTTGCTAATGGCTCCAATGATTTTTCTGTGCCTATTATTACTGAAATTTTTCCTTTGAGTGATTTTTTATTATCAATAAATGTCTGAAGACAAAGTGGTTCTTTTGTTACAAATACTGCAATATTTTTTTCTAAATTAGTTTCATGATGCGTATTTACATCCATTTTTTGCTTTTTTGCTAAATCTTGAATCTCAATATCAAATTTCTTTACATCTACTTTTTTAGAAAATGAAACTTCTAAGTACATTCCAAAAAGATTTTTGATTACATTTTGGTTTACTTTTTCAATATTACCGCCTTTTGAAAATGCAAAATTAGTAAATGTAGCTACAATACCTTCTCTATCTTTACCTACAACTGTAATTCCAACTACTGTTTTTTTCATAACCTTGTATACTGAAATTTTTCTTATTATTAATCATTCACAGAAATTAACTGGTGCGGGAGGTGGGATTCGAACCCACGAACTCCTAAGAGATAGGGTCCTAAACCCTACGCCTTTGACCAGGCTGGGCGACTCCCGCAACGACTTGACCATTAAACACAAATTTATCTATTATTGAATAACTTTATGGCAAAATTTTTTGGAACTAATGGAATTCGTGGAATATTTTCTGAAGATTTTACTTTAGAATTTGTTCATGATATGACTTTGGCCATTGGAACCTATTTTGAGAAAGGACCTATCTTGATTGGTTATGATGGACGAGAATCAAGTCCAATAATTTGCAAAATTATCTCATCTACTCTTAATTCTATAGGTATTGATTGTAATGTTGCTGGAATTGTTCCAACCCCATGTTTAGAATTTGCAGTAAAGACTCTTGGTTATTCTGGTGGAATTATGATTACAGCTTCCCATAATCCACCACAGTACAATGGAATCAAACCTGCTGGAAAGGATGGAGTTGAGATTTCACGTGAAGATGAATTAGTTATTGAAGATATCTACTTTAAAAAAAGTTGGATTACTAATCCTGAAAAATGGGGTGTTACTGGAGAGGAAACTAGAGCAATTGACACCTATCTTAAAGGAATAATATCTCAAATTGATTCTAAACTAATAGAATCAAAGTCTTTCAAAGTTGTTTTGGATTTGGGTAATGGTGCACAAGCTGTTACTGCACCTGACTTTTGTAAAATGATAAACTGTGAAGCAATTCTTGTTAATGAAACAATAGATGGTATGTTTCCAGGACGTGGTTCTGAACCAACACCACAAAATCTTTCAGTTCTTTCAAAAACTGTAATAGAAAATAAAGCTAATTTGGGAATTGCATTTGATGGTGATGGTGACAGAAGTATTTTTTGTGATAATCTTGGAAATATCTTAACTGGAGATAAATCTGCACTAGTATTGATTCAACATATTTTAAATAAAAATCCAAATTCCTTAGTTGTTACTTGTTTGAATTCTGGTTTAAACACTGAAGTTTTAGCTGAAAAATATAACTCAAAAGTTATTCGTACTAAAGTGGGGAGTGTTGAGGTTTCAAGAAAAATGCTTTCAACTGATGCCTTGATAGGATTTGAGGAAAATGGCGGATTCATGTTTGGAACACATAATCAAGTTCGTGATGGTTGTATGAGTTTGGCATTAATGCTTGATCTTTTAGCAAATATTGATAATTCTTTATCTGATGAGATTTCAAAATTACCTTCGTCTTTTACTACAAAGGATAAAATGAAATGTTCATCTGATGATGTTGATAAAATAATTTCATCATTAAAAGAAGAATTTCCAGAATCTGATATTTCTGATGGTATCAAAATTATTATTGATTCTAAAAATTGGGTGATGATTAGACCTAGTGGTACTGAACCGATCATCCGAATTTATGCTGAATCTGAAAACCAAGAGAAATTAGATGCATTAATGATTGAATTTCTTCAAAAAGCAAAGTCTATCATTTCCAGATAACACTTTTAATACCAAACACTGGATTCGATATTACTATGGGAAAAGCCTATTACGTAAAATTCGAAACACCAGAAGATTTGGTAAGTCCTATCTTAGAAGCTGTTAGAGTCGCATCTACTAGTGGTAAAGTTAAGAAAGGAACTAACGAAGCAACAAAGGCTATTGAACGTGGTACTAGTAAATTAATTGTAATTGCTGAAGATGTTGAACCACCAGAGGTAGTAGCACATCTTCCAATTCTATGTGAAGAACAAGGTGCAGCATATGCATTTGTTCCAAGTAAAGAAGAATTAGGCAAATCATTAGGTATTGATATTACTTCAGCCGCTGCAGCAATTTTGGACGCTGGCGATGCACAACATATCGTCGACCAAGTTACAAAAAAGATTGCTGAACTTAAAGGCGGTAAGACTGAACAATGAGTGCAACTGAAGAAGTAGTAGAATCTGAAATTATTCAAATTGTAGGTAGAACTGGCATTGCCGGTGAAGTTATTCAAGTTAGAGTTAAAGTTCTTACTGGTAAGGATAAAGGAAGAATTCTTACTAGAAATGTAAAAGGTTCTGTTAGAATGAATGAAATTTTAATGTTAAGAGAAACAGAACGGGAAGCAAAGAAAATCAAATAGGTGATTATGAATGAGTCTTTTAGTTAAACCATGCAGTTTTTGTGATAGACCAGTAGCCAAAGGTTCTGGAACAATGTTTGCTAAAAATGACGGAACTGTTTTGTGGTTTTGTTCTGCAAAATGTAAAAAAAATGCTCTAGTTCTAAAACGTGATCCAAGAAAATTAAAATGGACCAAAAAGCATGTCAAAGGCGGAATTAGAAAGAATTAGAATTGACTGAACAATCACTATTCATTGTAAAACCTGACGCTGTATCTAGAAATCTTGTTGGAGAAGTTGTATCTAGATTTGAAAGAAAAGGATTCAAACTTTTAAAATTAAAGATGTTTACATTTACTCAAGCACAAGCAGAAAATTTCTATGGTGTTCATAAGGATAAACCATTCTTTGGTGAACTAACATCATTTATCACCTCAGGACCTGTTGTGGCAGCTATTATTGAAGGAAATAATGCAATAGCAACTACCAGAATTATGATTGGAGCTACAAAATCCTTTGAAGCAGACCCTGGTTCAATTCGAGGTGATTTTGGATTAGGATTTAGTGAAAATATTATTCATGCATCAGATTCTCAAGAAAGTTTTGATCATGAATCAAGTGTTGCATTTGAGTGATTTGATTTGCAAATCCGTCAGCCCATAGTGGCAGTTCTTGGTCACGTAGACTCTGGAAAAACATCTCTGTTAGATAGAATTCGTGGAACTGGTGTACAAGGTAGAGAAGCAGGTGGAATTACTCAACATATTGGCGCAAGTTTTCTTCCCACTGAAACTATCAAAGAAATGTGTGGTCCATTATACAAAAGATTAGAACAAGCTGAAAATAAAGTTCCTGGACTTTTAGTTATTGATACTCCTGGACACGAAGTGTTTACCAATCTTCGTTCTCGAGGTGGTTCAGCTGCTGATATTGCAATACTTGTAGTTGATGTTAATCGTGGATTTCAACCACAAACAAATGAAAGTTTAAAAATTTTACAAAGTAGAAAAGTTCCTTTTGTAGTTGCACTAAACAAATGTGATCAGATTTCAGGATGGAGAAAATCTGAAACCAAATTTATTTCACAAGCGATTAAGGAACAAGATGCATCCATACAAACTGATTTAGATCAAAAACTCTATGATGTTGTTGGTACTTTATCTATTTTAGGATACAAATCAGAAGCATTTTACCGTATTGAAGATTTTAAATCTGAAATTGCTATAGTTCCAATCTCTGCACGTTCAGGTGTTGGCATTCCTGAATTACTTAGTGTTTTAGTTGGATTGACTCAACAATATTTGAAAAAAAGATTGGATCAAAAAGAAAAAGAACCACGTGGAATTGTACTTGAAGTGAAAGATGAAGTTGGACTGGGACAAACTGCTAATGTAATATTGATTGATGGAACTATTAAAAAAGAAAATAGTATTGTTGTTGCAAAACGTGATGCTGTAATTGTTACAAAACCTAAAGCATTACTTTTACCAAAACCTCTTGATGAAATGCGAGATCCTAGAGATAAATTCAAACCAGTACCACAAGTAGATGCAGCAGCTGGTCTGAAAATTGCATCACCTGATCTTGAAGGAGTCCTCCCAGGTAGTCCTCTTTATGTTGCAAAAAATGATGAGGAGATTGAAAAATTTACTAAACTTATCGAATCTGAAATGCAATCTATGTTTATTGATACTGAAACTAATGGAGTTATTTTAAAATGTGATACAATAGGCTCACTTGAAGCTATAGTTGAGATGTTAAAACGTTCTCAGGTACCTGTAGCAAAAGCAGATATTGGTTCTGTAAATCGACGAGACATTATTGAAGCTAAAGCCATTAAAGAAAAAGATAGACATCTTGGAATTGTTTTAGCATTTAATGTCAAGGTGTTACCTGATGCAAAAGAAGAATCAGAAATTAGTCATATTAAATTATTTGAGGATAAAGTAATTTACAGCTTAATTGATAATTACAATGCTTGGGTAGATGAAGATTCTGCAAATGAAGAAGATGCAATGTTTGCAGAGATAACCCCAATTTCAAAATTTACATTTATGAAAGGAATGACATTTCGTAATAACAATCCCGCAGTTTTTGGTGTACGAATTGATGTTGGAAATCTAAAACACAAAATTCCCTTTATGAATATGGCTGGAAGAAAAGTAGGATATATCCATCAACTTCAACTTGATAAAAAAACTGTATCTTCTGCAAAAGCAGGAGATGAAGTTGCATGTTCTGTTAAAGATGTTACAATAGGTAGACAAATTTTTGAAGAAGATGTATACTATACATTTCCACCTTCACCTGAAGCAAAAAAAATACTAAATAGATTTTTACATAAACTAAGTAGTGAAGAACAAGAAATTTTTAATGAAATAGTTAGAATTCAAAGAGAAATAGAACCAATTTACGGTTACTAGTTTGAATGTTTTTTACAAATCATGTGGATTCCAGGTGCACCAACTGCTCCCATCATTTTATCTATAATTTTACCTGATTTGAACATGATAAATGTCGGAATTGATTGAACTGCAAATTTTGTTGATATGTTTTGATTCTGATCAACGTTAACTCTTGCAAATTTTACATTTGGGTATTCTTTTGCAAGACTTTCAAATATCGGATGCATTGATTTGCAAGGACCACACCACTCTGCCCAAAAATCCACTAATGTTGGATTATCAGCTGAAATTGTTTGTTCAAAATTTGAATTGTTTAAATCAATAATTCCAGGCTCAATTTTTGGTTGTGCTTTTTGATTAATCATTGCATCTAATTTTTTTTGCATGATTTTAGCAATTTCTGGGTCTTCAGACAATATGGTCCAAAAATATTATCTATTAAAAAATCTATGTTGTAAAATTATTCCTCTAATGCTTTAATTGGAATTTCTTCAAATCTTCGTGATTTACAAATTGGACATTGATCAATGTATTTTGTAAAACTTACCGATGTGTATACAATTCCACATTCTCCACAAATTCGAAGATTTCTAGCTAATTTACCCATGTCACTTGTCATAAAGTATTGTGATTAAAAGTTACCCTAAGTATTGTATTACCAAAATTGCCACCATGGTTTTTGGCTAACTTTTTGAATTACTGTACAAACACCATCAATTAGTTTTGTTCCTTCTCCACAAATTCCAAATTCTGGCTCTTCTAATCCTACTGCTTCATAAATTGAAGAATACTGTGGATAATTATCATCAAACCATTCCTGGTATGATTCCTCGTTGTTGTATCTGTCTACATAACTTTGCGGATCTTTTGTTTCATCTACAAAGGAAGCAGGAATTTGTAATGGCTCTTCTAATCCTACTGCTTCATAAATTGAAGAATACTGTGGATAATTATCATCAAACCATTCCTGGTATGATTCCTCGTTGTTGTATCTGTCTACATAACTTTGCGGATCTTTTGTTTCATCT
>Ga0209042_1001676_pt1 | contig 16425 bp, 14 predicted proteins | sample SaaInlV_200m_DNA_6_FD_184649 | JGI IMG/M metagenome (GOLD analysis project Ga0209042, IMG submission 184649) | Marine microbial communities from expanding oxygen minimum zones in the Saanich Inlet - SI037_S2LV_200m_DNA (SPAdes) (version 2) | ecosystem: Environmental > Aquatic > Marine >...
TTAAAAACCTTTGATATATCTGACAGATCCTCGATTATTACTTATTGCAGATATCTGCAGAGACTGTCGAAAAACCCTAATTCTGTGATTTTGATGTTCGTAACCTGTTGATTTTATTACATGCAAAATTGTTAAAATTGCCATTTTGGGGCTTTTTCGACAGTCTCGCATGATATCTGTATGCTTTGTGAAAATATTAAGGTTGTGTTTTTTGGGTTATCAAGAAACAACTTACTGAAAAAAACATAGTGAGACTCATTTCTCAATTTTGTCAATTCAAATATATCTGGGAGTCTGAATATTTAACTATAAAAAATCTCTTGGGACTTAAGCTGTTTTGACTAATGTATTTTGATAGTTTTATGAAATAGAAAATTGGTATCAAATGAGCTTGCTCTGGGGTAAGATTATGAGAATATTTTTTGGAAACTGAGATTTTTAAATTGGCTTAATTTTTTAAGATAGTAAATCTTCTGGAATTGGTCTTCCTGTTATTGATACCCAGGTCTCTTTTGAAATAACTTCAACTATCTCCAATCCTGTTTCTTTCATCTTCTTTAATACCGAATCTTTATTGTCTTCAATTATTCCTGAAAAGATCAAAATACTATTCTCATGTATAACGCTTTTAATATTATCAAGCAGATTAATAATAACCCCTGAAAGAATGTTGGCTACAACAATATCAAACTTAACTTCAATCTTTTTTATTAGATCTCCTGTAATTATTTCAAAATCTGATGTATCAAAACCATTTAACAAAAGATTGTTTTTCGCGATCTCGGCAGCCACTTCATCATTATCAATCCCGCATAATTTGCTTGCGCCGAGTTTACCTGCGGCTATCAGTAAAATGCCAGATCCTGTTCCTACATCTAAAACTGAACCGCCTGGTTTTAGATATTTTTCTAAAGTATTTATGCAAAGAGATGTTGTTGGATGTGTTCCGGTGCCAAATGCCATTCCCGGATCAATATCAATAATAATTTCATCTTTTTCTGGGGTGTAATCACGCCAGGTGGGCCTAACGACAATTCTATCGCTTATTTTCTCAGGCCAGAAATATTCCTTCCATGATTCAGACCAGTCTTCCTCGTCAAGTTCGGTGTATTTTATAACGGTATCAATATGGTTTTCAGTCTTGAGGATGATGAGTTTTTCTTCAAGTGCAAGACGTCTTTTTTCGTAAAGGTTGTTGTTAGGAAAATACCCCGCAACTGAATAATTGCCAGAAGGTTTTATTGCATCGTCGCCCCAGCCTTCTTCAGGTTCGATACCGGGCTCTTCAATAACAACCCCTGACAGTCCGAATTCATAGAAAATATTTGATATTATATCAGATATATCCAGATTGTCGTCACTATGGTATATAACTTTTATTTCAATCCAGTTCATATCAAATCATTTTTTCTTTAGGGGGGTTGAAGTATCCATGTTTTACATCCGGAAATGATTTTCTGATAAGTTCAAGAACCTTTTTTAATCCAATTGGTGTGGTGTTGGCGGAAACATCGCACATTATCTTATAATATCTGGCGGGATCAAAATTTAGATTTCGCCACTGTATAAGACTAATCGTATGGTTTTCCAGGAAATTAAAAAGAGCGTCAATTTCTTCAGGCGAGTCGGTAAATCCCGGACAATTAAGATAGTTTATTGAAACTAACCTGCCCATCCTGTTTGCAGTATCAATGGTTTTTTTCACATCTGAAATGGTATAGCCGTTTGGTCTGAAATATGCTTCATAGCATTCTTCTCTTACACTGTTTATACTTACCCTGATGGTGTCAAGTCCTGCATTGAACAAGGTTTCAATTACATCAGGTTTGCTGGCATTTGTGTTCATATTTATGGTGCCGTCAGGTGTTTGAGATCGAATGATTTTTATTGCAGGTTCAATAACATGTGCGGCAAATATCGGGTCACCTTCACACCCCTGTCCGAAGCTCACCACTGAATTTTTTACTTTACTTATATGTTCCAGTGCTATTTCAGCTATTTCTTCCGGTTTGGGAGTAAAAGATATTCTTTCCTGACAAACCGACACCCTTTTCTCTTTTTGAAGTGATATACATCCAAGGCAGTTTGCATTGCAGGAGACTGAAGTGGGCAGGGGCGCTTCGTACCTTCCTAAAAAGAAGTTCTTTGCAGCAGGACAACCATATTCAAGAGCGCATTTTTCAAGGTGCTTTTCAAGACGGTTTGAGGGCATTTTTTTTCTGATTTCTTTTACGCCTGATTTAACCTTTTCAGGTTTCATGAGTCTCAGATCCTGGCGCCTTTCACTGTCAACAAGGATAACAGATGATCTGAAGCTTTCATCATGCCAGCCCACAGCGCCATATGAAAAAAGGGGAAGAAAATCAGCGTCATCATCTTCTTCGTAAGCACATGCATAAGAATTGACATAACCAGGTGAGTTGAAAGCAGCTACAGGAAAAATTGGTTCTTCAGGAAAATAAGGGTTTGTATCGATTAACTCTATTCGTTCTTCATTCATGTTATACAACAAGGGTATTCTATCAGGAAGGAACATAAGCTCTCCCCCGAATGGCATTTTGATTGTATTTTCACATGTGAGAGGTACAAGCTGTTGTCCGGCCATGCCCACAGCAGCATATCCCTCAAGGTCAAAGATTTCACCCTCAGTGTTGGATACTAGTGCGTTGACAAGATTGGTATTTTTGTTTTTCGAATTCATATATAACTTTAAAAAGATTATTTATAGGTGCTCATTTTCCTTGTTTCGGTTAAGGACGATTAAAGATAAATTATATCCCAAATTATTTCATATCTCATAAAAAAAACAAGGGGGTCATTTCGATAATGATCCCCCTTGTTGAAAATTTAATTAAATGTAAGCGTTTTTTATGCGTCAACCTCTTCCCTGATTGTAATTGCAATTTTAAAAAGCACGGTAAGAATTAAAAATCCGATGCCGTATATGCCCAGGCCAATAAAAATTTCCTTTATCGTGGGGATATACTCATTTACATGATGGAGGGGGGAAGGTACAAAACCACCTGCAATCAGGCCAAGGCCCTTATCAATCCATGTTCCTATTAAAACGAAAACGCATGTAATGCCGAGAACGAACTCATTACTTCTTGTAGCCGGGATAAGGAGAAGTAGAATGGCTATAAGCATAAGAGCAATTGAAGTCCACATCCATGGGGCAAGAACACCATGGCCGTGAAGTCCTACAAACAGATACTTAAGATGCGCTGTATGTTCCGGAATCTTGCTGTAGAATGCAACAAAAACTTCACAGAGTAAAAAGAATACATTAGCAATTAATGCATATGTGACTATTTTAGAAATTGTCTGAATAGCTTCTTTACCGGCATCAAAATTAGTTACTTTTTTAATTATAAATGACAGAATGATAATAAAAGCAGGTCCTGCTGCAAAGGCTGAAGCAAGGAATCTTGGTGCAAGTATTGCTGTAAGCCAGAATCCTCTACCCGGAAGTCCGCAGTAAAGAAAAGCTGTAACAGTATGAATTCCAAATGCGAATGGGATTGAAAGATAAATAAGCGGTTTTACCCATCCTGCTGTAGGTACTCCATTACGCTCGGCTTCAAGAACATTCCAGCCGATTATAATATTTAGAAAAAGATAACCGTTTAAAACTGATGCATCCCAGAAAAGTACTGAGCCCGGTGTCGGGTGCATAAGCATGTTAAAGGCCCTGACCGGTTGCCCCATATCTGCTGCAATAAACAGCAGGCACATGATTAGCGCTGAAACAGCAAGGAATTCACCAAGTATGGTGATTTTACCGAATTTCTTATAGTCATGCAGGTAATATGGCAATACAAGCATAACACCTCCGGCTGCGACACCAACAAGATAGGTAAACTGGGAAATATAAAACCCCCAGGATACATCCCTGCTCATGCCGGTTATTCCCAGCCCCACACGATACTGGTTAATATAAGTAAGAGCACCTATTCCGATGACTCCAAGCAAACAAAATATCCATATCCAGTACTTATTGCTTCCTTTTAAGGCTTTTTCAAGCATAACCACCTCATACTATATAGTAAACCGACGGTCCTGTTCCAAGACTCGGTTTACGTCTAATGGTGTAATTTGATTTCAATAACTTTCTGACTTCTGACTTTGGATCTTCAAGGTCTCCGAATGCAAGCGCACCATGTGATGCTTCAACACATGCCGGTGTTTTTCCAACAGCAAGGCGTTCTGCACAAAAGTTGCACTTTTCCACAACACCTTTCATTCTTGTAGGGAATTCCAGATTCCATTCTTTCCTGTCCTTGGGGAGCACTGTTCGAGGATCAATAAAATTGAAGCTCCGTGATCCATATGGACATGCAGCCATACAGAAACGACAACCAATACATCTGTGGAAGTCCATCAGTACAATTCCGTCAGGCCTTTTAAATGTAGCTTTAGTTGGGCAAACTCTTACACATGGAGCATCTTTGCAATGATTGCAAAGAACAGGCATGGATAAATGTTTCATTCTTTCATCAAGAAATTCATTTTCCTTACCGGGAAATGCATGTTTAAATTCCTCTCCCCATATCCATTTAATTTCATGGTCTTTATTTTTTATTTCCGGAATATTGTGTATCTTACTGCAAGTTTTTCCAAGTTCTTCTACAATTTCTTCAGACAGTTTGCGGGTATCAATAACAAGACCCCACCTTTTTGCCTTAAGAGCTTTTTTATTTACAGAATAAGAGGGCTCAGGTTTATTTCCTTCCTGTCCGCTACTTGCAAAGACATTTACAACAGGTGTCATACTGAACCCGATGGCTGATATTCCAGCAATTTTTAAGAAGCTTCTCCGGCTGTTTTTCATCACTTATTCTCCTTTGGATCTATATGACAATCCCAACAATAGGGTTTTACCGAAGCATAATCGTGACATCTGTCACAAAACTCCGCCTTGCTTGTATGACAGCCAAGACAGGTATTTGAAAGGCTCATGTTATATTCTTTGCCATTTCCATATTTGTATACTCTTTCTCCGCTACGCACAACTTTGTCTCTCCAGATATCAAGAAGTTGCATATGCTCTTTGGTCATATAATCTTTTGATCTCACACATTCTTTCGCTTTTTCCGCTTCTGCTGATAAAACCGGTTTATGCTCAGGATTTTCCTTGTTAAAAATATTATTCCAAAACGGATAAGAGAAAATAGCAAAAAAGACTATCAGCCCTGCTATAACCTTTAATTTATCATTCATCAGAATCACCCTCCGTATCTCCTAAGGGTTCGAATCGCAAGTTGGTTGTTCTCTCAATTTCACCTTCCATTACAAGAGCGTTACCAACGAGTTCATGAACTCCGGTAACATCAACACCCGGAACCCAGTAATCCATAAGGGGAGGGAAAACAGCCCTGTCAATGGCACAAACGCAGGAAAGCATGTTGACTCCGTTTTTGTCGTGAACATGTTTTACGGCATTTGCTCTAGGCAGACCGCCTTGCAGTCTGGTTTCCATAATTTCTTCAGTGTTCAAACCTGATCCGCTTCCGCAGCAGAATGTGTTTTCTTTGATAGTGCTTTCAGGCATTTCATAAAAGTTGTTGCATACATTATTTATAACGTATCGAGGCTCTTCAAACAGCCCCATAGCCCTAGCCGGGTTGCACGAGTCGTGATAGGTAACAACCAGGTGATCATTTCTGCTCGGATCAAGCTTAAGCTTATTATGTCTTATAAGATCAGCTGTAAATTCAGCAATATGAACCATTTTTGTTGAAGCCGCATTTTCAAATTTTGTCCCGGTAATCGGTGAAACCGGCATTTCAAGAAAATCTGCGGGTCCGTTCATTGTATCCATATACTGATTAATGACCCGCCACATATGACCGCACTCTCCACCCAGTATCCATTTTACACCAAGTCTGCTGGCTTCTGCATACATCTTTGAATTCAAGCGTTTCATCATTTCGGCTGATGTAAACAGACCGAAGTTTCCGCCTTCGGATGCATATGTACTGAATGTGTAATCAAGCCCGATGTGTTCGAAAAGAAGCAGGTAACCCATGAATGTATATGTTCCCGGATCTGCAAATGCGTCTCCGGACGGGGTGATAAAGAGTATTTCAGCCCCCTTCCTGTTAAAGGATGGATTGATCGTAACCCCTGTTATCTCTTCAATATCTTCGCAGAAGAATTCAACTATTTCCTTGAAGTTCTGCGGCTGAATTCCAAGATGGTTTCCTGTTCTGAAGCAGTTGGATACCGGATCCTTGATCCAGTGGATATTTATCCCGAGAAGATTGAGAAGCTCTCTTCCCATCATAGTGATTTCCGCAGTATCGATGCCGTAAGGACAGAACACAGAACATCTGCGGCATTCAGAACATTGATAAAAATAGGAAAACCATTCCTTGATTATGTCTTTTGTAAGAGTCCGTGCACCTGCAAGTCGTTTGCCGCCCGGGAATAAACTCATTATTTTCCCGGCTGCAGTAAAATCATTTCTGTAAATTGATCTTAATAGTTCGGCTCTTAGTACCGGCATGTTTTTAGGATCACCGGAACCTATATAGAAGTGGCATTTGTCAGCACATGCGCCGCATCTTACACAGGTATCCATGAAGACTTTTAACGATCTGTATTTATCAAGACGTTCTTTCAAGCCCTCATGTACAATCTCTTTCCAGTTTTCCGGCAGCTGCCAGTCGTCATCAAGAGGAGACCAGTCCCTTGGATTGGGAAGATCGAGGTATTTCAATGATTTGGGTTGCGCAGGGTACGGGTATTTCCCGGCAGAGATATCAGGTGGAACATCCATCCATCCTTTTGCCGGAGGCTTATTATCAACTTTTATTAATTCTTCGGGTTTTGGAACATCTACCATTATGACTCCTTTTCAACTGGAAGCCCAGCTTCTATCATTTTCTCCCTGAATTCATCTTCATACTCATCATATGTATGAACTTTTACAGGATAATTCCATGGATTAATGTGTCTACGTGCACGGCTGTTGTTTGGGAGGTTTCTTGTGGGGCTTAAAAAGACTCCACCCATGTGCATAAGCTTGCTGAAAGGGAAATAAGCCAGCAAAATACAAACAAGGAACAGGTGAATATAAAAAACCGAACTCAAACCTGCTAAAACAGCACCATCGGGTATACAAAAAGTAGCCAGTCCCATGGTGAGTTCTTTTATACTTATGATATCAACCTTTGAAAAATATCTCATAAATATACCTGTACCGGCGATACCCATTAACAGGAAAAGCGGGAAAAAATCAGCGGGCAGTGAAATGTACCTGACCTGTGAGATAAGGACTCTTCTAGAGAACAAAAAAAGTATTGCTGCAAGAAGAACCAGGCCGGATATAAAAAATCCCGGTAAACCGATCTGCAGGGATGTACCCACAACCTCACCGACAAACTCAATCTTAAATAGACTGTCGAAGTATTCCAACATGCTTATCAGGTATGGAACAGGGTCGGTAAAAAAACGCATATGCCTTACGATTACAACCAGAAAGGAGTAGTGAAAAGCAAGGGCGCCAACCCAAAGCCACTTTTCCCAAATATAAGTAACTTTTCCTGATGCCGTGATATCGCTTTTTGTATTTCTAAATAATGAGCGAAAGAGTACGATCTCCAGGATCATTCTGATTATTGTCTCGATACCTGTGGAAGGGTTGTCAATCCTGTTTTGCTTGATCCATGGCAGGGATTTTTGCTGGCCGCATGTTGTCGTTATGCGAAATGGAACAGGAGAGTTTGCCCAACCAAGCATACGTTTTAAAATCCCGAAAACAAACCATATGACGCATGCATAGGGTACAATAACCCCGAATAAGTATTGAAGCCCGAAGACTGTCGTACCAAAAAAGGCAAGTAAGCCGAGGACAACAACAGTTATGAGGGAAAATATATAATTTCCATTCATTTACATTTACCTCACTTTATGGCTTTCTAACAATTTATATATGTTGATTCATATTTTTCAATACCGGCTACTGCTTAGTGCTTATGACCCGGTAAACATAAATTGTTTCAGCCGTGGTATATTAAAAATTACGCGGTGTGATATCCGAGTCCATATCCGGAACTTCACACAACAAATCCGCCTTCTGCAATAATTTAAGGGTTCTATCTTTTACATGGTTTGCCTTGTATTTATATATCTGTTCCCGGCACCCCATGAATATGTCAAAAGCGATCAGACAAAGATCGTCAATTTTTGATTCAAATTCAAGTATGTCTTTTTCCAGGTTTTGTTCAACGATTTCCCTGGCAAGAGTGTCTCGTATAATTTTCTTTAAACTTATTGTAAACGAGACAGCTTCTGAAGGAGTGAATTTCTGAACAGCTCTTATCCTGATAATGGGATCAAGAAAAGATGTAATTGTTTCCCGGTCAGGACCGTTGATTAATTCATCAAGAACAGCACCAAGGCCCTGTATGTTTGTGCTTCCAACCGGATTTGCAAAACTGTCTTTTTCCTTTTTTAAAAATCCGGCAGTATCGTTAGGATAGGTTGAAGCAATTATTTCAAACCATTTTTTAACAATCTCTTTTTTTTTATGCTCAAGGAGCTTATTCAGTAACATTATTAAATGTAACTCCAATATTTCATGTCTCAATTAGAGACCTGAAGAAATCACCCATATTCAAATAAATCCGATATTTCACCGGAATTCTGACCAAAAGATTATATAGACAACACATAATTTCCTGTCAAGGATAAATCAAGAAATGGATATTTATAATAAAATTTCTGAAACCATAAAAGATTGTAGCGACACATTTTAAAGTTAGGAGTTGAAGGCCTGATATATAAAAGTACCGGTATTAAGGTGATGGCTTCGTAAAAAGTTCAATGTCTGCGTTACGCTGTCCCGCCATGGCGGGATCACTGCGTCGTACTTTAAGTACACCTCATTCCTCGAATTTTGCGCCGCCCTGATCTTGAACTTTTTACTTTGCCATCCCGAGTTGACTTTTTACGAGTTAATCAAAGGTGAGTGTTTAAGAAAATAGATATTGACAAAATTGATTGATTATAATAGTTTTTTTTTAACGGGTATGAAGCCCGATAGGCAAAAAATTTTAAATTATTAAAACAGCCACGAAGGTTTGAGATGGAATTAAAAGTCCCTCAAAGTTTGTGGCTTTTTTTTTGACATGATGAGGAATATATTATGAAGGGGAAAAAATATTTTTCGTTTATCTTACTCGGTCGATTTTTTTTAACCATGACAATCTTATTCTTCTTATTAAGTTTTACCTCATCGGTTTATGCTCACAAGGTTTATCTTTTTGCATGGGGTGAAGGTGATACCGTTTATGTTGACAGTTATTTCAGTGGAAAAAAGAAAGTAATTGGAGGGCATGTTGAAGTTTTTGACATGTCAGGCAAAAAATTATTGGAAGGGGTAACAAATAGAAAAGGTGCATTTTCGTTCAAGATTCCGGTCAAATCAGATCTTCGAATTGTTATGGAATCCAGTATGGGACATAAAGCTGAATATCTATTAAAAGCAGATGAACTTCAGGAGGATAACGCTACTTTAACATCGACTCTCATTAATAAAGAAGAAGAAGACGTAAAGGTAGCATCCACTAAAGTTTCAGTTGATATTGAACAGATAAGAAAGGTTGTGGAAGAGGTTGTTGATTCAAGGTTGAAGCCTGTTTCAAGGACTATTGCAAAAATCCGGGAAGAAAAGGGGCCCGATTTTACCGATATAATGGGTGGTTTTGGCTACATATTAGGACTTGTTGGGATTGCTCTTTATTTTAAAAGCAAAGAAAAATAGTGATTGCGTCGTAAAAAGTCACCATCTACTGCGTTATAATGTTTGGCCAGACGTTTGACATACTACATGTATGCCTTCACGACTGACCAAACATTATGCCTTGTATATGAAGATTTTTACTTAGCAATCTGTTGTGCTTTTTACGAGTATATAAATAATATAAATTATGGAAAAATTCTTTATCAGTTGACTATCGTTTTGCATCTTTGAATCAAGGTAAAATTATACTCTTCGGTACGGGAATAATATTTACCTGAAAAAAACCGGACAAGATTGATGAAAAATTCCGATTGAAGTCGGAAGAGCCGGTCATATTACAAGATAATCATCAAGCCATGAAGGCGGTTTCAGGTATCGGATACCTGTATTACCTTTGCGGCTTTTTTTATTTTTAGATGGTGTCGTAAAAAGTCTCCATATACTGCGTTATATTCGTTTATCAGAAATTCGACATACTACATGTATGTCTTCTTCACTAATTAACCAATATGCCTAATATATGAAGATTTATACTTAACCATCAGTTATATTTATTAATATAAGGAGATGAAAATGAGAAAAAAAACAAAAGTTTTATTTACGGCAGGAGTTTTTTTATTAATGATGACAGGTAATGCACTTGCTCATTTCGGCATGCTTGTTCCATCTGATAGTATGGTTATGCAGGGAGATAAACAAAAGGTTTCTCTAAATATTTCTTTTTCTCATCCTTTTGAAGGTATCGGCATGATCATGGTTAAGCCGGCTAAATTTTCGGTTGTAAGCGATGGGAAAGTCCAAAATCTTCTTGGGGCATTGAAAGAGACGAAGGTGTTTGAAAATACCGCATGGACTATAAATTACAAGGTTAAACGACCGGGTGTTTATGCCTTCTTTATGGAACCTGAACCATATTGGGAACCGGCGGAAGATTGTTTTATTATTCATTATACAAAAACTGTAATTGCCTCATTTGGATATGAAGACGGATGGGATGAGCCACTGGGTTTGAAAACAGAAATTGTTCCTCTGACAAGACCATTCGGTCTTTACGCAGGAAATGTATTTCAGGGTGTTGTTATGCTTGATGGTAAACCGGTGCCGGGTTCTATTGTTGAAGTAGAATATTTTAACCAGGATGGAAAAGCTATGGCTCCTACTGACTATATGGTTACCCAGACAGTTAAAGCCGATATGAATGGTGTTTTTACTTATGCTGTTTCAAAGTCAGGTTGGTGGGGTTTTGCGGCACTCAACGGTTCCGATAAAAAGATGAAATATAAGGGTGAAGATAAAGATGTTGAGCTGGGAGCTGTGATATGGGTGGAGTTTGTGGAATGGCAGCAGAAGTGATGGCGTTGTAAAAATCTCCATCTACTGTGTTATAGGGATTGGTTAGAAGTTAGACATACTAGATATATGCCTTCACTTATGACCAACCGATATGTCTTGTATATAAAGAATTTTATTTAGCCATATGTTATTTTTTGAAATATCATTGAAATGGGGGCAAAATATGTTTAACAGGTCTATGTTTGTTTTTGTTTTAGTAATCATAGTAGCATCAGCATCCGATGGTTTATGCGGGAATCTTTCCAGCGAAGCTATACTCAAAGAGCTTGTTGTATTAAAGGAGAGGGTAAGCATGCTTGAGGCAAAGCTTATAGAAAAGAATGAAAAGATCAAAAATATAAAGTCTGAAAGCGGTCAGGTCGTTTCTGAAGGCGGAGTTTATTTCTGGGCAAATAGGGTTAATGTTACCGGGGGCATTGAGCTGGATTTCAGTTATGCTGATGACGGTGATACAGGTAGTAACCTGGTAAATAATTCAACTTCAAATATGAATATCGGTACCGTGGAACTGGGTGTTGAAATCGGTTTCCATGAGTTTGTTACCGGAAACCTTGTATTAAAGGGTGAAGATCTTGATGATAATGACCGGGTTTTCTGGGATGAGGCAATTGTTAGTATTCAAAAAGAAGGGATCCCTTTTTATTTTACAGGCGGTAAGAGAGGGCAGCCTTTTGGATGTTTTCAGAACAATTTGATTAATGATCCCATAACACAGGAACTTTATGAAATAGCTGAAACAGGTGTTACAATGGGTTATGCGGCAGATAGCCACGATCTGGATTTTTCCATAACTTTTTATAAAGGCGAAGCGCTTATGTCCAGGATGCTTGAAGGCGCTTATGAGCTTGACAGGACATATATCGACTCATCAGGTGTTCCTGCAGCGTGGCGGGCAGGGGGTATGAATATGTCCTATAGTGAGACTGATGATGTTTCATCATTTATTGCAAACATAACTGCAAAACCTTTAAACTGCATGACCATGGCTGTTTTTTATAATTCAGAACCCGGTGGTGACCAGCGAAATAATACCCTAGGTGGTATGGTAAATTATGAGAAAGGCAAACTGGTTATGGATATAGAATATATCGGGGCTGTCCAAAGAGAAAAGAACTCAATGAATGCCATTGAAAACAAAGAATCTGCATGGTTTGCGGCAGTTGCATATAAAGCCACGGAATGGCTTGATATCGCTTTCCGGTACGAGGGATTTAATGATGATATTTCTGGGGACCAGGACGGTCATCCGGATAACAGGTACGGCATGGGGTTTACATGGACACTTTTTGAGAAGGATGATTTTGTAACAAGCCTTATGGCAGAATATCGAAGAAGCCTGTTTGAAAAAGCTGCAGGAAGCACTGCTGACGATAATTCAAATGAGTTGTTTGTTAAACTGGCCTTTGAGTATTAAATAATAAGAGCCTTGACTATATCAGAGATGAACTTCTGTTATAGTCAAGGCCCAATAATAATTAGGTTCTTTATTCCTTGGATTTATGGCACCCCTAAACGGGAGTGAATTGAAACCGGTTTACTCATAGTGGGAATGTATAAGTTTATGGTTGGGTGCTAATTTTACGATTTTGAATCGACATACATTATTTCCCCAAAAAGCCATTGGAAAGCACAGACCTTTATAATAAATTCTGTAACTTAAGGTTCATTATTCAGATTCCAGCTGGACACCTAATGTATTAAGGGCCATGGATACCATTGTATAATTTCCCACAGTGAATATAAGGTCCATCAACTGATTGTCATTATATGTCTGTTTCAGTTCATTCCATGTAGTATCAGAAACAAATGAATCTGAATGAAGCTCATCGGTAGCGCGAATTATTGTACTGTCTATTGGCGACCAGCCTTTTGCATCAGGTCCCAGCTTTATCCTTTCTATCTCCTCATCCTTAAGGCCGGCTTTTTTACCGATTTCTACATGCTGTGACCACTCATAGCCTGATCGACAGAGATGGCCGATGCGTAAAATTACAATTTCCCGTTCACGTGGTGGAAGAGTTGATTTGTTAAGAATATGCCCTAGAAATACCTGCCAGCGTTTAAGCAGCTTTTTGTGGCGAGCCAGTGTGAGAATAATATTGGGGGGTCTATCCATTGAAGCACGATTAATTAGTTCAAGTTGCTCCTCATCAAGTTCTGAAATATCCATAGGGGTTACTCTGGGTTTTGAAAGTCTCATAATCACTCCCGGCTTTCATAAAGATTAGTGTTTATTGATTATCTATAATATAAGTTAAAATATCCTGCCTAAAAAAAGATAATATGTTTGCCCTTTTCAAAATATTTCAGGCTGTATGAGATTTTTTTTGTTACTATAAACTGTTTTTTATATAAGCAGCTTTTAATCTATTTCTCCTTTATTGAAAAGCCTGATCTTTCCGAACTCTCCGTCATATCCCGGGGAAATTTTGATTTTTCTGTTTCGCATTCTTTTTATGGCTTCACCTAAAAGCGGGATTTCTGATTTTTTTAAAACATCTTCAGGTAAGGTATTAAGTATTTCAAGTTCCGGCCCGAAAGTATTTATGGCAGAAAAGTAACTATTTTGAACCTTTTTGGATTTTGGGCCTACTTTTAGAATTTCAGAAAGGATTTCTTCAAGAGGTATCATACTGTTAAAAGGATGATGCCTTTTAAGCTTTTTACCTTTGGGCTTGTCGGACAGTTCTTCCACTCTGTTCAACACGCCGAGTGTTAATGGCTTTCCGCACCTGGGGCACATACCGTTCATTTTCATGCTTTCAAAGGGGGATAGGCGTATATTACACTTTTTATGGCCATCCATATAATATTTGCCCTCTTCGGGGAAAAATTCATATGTACCTATAAAATGAGCCGGATCACCGGACTTCAGGGTTTTTCTTATTGAGAAATAATCTAATTCTGTATTTAATATGTTTGCTTCCCTTCCGAGCTTTGAAGGTGAATGGGCATCCGAGTTTGATATAAGTGTCACATCGTCGAGTTCTGAAATACACCAGTTCATGGATGGGTCTGATGAAAGGCCTGTTTCAACTGCAAAAATATATTGCGTAAGGTCTTCAAAACATTCTTTTATAGAATTAAAACCGGACTTTGACCCTAGCATTGAAAACCACGGGGTCCATATATGGGCTGGTATCAGGTAAGACATATCGGATGTTTCGAGAAGTATTTCAAAAAGATTCCTTGCATCAAGGCCAAGTATTGGCCTGCCGTCCGATTTTATATTTCCTATAGCATCAAGTTTTGAGTTGAATTCTGATGCGGTTTTTAGATCGGGTACAAATACAAGGTTATGATTCTTCCTTGTTTTACCTTTTTTTTTATAAATACTGCTGATTTCAGTTGATAGTATAAAACGTACCTTGCGGCGACATGAAGGAGGAACCTTCTCGCTGCATATAATTTCCAATTCATTTTTCAGCTTGAAAAGACCGTTTTCTGCCGGGACAAGTTTTTCTTTAATTTCAGAGAACCATGCAGGATGAGTAAAGTCACCGGTGCCGACGACGGTTATTCCTTTGATTTGGGCCCAGATATAAATATTTTCAAGGTCAAGACTTCTGGAAGTGGCCATGGAATACTTTGAATGTACATGTAAATCTGCAATAAATTTCATAAATATTTTTCAGGATTTATTATCTTTAATAAATTGAGCAGCAAGAAAAAAAGGCTTTAATATTGAATTTGTTTTTATCAATTTTAAGAACACTATTGAAATAATACTATTTATTATATTATTGAGCAAGTATGGGGAAATTCAATTATAATCTTTTTCACTTGGTATTATATTTAATTTTCTATCAGGGGGCAGAATTATGAATGCATCGGTTTTTGAAAATTATCTGAAGTATCGTCTACCGGAAACTATTGATTTAAAAGTTATTTCATTTAAACAGTCTTTTCCGGGCCTGTCACGTGAAACATGGTTTGTAAATACTGTCATGAAGCTGAAAGGGGGATTAATTGAGAAGGGATATGTTTTTCGCATGGATACACCCGGAGGAAGTGTTTGCCATATTCCTCTTTTCTTTGAGTATTCCGTATATAATAAACTTCAAAACAGTAAGATCCCTTTACCGGTAACTTTATGGTTCGAAAACGACCCCGAGTGGCTGATTGACGGGAGGGAGTTTTTTGTGCGTGAAACGGTTGAAGGAAGGGTTCTTATTCCTGAACTAAAAGACCCTGATCCCAAATATGATTCTCTTCGAGAGAAAATGACCAGGGAAATGGCTGAAAAGCTTGCCTTGTTACACACATGCGACTGGAAAGCTCTGGGTTTTGACGAAATAATGCAGGTGCCTGAAAGCAAGAACGATTGTGTGCGGCTCGATCTGGATTTTTGGCAGAAACGTATAGAAAAATATGTTACTGAACCAAGCCCGCTGGTGGATCGTATTATGATCTGGCTAAGGGAAAACCAGCCGGGTGAATCTTCTGCTATCGCTTTGCTGAAAGGAAACAATGGTATTGGAGAAGAGATCTGGCAGGGAGAGAAAATTGTTGCAATGTGTGACTGGGAATATGCTCACCTTGGAGATCCGCCCGAAGATTTTGCCTGGTGTCAGTTTTTTAGAGATGATCCTCGCCTAATGCCGATGTTGATTGATCATTATAAGGAAGTGAGCGGGATAAATCCATCACTGCAGGACATTGAATATTTCAAGACATTTCGGGATTTGAAGACATTCGTAAGTCTCCAAATGGGACTTAATCTTTTTAATTCAGGAAAAGACTATCGTATGCAGCTTCCAAATATGGCGCTTTGGAGTCGTCAAATAATTTATAAGCTTGCAGATTATATAGGTATATAAATTTGATGGCTATGAAGATTTCTACTTAACCATCGTTAATACTTTATACGAGTTCATCTAATATTAGGAGGAATTATTATGCGACCTTCAATTTCAGAAATCGTTTTGGGAATGAAGTCGAGCCTTGAAACAGATATTTACCCTTTAATTGACGATCCCCGTGCTCAGAGTTCCGTACGCTGCATGGGATTATTGCTTGACCATATTCTTTTAAGGGTGGATGTTGAAGGTTCTGTTTTGGATAAAGACAATCGTGACTTGAAAGAATCACTTTTTAAATTCAATGAATTACTCAATGAAGGTAATCTTCAGAATAGCAATAATGAGATCCGGCAATTTAAATCAGAGCTTGAAATAGTCTTAAACGATCAGTCGAAAAAGAAAGAAGGTGTTCCTGCCATTTCGGTTCTTCACGAGGAAAACACTTTATTGAAAGGACTGTTTTCCAAAGCTATTAAATGTGTTGAAAATCTCAGGGATGACATTAATGTTCAGCTTTATAAT
>Ga0209042_1001685_pt1 | contig 16329 bp, 15 predicted proteins | sample SaaInlV_200m_DNA_6_FD_184649 | JGI IMG/M metagenome (GOLD analysis project Ga0209042, IMG submission 184649) | Marine microbial communities from expanding oxygen minimum zones in the Saanich Inlet - SI037_S2LV_200m_DNA (SPAdes) (version 2) | ecosystem: Environmental > Aquatic > Marine >...
CTTAAGATTGCAAGGACAACCTTGGCTTTGAATTCAGCAGTGAATGTGCGTCTTTTGCTCATTTGGACTCCTATGTTAGACGGCGGTATCCACTATACCACCTGTCCAACTTTTGGGGTCCACTACATTATCTACCTTTCACACGGAGGCGGACCCTTACCCATTTTGGGAGACCGCGGCCATCAGGCAATGGTTGATTTCATGACGTGGCTGCCCTCCCAGCTCAGAAAACCGGATGCTATTCTGGTCATCAGCGCACATTGGGAGGAAAGTGTCGCAACGCTCGTGGGCGCGAATAATCCTCCGCTTTACTATGATTATTACGGTTTTCCCTCAGAAGCTTACGAGATCACTTACCCGGCTTCGGGACATCCCGCGTTGGTAGAGAGAGTCGCAGCTCTCTTGGAGAAAAACAATATCTCCAGCCGCATTGATATGGAACGCGGATTTGACCACGGCACATTTATCCCGCTCAAGCTGATGTACCCGAAAGCCGACATTCCTGTTATTCAACTCTCCTTGCTGCGCGGACTTGATTCTGCTGCACATATCGCGCTAGGTGATGCTTTAGATGAACTGCTCCAAGAAAATATCTTAATTATTGGCTCTGGCACTTCCTTCCATAACCTGAACGCGTTTTTTGGAAGTAAGCCTGATGCCCCAGACCCTGGGAACGATGCCTTTCAGAATTGGCTCATCAAAACTTGTACCGCTTCACTCTCTCAGGAAGAAAGAGAAGAGCATTTAATCGCATGGGAGAAAGCCCCCGCAGCCCGCTATTGCCACCCTCGCGAAGAGCATTTACTCCCTCTACACGTTTGCATCGGGATGGCAAAAACGCCCGCCAAAGTCGTCTTTGACGATCAAATTTTGGGCAAGCGTAGCGTGGCGTTTGTATGGTGAGTTAGCTATTCCCCTTCAAATTTTATATTCAGATTTTAGGGTAAGTGAGAGAAGAAAAAGCGGCAGAAATGCCGCTTTTTCTTCTTTGATATTAAATCAAGCAGTTTCTTCCTGTATCTCCTCAGCAGGCCAGGGGTCAAGACCGGCTCGTTTATGATACGCGTAACGAAGTACAAGCTCGAAAGAACCCAAAATAGGAATAATGATCAAAGCCATTAACGCACCCAATGTAAATAAGGTGCCAACCACAGCGATCAGGATCAACCCGGGGTGTAAATTTAGGCGACGTCCCATAATGCGAGGTGTGAGCCAAAACCCCTCTATAAGTTGAATAACTTGAAAGATCGCGATTACGATCAAGGTAGCTGCTAAATTTGAAAGACCAAAATGAGTGGATCCCTGATTCCAGGCAACGAGCGCGGCAACTCCTGTTGCGATAGCCGGCCCCAGGCTGGGAATCAGCGCCAGCGTTCCCGCTAAAAAACCCAGGATTAGTGCTCCTGGAACACCAATGATGGCAACTCCAACCCCGGAAACGATCCCTAAAATTAACATAATCAGCAACTGACCACGTAGATAGGTCTGCCATAGGATCTTGATTTCTTCATGTATACGCCGCAGATCGGGTTCAAGTTCTGCGGGAGACAACCTGAATAACCACTCCCGTAGACGAGGCCAGTCACGGAGCAAATGAAAGCTGGTGATAAAGATAATAATCACCCAAACGATATTCGTTGAAACGCCCTGAAGAACTCGAAATATCCGATCTGGTTTTACTATATTCACAATATTTTTTTCGAGTTCTTCAACAAATGATCCGATAGGGAGGTTGAAGCCCAATAAGATTTCAAGATCGGCTTCCACGATTTCAGCCTGTCCTGGAATTTTGACCAGTTGACTGGTTAGCAAGTTTGCCTGTTTCACGATAGTTGGTACCAGATAAATAAGCGCAAAAACCAGTGAAATCAGAAATATGAAATAAACCAGAGGAACGATCTTCCGTCGATCGATCCGTGTTTGGGCTGCTATCCATGTCACCCCTGGGTATAGCAAGTAAGATATTAAGCCAGAGATAATTAGGGGGCCAAAAAGCACCCTGTACGTAGAAATCAACCACCCAAATCCAGAAAAAAGACTAGCATAGAGCAAAACTTCCTGAGCTACTGACGATTGTTTTTTCTTTTTCATATCTACATCCAGGCCCGTCGGCGCATCCACAGATACATACCCGCTGGGATAAGAATAATACTCGTTAGCATAAGCCCAAAGACCAATCTTCCTGTCCAAATTTCAAGAGGAATTGCAGCCTGAAAAAAATTCATTCCGAAGAAGCCGGTTAGGAAGGAGAGAGGCATGAACAATGCCGTGAAAACCGTTAGCGTTTTCATAACCTCGTTCATACGGTTATTAACAACCGATAAGTAGGTATCCAAAGCCCCGCTGACCAGCTCACGTGAGCTCTCGTTAATTTCTTGAAGACGCACCATATGATCATATACGTCTCGAAAATAAATCCGATATGGTTCCTGAAGTAGGTCAAAATCACCGCGAGACAACTTGTTAAAAACTTCCCTTTGGTGAAGCAGTGAGCGTCGTAATCTTAATACTATTCGCTTAACTGAAAAGATACGTTCTAAAGTCCCTGCTTGCGGGGTTACAAATATTTCGTCTTCGATTTGGTCAATCTGAAGATCCAGCTCATCTGTCACAAGCATTGTATTCGAAACGACCTCATCGGCGATGTGGTAGAGCAAATAACCAGCACCTTTCGACCAATAGCGGTTATCCTGATGAGAAAGTTTCCAAATCTTATCGACCGCAGCAATTGGCTCGTCATGGTAGGTGACCAAGTAATTTGCCCCCAGGAATATATCTAATTCAGGGGTGGCGATCTCTAAGGTATCCTGGTTTTCCATTTTGACTGTGCGCAAGACCATGTATAAATAAGTATCCCACTCATCTATTTTGGGCACATGGCTTTCTTGCAAGGCATCATCAATGGACAAGGGGTGGAATTTAAATACATCCTGCAAGAGCGGTCTACACACCTCCTCAGCCTCAGCAATAATATCCACCCACAAAAAAACCTTTTCTTTTACTAATGCGGTTTCAAGCTGCTCAAATGGAATTTCCTGGCTTTCTCCAGATTCTGAAAATAAAATAGAGCGGATCATACCTGTTATCTCCTAGCTAACTAAAGGGATATTCTCTTTTAATAAGCGTTCCTGAACCAAGGCTAATAGTCGCGGGCGCATCTCAGATGCCTTCCCAAACCTTGCCTTTGCAATGACTGTCAACTCTGTTTCATGGCCGATCACGCCAGATTCGCTCACGACCATCCACCTTTCCAGGAGATTTGGCAAAAGTGTCATCGCTTCACTTCCCAGATTTTCTAAAATCAGTAAGGCTTTGTTCAAATCATGAGAATTGATCTTGATAATGATATTTGCTAAAGAAAATTTACCGCGGCTAAAATTGCGCACCGTACGGATTTCCCCATTGGGGACTACATATAATTCCCCCGAATTTGCCCGAATCGATGTTGTTCGCAAGCTGATCGCTTCAATAAGCCCTTCAATAGGGATAAGGCCGGGAATCTCAACTTTCTCCTCCACCGTAAAAGTATCTTCAAAAATAAAACTGATCCCTGCTAAATAATCACCGATCAAAGGGCGAGCACCTAATCCGAAAGCCGCACTGAATAAGCCTACCATCCAGATCAAAGTATCCGCTTCCACGAACAAGCCCAAACTTAGCAAAATAGCTGTCAAAAAAGAAAGCAGGCTAATGGCGCTGGCGAGCAAACTTTGGAGGGTATTTTTACGTTTTACACTTGGAGATCGACCACTCCCCTCCTTTTTCATAAGGCGATGCGCAATCTTTTTTGCAAGCAAAGAAACGATCCAAGCCAGCAAAAAATAGATGATGATTTTTGTTAAATCACTCATCCAAAGTGAGTTTATCACTGCTATAAATTTTTCAGACGACATTTTTTTATTCCTCGACGGTTAACTTTAGATAGCAGATTGAATATAGCACCAGTCTTTGTTTTCAGGTAGCAATTTTATCTTGGTTCTAGAAGTCTTCCTTATTCCCCTTCACCGACGCAAATAACATCCTGATCCCTGCCTCCATTACTCTTCATCCAAAGCTGAGCTTTTCCCTTCACCCTTATAAGGCAGCGGTACGAGCGCATCCAACTCAGCTGGAGTCACCTTATCATCGAAAAAGCCGTAAATAGACCAGATCCCGATGGCGGCTTGAATCAACCCAACCACAACAGCAGGGATGACGATCATCGCCAAGCCGATCACCATTCCTGTATCGAAACTTTCCCAATAATAGTCGGCATCAAAATATGAACTGGCCGCTACGACCAAAACGACGCTCAGCAATAAAGCCAAAGGGAAAAAACATCCCAAGCTCGTTCCACAGGTCACGCACCCAACAATTCCCTTTTCTTTTTTCATCAAAACGCCCTCTTTTTAGTGTCGGGTTTCTATATTTTATTTATTTCGAAATATCTTTTTTAGCTGAGAAACGAAAAACTTCAATTTCCCCTTAGGTTGATCATTTTTTCGCAATGCTTTTGCCAGAGCAGCTTGGCGCGCGGCGAATTGATCGAAGTCAGAAATATCGTCGCAACGAAAACCTTTGCCCCTTGTAAATACTGCATGAACATATGGTTTCATTACGCCTCCGAAAATATCAGATTTAAAATAGATCCCTATTTGCCACGACCCAATCATAAAGCATCTTGATGCCCTTTTCCACGTCAACTTTTGGTTGCCACGCCAAATCTTTCATCGCAGAGCGGATATCGGCATAAAAGGCACGCTGATCGCCCGGGCGCCAATCGTCTCGCGTAACGGGGATTTCTCGCCCAAGTAATTTTTCGAGCATCGGGAAAGCCTCAGCATAGATCGAGATAACATTCCCCGCTCCCCCACCCACGTTATAAACCTTGCCCGCTACATCATCAATGCGCATAATCGACGCATCATAAGCATCTAAAAGATCATCAATATAAAGCATGTCGCGTGCCTGTTTGCCATCGCCATAGATCGTGATCGGATGTTCTGTCACCGCAGCAATGATAAACCACGCCAGCCAGCCCTGATCTTCGATCCCGAATTGACGCGGCCCATAAATGCTGCTTTGGCGTAAAACCACAGAACGCAGCCCATAGATGCGCGAATAATCACGCACATATTGATCGCCCGCGCCTTTAGAACAGCCATAGGGAGAATGAAAATCGAGCGGCTGCGCCTCGGAACATCCGTGTTTTAGGCTTGCGTATTCCCAACGCGATTCTTTTTCCGCAAGAGGTACATCTTCCATGCCCCCGTAGACCTTATTTGTGGATGCGTATAAGAGAATCGGATCGTGCCCCGAAAGCCGCGCCGCTTCGACGACGTTGAACGTCCCCAGCGCGTTGATCTCAAAATCTTCGCGGGGATGCGTAACGGATGTCGTTACCGCAACTTGTCCGGCCAAGTGGACGATAATGTCGGCGTCTTTAGCGGTAGATGTTAAAGTCGCGGCATCGCGTATATCAGCGTGAGCCAGTTGAAAGGAGTCCGTACCATGCGTTTGGCGAAGCCAATCCAAATTACGCGGCGCACCCGCGCGGGATAAGTTGTCATAAACGACAACATCTTCTCCACGCTCGAGAAGACGGTTGACGTAATTCGATCCGATAAATCCGGCACCGCCGGTGATGAGATATTTCATATTATGTTCTCCCTGTAGGGGCGGAGTTATCCCGCCCAGGGCGACAAGACGTCGCCCCTACACAGATTTGTTTTGCAAACTTTTCAGTTTCTGATAAATTCCCGATAATGTTTCGCCTTCGGTATTTAAACCATAAAGGCCAATAATGGTGGTGAAGAGGTCTTTATACAGACGTACGATGATTGCCACGCCACCAGCGGCATCAACATTATCAGAAAGCTTTTTGACTGCAAAGATAATGGCGGCATCGAGGGTACCGGCTCCGCTCGGTAATGAGGGGACGGCATTGCCAAAGGCTGCCAGACCGAGGCCAAACATGCCCCAAATGGGTGTAGCTTCGGGAAGGAAAGCACTGATAATGAGGGTGTATTGTAAAACTGCAATGCCCCAATTCAGCGTAATCCAAAAAAGGAAGCGCAAGAAAAGCCAGCCATTGGTAAAGACAGAAAGCCCTGCCAGAAGGGACGCGACCAGTTTTCCGCCTATTGCCTGAACCTTTGGGATGCGAGCTGTCAGTTTATTGAAAAGATTGAGTGCCCATGCTTGGTTTTGGGCAATGATATAGAGCATGATTACAGCGAAAAGAACAATGCTCCCGATGATATAGCCGATTTGGGCAGTTCCTTCCGCCCCGGCAATATAGGGCACTGCGATGACGAGAAGGGCTGCCGAGATGATGAGATCGAAAATTCGCTCAACAATGATTGTTGGCAGAATTTCGGTAAAACTCAGGTCTGATTTCTGGCTAAGTAGAAAGGCTTTCCCAAATTCGCCGAGGCGGAAGGGCAGGATACTGTTCAATAAGTAGCCTTCGCCAAGTGAGATGAAGGTATCTCGATAGGATGGGCGATTTTGGAGGAGTGTGCGCCAGACGATGCCACGCACCATCAGCCAGATAGCACTGAGTATCCCAGCAATGATGATGAACGTGCGATTGGCCTTGCGCAATTCGACGATGACTTCATTAACATCTACGGTTTGTAAAATAACGACGATCAGCGTGATGCTGATGATCGCGCCCGGTAGCCAGCGTTTTGCGTTTTGGAGGAAGGTTTTCATAAGAGGAGTTGTCATTGCGAGGGAGCGAAGCGACTGAAGCAATCTCCACCACTGTCGAGGAGATCACCACGTCGGGCTGTCGCCCTCCTCGCGATGACATGTGTCTAATCGTCGTCGAGTTTCAAGACCGCCATGAATGCCGCCTGCGGGATCTCGATGTTGCCGACCATCTTCATGCGTTTCTTGCCCTTTTTCTGCTTCTCGAGCAATTTCTTTTTACGAGATATATCGCCGCCATAACATTTTGCGGTCACGTCCTTGCGCAGGGCTTTGACGTTTGCACGGCTGATCACTCGCCCTGCTGCAGCTGCCTGGATGGCTACATCAAACATTTGGCGCGGGATGGTTTTGCGTAATTTGGTAATTAAGCGCTGCCCTTTATGATAGGCGGCATCCCGATGGACAATGGCAGCCAGCGCATCGACAGGCTCACCGTTGACGAGAATTTCCAGCTTCACCAGATCATCTTTGCGATATTCGGAGAGGTGATAATCGAGCGAGGCATAGCCTCGTGTGCGCGATTTTAATTCGTCGAAGAAATCGACGATCAACTCGGCGAGTGGAATTTCATAATTTAACTGCACGCGGCTGGGTGCAGGATATTGCTGCTCGATGAATGATCCACGCCGTTTCGTGACCAATTCCATGATCGGGCCGTAATAATCAGTGGGTGTGAAAATCTCGATATTCATCCACGGTTCGCGGATCTCTTCGATATCACCTTCGTCGGGCAACTCGGCGGGGGAATCCACCATCACCGTTTTGCCGTTATTCATGAGCACTTCATACTCTACCGAGGGTGCGGTGAAAAGCACGTTCAGATTGTATTCGCGCTCAATGCGCTCTTGAATGATCTCCATGTGGAAGAGTCCCAAAAATCCAGCGCGGAAACCAAAGCCCAAGGCTTGGGATGTTTCGGGTTCATAGACTAACGAGGCATCGTTCAGTTGCAGTTTTTCGAGTCCATCACGGAGTTCGGTGTATTCTTCTGCGACGACGGGGTAGATCCCGGCGAAGACCATTGGTTTGGGTGTACGGTAACCCGGCAGCGGTTCGCTCGCGGGACCCTTGGCTTGCGTAATGGTATCCCCGACGCGACAATCCTGCACCGTTTTTAGGCCCGTGGCGATATAGCCGACTTCGCCTGCCCCGATCGTTTTCGTCACTTTCATCATCGGAGCGAAGATGCCAAGCTCGACCGGCTTGACGTCTATCTTGGTGGCCATTAAACGGATCGTGTCGGTGGCGTTGAGTGAGCCATCCACGACGCGGACGTAGGCGATGACGCCCTTGTAGGCGTCGTAATGGGTGTCAAAGATCAGTGCACGCAGGGGGGCATTTGCATCGCCTTTGGGGGGCGGGACGCGTTTAACGATCGTCTCCAGTACTGCGGGGATATTGATATTGTTTTTCGCTGAGATGCGCAAAATTTCATCGGCATTGCCACCGAGGAGGCTGACGATGTCATTCGCCACTTTATCGGGATCGGCTGAAGACAGATCGATCTTATTGATAACGGGAACAATTTCCAGATCCGCGTCGAGTGCCGAGTAGAGGTTCGCCAGCGTTTGGGCTTCGATCCCCTGTGTCGCATCCACAACGAGAAGGGCGCCCTCACAGGCGTTCATCGCGCGGCTGACTTCGTAGCCGAAATCGACGTGCCCGGGGGTGTCGATCAGGTTGAGATCATAGGTCAAACCGTCTTCAGCGACGTAATCCATATAGACGGCAGAGGCTTTGATGGTGACGCCTTTTTCGCGTTCGAGGTCCATGTCGTCGAGTACCTGCGCGGTCATATCGCGATCTGCAATGGTGTTGGTGAGTTGCAGCAGGCGGTCGGCGAGGGTCGATTTGCCGTGGTCGATATGGGCGATGATGGAGAAGTTTCTTGTATTGTTGCTCATGATTCTTTCTTAGGTCTACTCACCACAAAGACACGAAGAGCACAAAGTTTTTCTTTGTGTACTCTGTGCCTTCGTAGTGAAATTGTTTTTAGATTTTATAGCGGGGGTAGTATACCATTTAGTCGGTGGAGGTAGATCACTTTTCTCTCGCCGCTAAGATCAGCTTTTCAGCATTTGCGCCTGTTAGTTGCCAAGTGAGGCATCTTACGCTTCCGCCCATAGGGCAAGCGGCTTCTGCATTGATCGTGATCACATTCTTTGTCGTGTTTTCTTGAATTATGCCAACGGCAGTTTGGTCGTGGGGCATGTTGAAAACAGGAAGATAGATATTTTTGAAAGTCACTGTCGAATTTAAATTAATCCCGCAAGCTGACTCAAAACCTTCCCATTCTCCGGGAGGGTTGGTCATGTACGCTACAGGGACTTCGATGATCGTTGTCGTTGGGAATGCTTTGTGAAGCTCATCCATGATAAGCGCTCTGAACTCTGGATCGCTTGAGTAATCATTGACCAGGAGCAAATCTTCATCTATCCAGCTGACCATGCCGTCAGAATGGGCGAGTACTTCTTCATCAGGCTTCAGAATGGCAACTTCGTCGGCATCCAGTAAATTTGCCAATGTTTCGACCGCTTCTTCGTAACTTAGATCGTTATCTTCCATAAAGCGGGTCGTTGTAATGATCTTCCCCGCGTAATTATCGACGATATTGCCTCCGTCAATGAGTAGATCTGTTGTGACCCTTTGGATACCATAACGGTCTGCAATGCTCATATAGCTATTTTGAACTTCTCGGCTTTCTTGTTTTGTCATGGATGCCCATGTATACGTGAATTGGATGGGGTTCAGCGGGTTTACTGTGGTGAAATCTCTCATCCAAATATCGTAGACCTCGGCTGTGATCAAAATATCTTCTGGCAATGCTTCGTAATAGGGTTTTGTGTCTTCATCGACGATAATGACAACGTTGTCATTATCTAAAATGGTATTTGCATACCTGATCTGGAAATCCACGATAAGTTGAAAGGCAGGTTTGTAATAGCTATTATGGACAGAGGGTGCCGATAAAACGAGGAGCATTCTATCGTCTGAGATTTTGTTGGAATATGGTTCTGTCATTGTTGAGCTTGTGGGGGCAACTATTTCAGGATTAGGTTTGGGGGAAGAAGTAGGTGCTTGCGGATGCGTGCATCCGCTGAGCCAAATAGCCAGAATGATGAAAGTCAGTGAGAATAATTTTATTGTCGTTTTCATATACTTAGTCCTATAGATATTAGCACGACACCATTGCGTTAAATATCCCAAATCTCTTCTGCTGCGCGTATTCCCGAGAGATACGCGCCGTGAACGGTTGATTGATAATCACTCGAGGTTGCTTCTCCGGCAAAGAATAACTTTGAATCAACCGATTTCGCCAATTCTTTGAGCGTTTTGCTACTTGTGCCGGGTGCAAGATAGGAATAGGAACCCCACGAAAAAGGATCATCTGCCCAGCGCGTTATTTGCCAATCAAGTGGGTCTGGGATATTCGTTCCAAAGATGTTGCGAAGGGTTGCCATTGCGCTATCAACAATTTCTTGATCCGACCATCCTTCAACTTCACGAGCGAAGGTTGCTGCGTTGAAGCCAAGCAAAATGGGCTCGTTGGTGTAATGAGCAATATTTAGCCACTCAGCCCATTCTCCTTTATTTTCCCCCAGATGTCCAAGCAAAGCGGCTTCTTTTTCCCAGAAGATGCTGGGGAAATGCAGATAGAGTTTATCGAGCAATCCCATGCCGAGGCTCTGAATAGCATCTTGTTTTTCGCTAGGCAGTGCCGGTGAAAATTGCACATTACCTTTTTTCAACACGCCCAAAGGCAAAGTAATCACAGCGCGGTCGCCTTCGTAAATGCCCTTATTCGTATGAATTCTGACCCCGGTATCTTCATATTCTATGTGCTGAACGATTGCGTCTAGCCTTATATCAAGCCCTTCGGCAAGTATTTCTATGATCTGATCATAGCCTTCTGGGAAAATGACATCCTCTCCGCCGTATTCTTTGCCTTCATCAAACGCGAATAAGGATAGCTCGCTGATGTCTGCGGCGTACTCGTGTTCAATAATGGTATTCAGCAGGTATAGGATAATCTGCTTTTCTTTCGCGGAAACACCTTCCTCGGCAAGTGCGGCGTCGATGATCGTTTTTAGCGAGACATCATCATCCAGTTCTTTGATTGCATCTGCGATATATTTTTCGATCGTCGATTCATATTCTTCGAGATCGTCATATTCTGCGTTGGTCAGTTCGCTGCCATCGGCTTTGTAGATCCAATGGTTCTCATAATCTGTTTCGACAGTTTTGATCTGATGCTCTTTGGCAAGCTCAGCAATTGGATTTCCGGAAACCCCGTGGATCCAGGATGCGCCCATATCCAGGGGTGCATCATCCCATTTTCGGCTTGTCCAAATACGACCGCCCACGCGTGAGCGTGCTTCCAATAAAATTACTTTGTAGCTCCATTTTTTGAGTATCTGCGCAGCGCCAAGACCCGCGATCCCTGCGCCGACGACGATGATCGTTTCATTTTCGTCGGCAATGTTGACAGGAAGTTCTTCTTCAGGGAGATTTTCAAGTTCGCTACAAGTGTTCATTGTCACTGCCCCGACCAAGACAGCTGTTATTTTGAGAAATTCTCTTCTGTTCATATCGTATCCTTTGTTTTATAACGAGATGTTGAATGGTCTGAAAATCGCCTCTACCAATCCCCAAAAGCATTTTTCGGCTGTACTCCGTCTTTATAATCTTCAATCCGGCGCCCAATACCGGGCGCGACGTTCTTCGGCAGTGCATCAAAGGGGAAGAGTTCAATCGCGTCGATCTCCCAATCTTTTGTTTTTGAGAAGGTGAAGTCTTTGCAGAGGAAAACGGCGATATGGTCTGTGCGCCGAAAGGGTATATTGGTGTAGATGCCGAAGAATTCCAGATCTCCCAGTGTTGCGCCGGCTTCTTCCATTGCTTCGCGGCGAACAGCTTCTGCGAGGGTTTCGCGGCGTTTTAGTCCTCCACCGGGGAAGTACCATTCGTCCTGATAGGTGTGTTTGACGAGCAAGATTTTGTCGTTGCGAATGAGCATGACGCGCACGCCAAGAGTGATGGGATTGACAATTCCGATCAGTCGAACATAGATGAAGTGGAGAGTTTTTAGAAAGAGGCGTTTCATTAACCTTCGTCTTTAGTCCAGCGATAGAAGGCACTACGCATCCCTGATTCGAGCAGCCAAATTTCATCTTCGTTTTGAACAACGCGAATGAGTGCTTCAGCAAAGAAGTTCAAGAAGAGCCAACGAATTAATTCAGCGCGTTTATTGGCGTGCAGAGAATCTGTTGCTGGCTCGAGGATATTGCCATGCTCAAATTTCCCTGCATCGGTTACGACCGGCAAAATAAAGCGGACGATGGCTGTTGTTTCATCAACAATATATGAGCCATAGGCAAAGGGACGATTGACAACCTCGGCGCGTGAAGCAAGCTGATCGGCCCGATAACGCCCATTCACAAGATAGATGGAGTAGCCCCCAATGGTTTTTTCCATAAAGTCAAAGACCAATTGCTGGATTTTTTCGTCGGTGTAGTCTTCTGGTAAATCCAGCCCAGAGCGGATTTGCGCAAAACCAATTTCCTGAATTCTTTGCTCAATCGTATCGCGGTAGAAAAGGTTATCGAGGGCTTCGCGCAAACGATCTTCGCGCGAGAGCGGCATGAAGAATTCGTAAATCAAGATGCTTGGGGAGACTTCCAGAATATAGTCGGTGAAAAGCCGCTTTTTTTGATGCAAGAGTTCTTTAAAATCATTCAAGCGCACACGCAGAATCTCTGGTCTGGCGAAATATTGTCCATCTTTTGCTTCGATGAGATCGCTGAGGCGATTGACGATATTTTCTTTGGTTTCGGCAATACTCCAGCCTGCTTTATTGGCAAGTTCTTGAATAGAAAAAGATGTTTTTTCTTGAGCGTGTTCTGAAAGAAAATTAAATGTTTCTTTGATGTTTTGAGGTATTGTCATGTGAGAGTTACCTAAAGAGAATTTTGCAGAAGGAAAATTTTAAGTGTAGAAATTTTATTTTTGCGAGAATTTGGTTGCCCTTGCTTTAGGCTTGCGAATTTGTTTCATTAGCCAATTGATAAGAACGCTAATGGACAATATTTCTAGTAAAGTTATTGCTGAGAGAAAAAAGAGAAAAACAAGAGGCTCAGTTTCTGATCTTAGCGGGAAATATAGGGAGAAGATATAAAGCTCATTTATGCCCCAGATAAGCAAAGATACTACGAGAAGTCGTTTTCGAACCTTTAGGTAATTCTGAAAAACAGAAATAACACTTCCTGTTATTGTTCCTGAAATTAAAAATACTGAAGCGGGGAGCATCATTCCAAATACGACTGTCATGCCCACAGCAAAATTATTTTCTGTTTGCCATAAATGACCTGTTAATGTTGTGAACCCGATAAGATAAACAAGAGAAAAAATAACGCTAAAAAGGAATCCAGCAGTACTGCCGATTAAAAAATCAGTGAATTGTCGAAGCCAGAGTTTTGTTTTCATTGCATTACTCTTCTATAAACTGTTAAGGGCGTAGCATACTTCGGCTGCATCCCAGCCGCTGTGCATGGCAAAATCCTGCGCGGAGAAGGTCAGCATGTTGAACGAGGAAATCGAATGTATTTTTGATTTGAGATGTCATTTTGTAGACCTAACTCATATTTATGCAGTTATGCATTTGAAATGTTGACGTTTAGCCCCCCGCCCCTCGCTTCTGCTTCGACAAGCTCAGCACAGCGGCTGGGGCATCCCCCCAAATGCTTCGCATTTAAGGGGATAAAGACAATCCTGAATAAATACTATTCTTTCATTCTCCCCCTACAGGATTATTCCAAAATTTCCAGTTTCGCCAAACTCGCGGCGAGTCTTTTGATGCCGACGCTCTCGAAAACGATCGTCACGGTTTCATCGCCGTCTTCGAGTTTGCTGTTTAGCACGATCCCCTCGCCGAATTGCGCGTGGCGGATTCGCGTTCCCATTTTATATTTTGTTGAGATAACGGGAGCAGGTTTCTCGTCCGTGCGCCCCGTGTAGCTCGAAGTAGACCACATCGCTTGTGAGCGCGATGATCCGCGCGAGGCGCGTCCGCCTGCACGTGATCTGCCGAGCAGCAAATCTTCAGGGATGTCGTCCAAAAATCGGGAAGGGTAAGTTGCCTCGGGGTAGCCACGTCCGCCCCGCTGTACGGAGCGCACCAAATAAAGCTGATTTTTTGCACGCGTGATGCCCACGTAAAAAAGACGACGTTCTTCCGCCATCTCTTCGGGATCGTCAAATGTGCGGTTATGAGGCAGCAAGCCGTCATCCAAGCCAACGATGAAAACCACGCCATATTCCAGCCCTTTGGCGGCGTGCAAGGTCAGCAAGGTGGGGGCATTTTTGCCTTCGCTGAGTGTATCTTGATCAGAGATGAGGGCGACGTTCTCAAGAAATTCGGTTAGCGTACGCTCGTCATATTCTTCAGCAAGACGGCGGAGTTCGACTATATTATCCCAGCGATCTTCGCCCTCTTCGGAGCCATCATTGAGATATTCGCTGTAGCCAATATCACTGACGACTTTATCAAAAAGCTCGCTAATGGTCAGGATTTGTGAAGATGCGCGCCAGTCTGCAAATAAACTGCCAAAATTGGATAGGGATGCTGCGGCGCGTGGGGTGAAAGATTCCCAGTAGGGAGAATTTGAGCCGCGCGAGAGATCGAGCAACGCTGCGCCGGGGGAGTTGCCAGCAGCCCGAGCCACTGTATGTAAGGTCTCGAGCGTTTTCTTGCCAATCCCTCGTGGGGGTGTACCGATAACACGTCCCAAAGAAACCTGGTCACTGGGGTTATGGATCAGCCGCAAATAAGCGATGATGTCCTTAACTTCACGTCTGCCATAAAAGCGTTGCGCGCCCACGAGGCGATAGGGCATATTTGCACGCAGGAATGCCTCTTCCAGCAAACGCGATTGGGCATTAGTGCGGTACATGACGGCGCATTCGCGCGGCTCGATGCCATTGCTGGTGATCTGCGCGATCGTATCCACTATAAAGGAAGCCTCGGCATAATCATCTGCGGCTTCGAAATAAGAAAGTTTATTCCCTTCGCCACGCTCGGTGAAAAGTTCCTTGCGTTTACGGTGGGAATTCTTGTCGATAACGGCCATTGCCGCATCAAGGATATTTTGCTTCGAGCGGTAATTCTGTTCAAGGAGGATGGTGACAGTATTGGGGTTATCCTGCTCAAAACGATTCACGTTGCGATAGTCCGCGCCGCGCCAACGATAGATGGATTGATCCGGATCCCCAACAACGAAAATATTCTTGTGGAAGGATGCCAAATGTTTGAGCAGCGTGTACTGTGCCATATTCGTGTCTTGAAACTCATCCACAAGAATATGCTGGAAACGCTCGGCGTACTTCTCTCTAATGGCGGGCTCTTCCTCTAATAGGCGTGCGGTTACCATAAGCAGATCGTCAAAGTCGAGGGCGTTGTTTTCGATCAGCAATTCCTGGTAGCGTGCGTAAACGCGTTTGACTACTTCATCGCGGTAGGTTGTTGTTGGGTATTGTTCGGGTTTAATGAGTTCGTTCTTGGCATTCGAGATGGAGCCATGTACCGAGCGGGGACGATAACGTTTCTCGTCGATATTCAATTCGCGCAAAGCGGTTTTGACAACGTTCTGCTGATCGTCCGAATCGAAGATGACGAAATTACTATCATAAGGGAGCTGATCCACTTCACGCCGCAGGATGCGGGCACAAACTGAGTGAAAGGTTCCCAGCATTAGCCCTTGCGCGAATTGGGGTCCGATCAGATTTTCTACACGCTCTTTCATTTCGCGGGCGGCTTTGTTGGTAAAAGTTACTGCGAGAATCTGATAAGCACGCACACTTTGCTGTCCGATCAAGTATGCTATGCGTTGTGTGAGAACACGTGTTTTGCCAGAGCCAGGTCCAGCCAGCACGAGTACCGGCCCGGTGCCGGCGGTAACGGCTTCTTTTTGTTGGGGGTTAAGGGAATCAAGCATAGTTAAAAAATAAGGGCGGGTCTCAGACCCGCCCCAGGAGGGTTATTTCAATTCAGAGGTGCAGTTCGGGCAGCGTGTTGCCTTGATCGAAATTTCGGTAAAGCAATGCGGGCAGTCTTTGGTAGTTGGCTCTGCGGGGGCAGGAGCAGGTTCTTCTTTTTTCGTTTTGCTTGCGCTTTTGACGATCATGAAGATAACGAAGGCGATAACGAGGAAATCGACAATCGCCTGGATGAATGCACCATAGGCAACCACGGCATCGCCAACGGTGATACTTAACGCGCTAAAGTTCACGCCGCCCATCATGAGTCCAATTAACGGCATCAAGATGTCATTCACGAGCGATCCGATGATTTTTCCAAATGCGCCACCAATGATAACTGCTACGGCTAAATCGAGCACATTTCCGCGCATTACAAAGTTTTTAAATTCTTTAATCATTCCATCCTCCTGTATGTGTTATGTAATGGATAATGGAAACGATTGTACCGTTCCGTTATATGACTGTCAACGTGACAGGGCGATTGCATCTAAATACCAACGGCTAATATCTTGCAGAGGTAGTCATTATTCCAAGCGGCTTGCAGTTGCTTGGCATGAAGACCACCTTTTGCAGTTTTCTCTTGTTTGAGTAAATTGAGAG
>Ga0209042_1001687_pt1 | contig 16318 bp, 17 predicted proteins | sample SaaInlV_200m_DNA_6_FD_184649 | JGI IMG/M metagenome (GOLD analysis project Ga0209042, IMG submission 184649) | Marine microbial communities from expanding oxygen minimum zones in the Saanich Inlet - SI037_S2LV_200m_DNA (SPAdes) (version 2) | ecosystem: Environmental > Aquatic > Marine >...
TTTTTAAAATGGTCGGTTCAGCCATCAGATATGAATCAACATCAGGCACATTGACCAACACGCCTCTATGGATTCCCCAGGCCATTATGCTGGTTGGAGCCGGGTGCTTTTTTATCCAGCTTGCAGCCACAACCCTGAAAACCTGGCAGGCCATTTCAACTAAAGAGGAGGTCGTCTAATGGAAGCAGAACTCCTTTTTATGTCTATCGTTGTATTTGGTGTTCTTTTTATCGCTCTCTCGGCCGGTATCTGGGTCGGGTTTTCTCTTTTTATTGTGGGTTTTGTGGGCATGACCCTGTTTTCTTCTTTGCCTGCTGGAAACAACATGGCTTCATCTGCATGGGCAACTATAGAAAAATGGGAATATGTGGCCCTGCCTTTGTTTATTTTAATGGGGGAGATATTATACAGGTCCGGGATTTCGGAAAAACTTTTCAAGGCTCTTGTACCCTGGCTCTACCGCCTTCCAGGCGGGCTTTTACTTATGAATATTGTGTCATGCACACTTTTTGCGGCAGTATCCGGTTCAAGTGCAGCCACAACGGCTACTGTGGGTAGAATTACCCTGGCAGAGTTTGATAAACTGGGGTATGACAGAAGCCTTTCAATGGGATCACTTGCCGGAGCAGGTACACTGGGATTTTTAATACCTCCTTCCCTGATCATGATCGTTTATGCCATTTTAGCTGAGGTTTCCATCGGTAAAATGTTTATGGCAGGTATTTTACCCGGTTTGCTGCTTGCATCAATTTATTCTATTTACATTATTTACAGGGGAGTTAAAAATCCTGAAATCGCCCCGCAATCTCAAGATAGTTATACATGGGCAGACCGTTTATTGGGGCTTAAGGATCTTGCACCCACATTAATACTTATCCTGGTGGTTCTCGGAAGTATTTACGGTGGGTTTGCAACCCCGACCGAAGCAGCTGCCTTAGGTGTTTTCGGTGCCTTTGTTTTTGCAGTCATAAATCGCCAGATGACTAGGAAAATCTTTTTTGAATGTCTTATAGGAGCCGTTAAAACCAACGCCATGATAATGCTCATCGTTGTGGGGGCAGGTTTTTTATCCAGGGTAATGGGGTTTTTAGGAATCCCGGCTGCAATTACCCTTGCAATAACTCAACTTAATCTTTCTCCATACATGCTCATGCTTCTTCTTGGAGGTGTTTATCTCGTGCTGGGATGTCTTCTGGATGGGTTTTCCATTGTTGTCATGACACTTCCCATAGCGCTTCCCATGGTAACTGCTGCAGGATTTGACCCCATATGGTTTGGTATTTATCTCATTTTAATGGTAGAAGTCAGTCAGATTACACCTCCTGTTGGATTTAATCTTTTCGTGATACAGGGCCTGACAGGTGAACCCATTATGAATATCGCCAGATATGCGCTGCCATTCTTTTTTTTAATGTTATTGACAACGGCGATCCTGACGGTCTTTCCACAAATTGCATTGTATCTTCCAGAACTCATGGTAACAAAATAGATAAGGACCTCAATTTATTTCATTTGTGGTCCTAAAGAGGTGAAGAATGAAAGTAATCGATTTAAATTGTGACATGGGCGAAAGCTTTGGTGCATATAAACTTGGCATGGACGAAGAAGTCATGAAGCACATTAGTTCCGCAAATATCGCCTGCGGTTTTCATGCCGGAGATCCGCTTGTAATGGATAAAACCATCAAAATGGCCGTTGATAACAAGGTGGGAATCGGCGCACATCCGGGTTATCCGGATCTTTTGGGATTTGGCCGCAGAAACATGGCATGCTCTGCAGAAGAAATTCAGCACTATCTGGTTTATCAGGTCAGTGCTATTAAAGGGTTTTGTAATGTGCACGGAACAAAACTTTCCCATGTTAAACCCCATGGGGCGCTTTATCTTGAGGCTGTTGAAAACCAAATAACTGCCAAGGCAATTGCAAAAGGGATAATGAGTCTGGACCCTGATCTTTATTTTGTTGCCCTGGCAGGGAAAAAAGGGGCAACAATGAGACGTATGGGAGAACAATTGGGGCTTAAAGTCGTGTATGAAGCTTTTCCTGACAGGGCGTATACACCTGAAGGAACTCTTGTATCCAGAAAACAGCCCGGGGCCGTTATTTCAGATCCCGATGAAGTGGCCAAAAGAGCCCTTGATATGGCAAAGGGGTTTGTAACAGCAGTTGATGGAACAAAGATTGAACTTTTTGTGCAGACCCTTTGTGTGCATGGTGATAATATTGGCGCTGTTAATCTTGTAAAAAATATCAGGCAAATGCTTGAGGCAAATGATATAAAAGTAAAACCCATGGGGAAAGGGTAAGTTCATGGAATCAAGGTTGTTTGAAAAACCGGTTTTTCGCATAGCCGGCGACAGGGGCCTTCTTGTTGAATTTGGAGAGGGCATTGATCCAAAGGTAAATGCAAAAGTCAGAGCCATGGCCAAATTTCTTGAAAAAAAAACACCCAAAGGTGTCAAAGAAATGCTTCCAACATACAGATCTCTTTTGTTTATCTATGATCCTGGTGTTACCAATCCGGATATACTTTGCAAGCGGATTGAAAAATTTAACAATACACTTGAGAAAATGGAAATCGATCCCTTCAAGGTTGTGGAAATCCCGGTGTGTTACGCAAATAAATTTGGTCCTGATATGGAGAATGTACAAAAGGCCCATGGACTGACCACAGAAGAGGTCATTTCCCTTCATTCAAAACCTGAATACCTGATTTACATGGTCGGGTTTACTCCCGGATTTGCTTTTTTAGGCGGGCTTGATGAAAAATTGCACACCCCAAGACTTACAACGCCACGAATGCTTGTACCTGAGGGCTCTGTGGGAATAGCAAACAACCAGACAGGAATGTACCCCATTGCAAGTCCGGGCGGTTGGCAGCTGATCGGGAAAACGCCTTTGAAACTCTTTGCACCTGATCGAGCCAATCCTTTTCTTTACAAGGCAGGAGATAAAATAAAGTTTAAGCCGATATCCCAAACAGAATATGACCTGCTTGAACAAAAGGAGAAGAGCTGATGAGCGCATTTAAAGTTTTGGCTCCGGGGGGGTTTACCATGGTTCAGGACAATGGAAGATTCGGGTATCAGCAAATGGGTATTCCTGTTTGCGGTGTGCTTGATTCTTTTGCCTCAAAAGGAGCCAATATCCTGGTGGGAAATGATGAAAATCAGGCTGTTCTTGAAATTACGGTTATGGGACCCTCTCTGGAAATAACAAAAGAAATGGATATTGCCCTTACTGGTGCAAAAATGGGAATGACCCTGAATGACAAACCCATTGAGCAGTGGAAATCCATAAGAGTAAATCCGGGCGATATTTTGACAATTTCACAGATTCAATCAGGATGCAGATCCTATCTGGCTTTCAGCGGAGGGCTGAAGGTTCCAAAAATCATGGGCAGCTTTTCAACCTATGTGGGGGGTAAAATCGGCGGGTTTATGGGAAGACCATTGCAAAAAGGAGATATCCTTCAAACCAATGATGCCCAGGTTTTAAATAAACCCCGTTCTTTTCCTTGTGATTATATACCTGCATACCTTCCCAATATAGTTGTCCGTGCTATTTTAGGCCCTCAGGATGATTACTTTGATCAGGGAATTATAGCTTTGTTTGAAACTGAGTATATGGTTACAGCAAAGGCAAACCGCATGGGATACCGTTTGCAGGGAGCCCCTGTATCCATAAAAAAAGGCATGCCCCAAAGCATTGTTTCAGAGCCGTCAATGCCCGGCAGTATACAGATACCACCGGATGAACAACCCATAATTTTACTTGTGGAACAGACTGTTGGCGGATATGCCAAGATTGCAACAGTGATTTCCACAGATCTGTCAAAGGTGGCGCAGACAACACCCGGTGATACAATAAGATTTGAAAAGACTGATTTGAAAACAGCACATATGCTCTATATGGAAGAAAGAAAGAAAACAGCCAAAATTAAAGAATTATTGTAATTATTCAGCTCTTACGCTTGAAACCGCCCTGTCTGATGGATATTTGTTTCGAGGCTATTCGCTTAACCTCCTGCAAATATCAATCAGACAGGGCTTTGGAAATAACTTTTTTTTAACGGGCTGAACAATTACGAATTATTTTAGGATTCAAGGCAAATCTATTGATTTTCAAATCAAGTTGTGAGAAGTTTATGGCATTTATTATGGATTTTTGATTTACCAGGCTTTACCTGGGGGGTTACTGAATAAAATTGTTAATAACTAATTTATTCTTTTAAAGCAGATGTTCTGATAATTATGATAGTTAAAATTAATTATATCCTTATCTTATTCTTAGTTGTTTTAAGCAGCGCATTTTTTGCAAAGCAGTTCAAAAAAGAACATGTAATCAACAACATTAATGCTGAAACAATTTCATATTTAACTCAGGAAATTCAAGATTTAAACAGAATTGTGTCCTTGTATGAAAATAAAGAAATCTATTTGAAATCAATTATTAAATCCAACGAAAAAAGACTTGAAACATTAACAAAAGCAAATGTAACCTTAACTGGATATCATCCATGGTCAAATGGAATCAATTCAGATGGTTATCCTCAAACAACAGCGACCATGACCCTGCCCGTAGTTGGAAGGACATGCGCGATAAGTTCCGAGCTTGTAAATAGAGGATGGCTGGGGAAAAAAATATATATTGAAGGAGTAGGGGTATTCATGGCCGAAGATCGAATGAATATTGATTTAAACGGGTTAAGAATTGATTTGTGCATGGGATCACTGGAAGATGCTTTAAATTTTGGTAAAAAGAAAAATATCTTGGCCATTAATCTCAACTAACGGCCATGGGCCGCCTTCAGGGCATCAATGAGACGTATGGTATCATCCTTGGTGTTATAATGGGCAAAACTCAGCCGGAGGACGCCGTCGCTTGTATCTATCCCCAATTTTTTCAATAATCTATACGCATAAAAATGGCCATTTTTTGCAGTCACCCCTTTTTTTGCCAATAATGAGCTTAGTAAAGCTGATGAATGGGTGGATGAAATCAAGGAAATATTTGCTTCACGACCTTTTATATTTGATTTTCCTATGATTCTCAGCGGCAATTGATTGAGCTCTTTAATTAATATTTTGCACAGAGATAGTTCGTGTTGATTCATAATATTCGAAATATCAGAAACTTTTAAATTCAGGGTCTTATCAGAAGAACCAAAATGATGATCATGAAGCTTTGAAAAAAAATCCCCTATCCCGGCAAGTGCTGCAATCAAAGCGTGATCAGGACCGGCTGCATCTAAACGGGCCCAGGGATTTTCATTATTAAAAAAATGACATTGGGGTGAGAGTCGGGCCATAAAATCCGGGTCTACATACATGATGCCTAAATGAGTCCCAAATGTTTTATACGTACTGAAACAGTAGGCATCTGCCCCGGACGATGAAATATCCGGCCAGCGGTGTGGTGCATAGGAAACACCGTCAATAACCACTTTTGATCCGAAACTATGGCCTAGACTGATAATTTCTTGAATTGGATTCACTGTTCCAAGAATATTAGAGCTATGTGTTACGCAGATAATTTTCGTCTGCCTGTTCAGGAGTTTTTTAAATTCATCAAGGTCAAGTTCTCCATTTTTGGGATTGATCTTCCAAAAATTCAAGACAGCCCCTGTTTGTCGAGCCAATCTCTCCCAGGCACCAATGTTTGCTTCATGGTCTTGTTCAGAGACAATGATCTCATCTCCCATTTTGAGAAAGCCCATACATGCAATACTGAGAGTATTGATATTTTGAGTTGTTGACGGCCCAATGGTAAGTGTTCCCACAGGCACATCTAATAACTCAGCAATGACGCGGCGGCCTGTATCCATTTGTTCACCAGCAGCGGCGGCCAGCGGGTTATCACCATATGGTTGAACTTTATTGGCTTGATAAAAATATGTCAATTTATCCACCACGGAACTGCAGGCAAAGGTTCCGCCGGCATTATCAAAAAAAGCCAGGTGTTTTGACTGATCTGATTGAAAGAAAGGAAATTGCCGGCGCGCAAAATCCACATCAAAAAAGTTTTGATCGGCTTTAGGTTTCATGAATTTCCTTCCCTCCAATGGTGGATAAGCTTATTTGTTCTTTTGGTTAAAATTATTAACTCTTTATTGGTTTTAAACATAATTGAAAATTTAGAAATCTCTACCGCGCACCTTTATTTCTTTTCCTATCTGGAATGGTTCATCATCTTCAAGAATCTCCGGAAACCCTTCTGCCCTGAAGTCTGTATTACATGCATCTTCCAATCTCTTTACCACCATGGATGACCATGCCCTTGATCCAAACTGACTCAAACCGTCTTTGATTATATCAAGTGCCAGGGGTGCAATCTCCATGGGTATTCCGTAACGGTTGCCAAGATCGTTGAATATACTCATATCTTTTACGGCCAAATCATTTGTAAAGTTTATATTGTAGCTGCCGTTAAGAATTACCTGACTCTCTGTTTCGTGTACAAATGAGTTGCCTGATGAAATTCGGATTGCCTCATAGGCAGTCGCCAGATCCATGCCGGAAAGTTTAGCCACGGCCCAGGCTTCACCCAGAGCAACAAGGTGAACTCCTGCCAGATAGTTGGTGATTACCTTGATAACCGAGGCAGACCCTAAGGGGCCTGTGTGGAGAATTTCATTTCCCATTACGGCAATTGCAGGAAATGCTTTTTCAAAGCCGGCCCGGTCTCCCCCCACAAGGATGGCGATATTTCCAGTGGCAGCCCTGTGGCAACCGCCTGATACAGGACTATCCATGGGAATTGCTCCTTTGGCAGCGACTAGTGCTCCTATACGTTTTACCTCTGCCTCATCTGTTGTGCTCATTTCAAGCCAGATTTTACCCTCGTCCAGGCCGGCAATTACACCATCTTCTGACTCCATTACCACACTCACGATTGCTGGTGAGCCAAGGCATGTTATAATTATATCAGCTGATTGGGCCAGAGCTTTCGGTGATTCCGCCCATTGGGCCCCATTTGCCAGTAAGGGCTGTGCAGCAGCTTTATCGATGTCTCTTACGATCAGTTCAAAGCCGTTGTTTTGCAAGCTGCCTGCAAGTTTGCCTCCAACGTTACCGAGGCCGATAAATCCGATTTTCATTGTCTTTTCCTGTTTTCATTTTTTCAATTATTCTCTGAAACAAGATAGAGGGTCTGGTCCCAAAGATTGTTAAAATTCACCTTATTTTTGATTGCTATAGAGAAGAATTTTCTTTTTGTAAAGCAAAATAAACAACTAGTTTGAGAAAGACCAGAAAAGGTCACATTATGTTTTATAGACAAAAGTATCGGTTATGAAATAGACAATACTTTTTTGAATAAACGATTTGGGTATTCGTATATCCTGTTTTTATTTATCCAGTTTTTTGTCCCATTTTGTCGTATTCAGTCTAATTCCATTTTCTTTCAGATCCAGGATACCTTTTTTAAACAAACCCCCAATGGCTCTTTTAAATTCTTTTTTACTCATGGAAAAAACTTCTCTAATTTCTTCTGGAGTGCTTTTATCATGGCAGGGTATAAAACCACCGGCGTTTTTTAAAATATTTACAATGGTGTCACCAGAGCCTTTTACAGAATTATAACCCGGTTCCTTTAAGGTTAAGTCAATTTTTTGATCATCACGAAGCCGCATGATATAACCTGTGCAGGTGTCTCCTATTGACAGGCCCTGATAGGTTTCATTGATATATAACATACCAAAGTATCTGTTATTTATTACGGCCATAATACCAATCTTGGTAAAGGAGTGGATCAGAAGGTCTACTTTTTGACCCACTTTAAGATCCTTAATGTTTTTATCGCAATGCACGGATATCTTTGTTGTTCCAAAGACCCTGCCGGTCAAGTCATCAAAACAGATTTTTGTGAGATATTTTTTACCGGGGATCATTCTGTCCTGCTGCTCACTTTTGGGTACCAGCAGATCTTTTTCAAGCCCCCAGTCCATAAATGTTCCAAAGGATGCAACATCTTTGGCTTTAAGGAAAACAAAATCTCCTAGAACTCCCTTTGGCGTTAAATTTGTTGCAACGGGCCGGTCTTCCGAGTCATTATATACAAACACTCTAAGTGTATCACCTATGTTTGCATCTTCTGGAATGTATTTTTGAGGAAGTAAAATCCTGTCTTCTTCAGATTCTAAATATAAACCAAATTCAACCCTTTTTTCCACAATCAAATCATTATATTGTCCAATTTTAAGCATGTTCGTTCCATATTATTTTTAATAGAAAAGTCCAGGCGATGGCCAAAATACCATCTATCTTCCCAACCATCAGGAGCGTCCTATGTTCTTTAGGACATCTTTTACCTGGTTTCCATCAGCAAGTTTCCCAAAATGTTTCATAACTATTCCCATGGCCTGCATGGGACTGTTGAATTCTGAGAGATCTACATTATCTGATATCCACTTCTCAATTTCCTCAAAACTGGCCATTTTGGGAAGATATGAGTTCAGCAGCTCCAGATAGTCTGAACTGGTTTTTTTCTTAAACTCGAGCATAGTCTTTTCTGATTTAACAAATTTGCGGATAATGTTAAGGAGGTCATCATCGGTTATTTCCTCAGGCTTTTTGACCCGGGTGGTCTTTTTCCCACTCTCCAGGGTAATGGGGACGGTGAGGCTGGGAAAGGCTCCCATGATGAGCCGCATGGTGTCCCGAACGTCTGTATCTTTATTCATCATGGCGCTCTTCATATCCCGGCGGATTTTATCGTATAGGGAGATCCCCATTGAGTTATCCCATCCATATTCTTGTTTAATGCCTGGCATTGACCTTATCTCTCCTTTTATAATCATTGAATTTTAATATTATTCAGGTTATTCCGGCATCATACCACATTAAAAAAAACACTGCTATAGGGTTGTAATTCCCTGATCCACCATCAAGGTACCACCTGCTGCGTTGACAAGATCTAATTTTTACATTGTTTTAGTTGCAGGGCATAACGGTTTGCGTTTGCTTTTACTTTTTCAGCCACCTGCATGAGCCATTTTTTCTTTAGATAGGTCCGACGCTTATATCCGCCATGTCCTTCATGATAGGCAAGATATTGTCCATATGCATCCCATTTAGATATTTTCAACGTGTTATAAGAAATATTTCCATACCACCCGATAAAATCAACGGCATCTTTATAATCATCACGATCGGCAAACCAATTACCGGTTTTATCCTTATACCACTCCCAGGTGCTGTCTAATACCTGGGCATAACCAAATGCATCGCTTGGGCGGGTCCAGGGAATAAACCATAATAATGTTCGCCGGGGAGGTTGCGCATCACTGACAAACCGTGATTCCTGATGCATTATTGCCAATTGAACATGTACTGGAACCCCCCATTTCTTATAAGATTTATACGAGGCTTTATACCATTTTGATTTTTCATCAAAAATACGACAGGCATTGTTGATATTCTTTGGCGGGCTAGTTGCACAACCTGAAAAAATAATTAAAAATAATAATAAATACAAAAAAATTTTTGGCTTATTCATTCTTACCAATGCTAGCGGATGGATTTTGTTTTAATTCTGAAATCCCTTTTGGAGAATCTGCTGATACTGATTTCAAGATATCACCTGTATGTTTTTTTAGACTGTAAATATATTGGTTTTATAGGCCTTAAATCAAATATCATCAAGTTTTATTTAAATTTAGATATATCATAGGTTTTTCTTGGGTTGTCATTGACAACTGCCATATTTTATCAGAAGGTGATCGAGTTGAAATTAATTATATACCTCGTAATAGACTAAAGCATTAATTTGATTTAAAACATTAATACAAGGAGGTAAATATTGAAACGAAATAGTCATGCCGGAAAGGCCCTTAACGGTGGATTCGGTGCTACCCTTTTTTCCAATGATGAGCTTGAAGAGATTCATCTGGCAACCCTGGAAGTACTTGAGAATACGGGGGTGTTTGTTGAAGATCCAGAAGCTGTTGAACTTTTTAAAAATGGTGGTGCAAAGGTTAATCCGGAAAATAAAATCGTAAAACTTCAGCCTTATATGGTTGAAGAGGCCATTGCCTCGGCGCCGTCCAAGTTGTTTCTGGCGGGCAGGAATCCTGAGAATGATGTCATTCTTGAAAGCAACAGGGTCGGCTTTACCACCTTTGGTGAAGGCGTCAAGGTAAGAGATCCATACACGGGTGAACTGCGGGTTCCCACAAAAAAAGATGTAGCAAATGCAGCAAAACTGGCCGATGCCATGGACGAGATTGATGTTTATGAAAGGGCTATAGGAGCCCACGAAGTTCCCCAGACAGTGGGCCAGCTTCACAATGCCGAGGCAAGTTTTAACAATACAAGCAAGCATCTCTTTCTGGGACCTTTTGATGGATTTCAGCTGGATAAAATTGTAGAAATGGCCGTTGCCATTGCAGGAAGCCGCGAAAAGCTTCTAGAACGCCCTTTGGTCACATTTGTTACGTGTCCGGTCAGTCCATTAAAGCTTGTGAAAGACACCTGTGAGGTGATTATGGGTGCTGCCCGTTCAGGTATGGCAGTCAATATTTTGTCCATGGCCATGGCCGGCGGATCATCTCCCGTGACACTGGCAGGAACCCTTGTCAATCACAATGCCGAAGTATTGTCCGGAATCGTTTTGAGTCAGTTGACCCAAAAGGGTGCCAAGGTCATTTACGGGAGCTCCACCACAGCCATGGATTTGAGACTGGCAACCGCTTCCGTGGGATCTCCTGAATGTGCCATGATCAGCGGTGCAGTGGCAAGGCTGGCACGGTACTATGCATTGCCGAGTTTTGTCGCCGGTGGCTAGGCTGACAGTAAAATATCCGATGTCCAGACCGGCCATGAAAAAACCCTTACAGCCTTGTTACCGGCGTTGGCAGGTGCCAACCTCATTTACGGCTTGGGTATGGTTGAGTCAGGCATGACATTTGATTTTGGTCAGCTGGTTATAGATAATGAGTTCGCAAAGATGATTCGATATGTCCTTGGCGGAATCCCTGTTAACGATGAAACCCTGGCAGTGGATGTGACAAAGGATGTGGGGCCGTTTAAGGATTTTTTAAGTCATCCGGCCACCTATAAGCACATGCGAATTCAGTCACAGCCGAAAATCATCAATCGACAGGGCATCGATCGATGGATGGCGGACGGATCTAAAACCATGTACGAGAAAGCAATCATAGAGGCACAAAACATATTGGAGAATCATCAGCCGGATCCATTACCCCGGGGGGTAAAGGAGCAATTGCGCAAAATTGTCCGGGATGCTGAAAAAGAAAAACAAATGTAATTATTCAGCTCTTGCGCTTGAACCCGCCCTGTCTGATGGATATTTGTTTCGATGCTAAACGCTTAACCTCCTGCAAATATTCATCAGGCAGGGCTTTGGGGATAATTTTTTTTACCGGGCTGAATAATTACAAACAAATTATTTAATCAATTGAGGCGATAAAATGGAAAGATTTTTGGTAATTGTTTTTTCTGCTGCTGTTGGAGTTGGTTTTTTCCTATGGTTTTCCCAGGCAGTTAAAAAGCAGTCCATGCGAGAATATATCATGTCACACCAGTGGCTTTTGCACCCGAATTCAATTTGCTATTGGCGGACAGCCATGGCCGTGGTGGGATTTGTTCTCTATTTTTTTACGGCCTATCAATCCATTGCTATTTTTATCTTTACTTTTGCCGCCATCCTTGATGGCGCAGACGGGGTTGTGGCAAGAGGATGTAATCTGGGAACCCTCTGGGGAGAATCGCTGGATCCTTTGTGTGATAAATTGACCTATTTGCCGCCATTGATTGGATTTGCATATGCAGGAGTTATATCAATAGAATTGGTATGGATTCTTGTGGTCATTGAGTTTGTGGGGCAGTTTTTTGCAAGGCGGATTTTGACTTGGATCAAATTTTCCGGAGCTGCCAATAACTTTGGAAAAATAAAGGCGATGATCTGCTTTGGCCTTGTTATTTTATGCGCATTGATGGATAAAAACCCTGGATTAATAAACATTGTTGATGAAGTGCTAATTGCCTGCATTATACTTTCAGGTGCATCTGTGGTCTTTAAATTTATCCCCAACCGCCTCTACGCAGATATCCTTTCTGCACTTAATTTTAGCTGTGGTGTTACAAGCCTTATCCTGACCCATCATCATTATTTTGCATGGGCCATCTGTATAATCATCGTAGGACAATTGTTTGACTTATTTGATGGGCGTATGGCTCTAAAGCATGGGGGAACCAAATATGGTCCTTATCTGGATGATATTGCAGATTTTGTCAGCTTTGGGCTGGCACCGGCCTATGTGATTGTCCAAAAAGAAGGGTCATTGGCATGGTTTGTCGGTGTTATTTTTATTATCGGGGTTGCATTTCGCCTATACAGGTTTATCGCAATGGATAAAAAAAGGGCTGATCTGCCCGATGGTATATTCAACGGCCTTCCCAGCCCTGCTGGAGCCCTGATCGTTCTTGGTGCAGCTCTTATTGCAACTCCAGGCATTTTATGGGGACTGACAATTGTCTCCGTCGTTTTAATGGTAACTCATATACGGTTTGTACATTTTGGGCGGGTGATCTTAAAACAGATCCCTAAACCCGTATTTTTTCTGATCAGTGCTTCAATTATCATTATCTTGTCTTTTATTTTTAAAACAAAAGATACCCAGATGTTTGGATATCTTATTCTGGGTTCTGTGACCGTCTATATGGTTGTTGGCAGGAAATGGATACAAAATTAGGAATGGATTTACTCTATACATCACCAAGATGAGAATCTATCCATGTTGTGACATCATTCAATACTTGTTCATGCTCTGGTTCATTGAATATTTCATGGTATAAACCATTATAAATTTTTATTGTTTTATCTTTTGAGCCTATTAAATCATAGAGTAGTTGGGCACCCCCCGGATCTACTAATTTGTCATCGCTCCCCTGGGCAATCATTATCGGCAAGTTTATATTTGCCGCCTGTAGGGTCACATTCTGCATTGCCTTTATTAATTCCGCTCCAAGCCTTGCTGTGGCTTTGCCCGTATACACCAGAGGATCATTGACATAGGCCTCTACCACAGACGAGTCTCGGCTCAAACCGTCTGAATCCAATCTTACCAGTCCAGCCCCGGGTATTATGATCGAAAGCATCTTTCCCACAAAAATTACGGCTTTTGAGATATTGTCAGGGACTTTGATACTTGGACCTGAAAGGACAGCTCCTGATGTTTCATCCTGGTGATTAAGCAAATAGGCAGCACTGATTAATCCTCCCATACTGTGACCGATCAGAAATATTGATTTATTGGGCTGCCATTCTTGAATCATGTCAAAATAGTTCTTGAGAGTTTCTGTGTAATCCTGGAATCGTTCTACATATGCTCTTTTGCCGTCTGATTTTCCATGGCCGATGTGATCGATCCCATAAACAGCATAGCCCGATGGAACAAGATGGTTGACAAGATTCATATATCTTCCACTGTGTTCAGCCAGTCCATGAGCAATTAAAAGTATGGCTTTTGGATCCTTTTCAGGCAACCAGTATTGATAATAAATATTTGTATCCCGAACACCTTTCAAGTATCCATCCTGATGTTTCATTTACATCTCCTCATTTTTCTCGGTTTATGAAAATCACAGGTCAATCTTTGTTTTTTTTATATGCGCAGGATGGTAATGCACATAAACTTTACGAAGCATCTCAAGGCCCGATATGAGTGTACTTTCAACTGTATCGGCAATCTTGTCCCCATCTTTTACACTCAAATCTCCATCTATGCAAATGGTAAGATTCACCACCAGGTAAGGTCCGAATCTGTGGGCATGGATGCCCTCGATTGATTCAATCTGGTCCATATCATATAGAAGTTCATGTATCCTGTCAGCAATTTCCTTGCTGGGCACATTATCCATGAGATCTGAAGAGGCTTCACGAAGAATATCCATACCTGTTTTTGCCACGATCAAGGCTACAACAGCACCTGCCACTGGATCAACCCATGTCATTCCCAGTATGCTGAGAAGAATACCTGTTGCAGCGCCCGTGGAAGCAAAAATATCATTTCGGTGATCCCTGGCCAATGCGCTGATTGCCAGGTTCTTAGTTGCCTGGCTGATTCGGTTTGCGTGCACCATGAGAAAAATTTTGGAAATAATCGTAGCCAGAGCCACAACCAGAGCAAACATTCGTACCGTTCGCTGTGGGGCAGTTCCCACAAAAAGATCAAAAGCAAAATTGACAGAATCCCAGAATATAGCGGCACCCGTGGTAATCACGAAAGCGCCAACGACTAAAGCTGCAATACTCTCAAGTTGATGATGACCATAAGGGTGTTCAGAATCAGCAGGCTTACCCGATAGTTGTACAAATATTTTCACAACAACAAAGTAAATAACGTCGGATACTGAATTGATACCATCGGCAAGAAGCCCTTGACTATGCCCCAAAATGCCGGCGAAAATTTTTACGAATGCAAGGATAGAATTGAAAAACAGACCAATATTAACAACAGATTCAGCGGCTCTCTGACGGTTTCTGGTTTCGGTTTTCGTGCTTGTTTTTAATATTTCCGTGGACATCAGATTATTATCTTTTTAAATGTTATAATCTATAAATCATCTTAAGAGAACCATTGGAAGATTCCAAGATATTCAGGGCAAGGAGTCTAAGTATTTGCCCATAATAGAATATATCTCTTTTCCTGGCTCTTCCGAGCCTGTAGTGAGGACACCAATTCGTACAGTGGTGTTTACTGGATTTGATCCCCAGGGCCAGAAAGCGCAGTATAAATAGAGTGATTTTGAAATATCCTTGCGAAAAACAGTTTGGTCCTTTCGCATGCCGCCGATGGCTTTTGAAAAACCGTCTGTTAAATTTTTCAATAAAGCTGATTTTCCAGCAGGTTTAAATGGACGGCCATAATACTTTTCAACTATAGGTGTAATCTGCTCAATTACATCCGCCTCCACAACACCTGTGTAAAGCAAAGGGTCTTTGCTGTCAGGAGGTTTAATTTCAAAAGTAGTTTTGAGTTCTCCAATTAGGCTCATTGCCTCCTCAATAGTTTTCAGTTGATCTTTCATGTCTCCTCCTTGTTCTTTTTGAGCGTTCATGGTTTTATAGTTGAAAACAGGCTTCCACTGAATCTTTTTATCAGATAATTACCAACTTTTTCCCGGTCAAGTAAATACCTTTTAATTTTTTCTTTAGTTTTTTATATGAAATAATGTTGCAAAACAGCATCTTTATTTCATGTTTTATTGCGGGGTAACCCGGGTCAAAGACCAAGGCGGCCATGGCCGTTAGTTTAATGTAAATGCCATGTATTTAATTTTAGATCCATGTGAAAGAGCAGTTTTCTCAAAAGTGGAAACTATGTAATTGGCTCCAAGCCTGCTGGAGTCAGCCCCATGAATATTATCCGATTTTGCAATTATGTTCCCGCCCCATTGTTTGACGGATTTTCTGGTGTAGTTGTACAGCAGATCACTGTCGGTCTTCAAATGTATGATACCTTTGGGAACGAGTAAATACTCATATATGTCTAAAAATGGTGAGGCAGACAACCGGGATTTGATTGATCGATTCTTTGGGTGCGGGTCAGGAAAGGTGAGCCAGATTTCGTGTATTGAATGTTTCATAAAGAACTCCTTGATACGTTCAATACGCACACAAAGGAAGTGGACATTTTCGAGGTCATTTGCAATAGCTTTTTCAGCGCCTACACACATACGGTGACTCTTATAGTCGATTCCCACACAAAAATTAAAAGGATCGGCAGCAGCGAAAGCCAGACTATACTCTCCTTTACCACAGCCAAGTTCGAGAATCTTTTTCATGCCCTTGTAAGGTTCCTCGTACCAGGGGTATGAAAAAGGAGAGCCAGGTTTGCCAAACGCTGAAAAAGTGACGTTAGGCAGATGTTTGACTCGTTCGTATTTAAGAAGTTTATTTTTTGCCATGATGAAAATTTGATTCTACCCAGCATAATATCGAATCGTATACTACACTATTATACAAATATTGCAATAAATAACAAAGACCCTGATCCACCATCAAGGTACCACCTGCTGAGTTGACTGCGGTCGTTCCTCCCTCCGGAGTATGGCTTAGGCCTCACTCGTCACTCCTTGTCTCCTTGCATCCGGCACCTTGCTGATGGCCAGGGATAGTGCACAACCCCATGACTCAGCCGGTAAATGAAAATTTGATGGTGGATTTGGGCCTTTCCTAAATCCACCGCCTATTTTTTTTACACCGCTCCAAGGTAAAATCGGGAGATTTTTTTTAAGATTAGAAGCAGATTTCGATGAGATTTAGCTTTTCAGACCACAAACACCCTGTAGTG
>Ga0209042_1001696_pt1 | contig 16269 bp, 8 predicted proteins | sample SaaInlV_200m_DNA_6_FD_184649 | JGI IMG/M metagenome (GOLD analysis project Ga0209042, IMG submission 184649) | Marine microbial communities from expanding oxygen minimum zones in the Saanich Inlet - SI037_S2LV_200m_DNA (SPAdes) (version 2) | ecosystem: Environmental > Aquatic > Marine >...
GTTCAGCCCGACCGTCATGACCAACACCGCGCCGACCGCCGGCAACCACCAGGCCAATGCCCGTCCCCAAGCCCCCCAGGGAACATCGAACAGCCCAATGTGCGAATCACCATCGGCCAGACCGGTCATGTATCCCGTCAAGACGCGGTCCTCGTCCCCGGATGGGTCTGCCAGCAAGTAAGCGGGAAGGATCTGTCCAATAAGCCCCGCATCGGACCATCCCGGGCGGATCCGGACATCATGGTGAGGGACCATCAATGTGGTGGGAATCGTCTGGGCGAAACCGTAGCTGGAGATGGAGCCGCCGACGGCAGCCAACGTCAGCATCAAGGCCAGCTCTGCCCGGGTGAAAGCCCAGCCGGTGTTCAGGCGACGCAGAACGGGGTTGGCAATCAGGATGACGGCGATCAGGCCGCCATAGATAACCGGCGGCAACAGGTTGTACACAAGCCGCGGCTGGCGGATCACTCCGTCATTGAAGTAGGCAAGGCAGCAGATCGCGATCAACAGCCCAAACCCAAGAATGACTCCACGACGCGTCACCGCCAAGCTATCTCCTTGTAGACCATGGAGGTGTGGAAATAGGAGGAAGCCGGCCGGGGTTCCTGTGTTCGGCTGCGGCCCGGTCAGATGCCCCTGTTTCCTCCGAGTTCGTCAACGTCTGCGAGGTCCTTGGGGCGCGCAGACGCACTCTTGTTGGTGAGCAGGTCGGGCAAGGATATGTAATCCACCTCAACCCCCCCGTATCTCCCGGGAACTCGGCCCTTCCATACCTCCTCAAACGAGATCCCGCTGATCGTGTTGATCATCTCAATTTTGACGGGAGGAACCCCCATCCGGATGATGCTCCCGGGATCGCGAAAGTCCTGCAGTGCCGACTCGTCAACGGCAAGGCCAAAGTCCTGCAGAGCGGGAAGAATGCGGTAGACATTGTCCTCGGTATCGCGGAAGAAAAGGTCGATGTCCTGGGTGGCACGGACGTAGCCGTGAAAAGCGACCGCGTACCCCCCAACAATGACAAACTCAACCTGCTGCTCGACGAGCAACCTCAAGAACTCTTCGAAGTCTTCGTGGATATTCACACTGAGTTACCTTCGACATCTGGCGTCTCAGATCCTCCAACAGCGACACGCGTTCTTCTCCGCTCATGGAACGGGTCTGGTCAATGCCCTTCTCGTCGGGATCAAACCTGTCAACACTGAGTACTCTCACCAATCTCATCTGTCTTCCAGTCACTCCTGCGGCGTTGCTGTTCGGTCTCCGAGCCCCGAACTCGCGCTCCGAGCCATCGGGGCGCCTCTTGTCTCTGGCGAGTCTAGTGGCCGCAACTGGCTCCGTCAAGCAGCTGTCCCCCTCACTCCCCTTTCCGCAATGGCAGGAAGCTGGTGTAGCCGTCTTTGGGCAGGAAGCCCAGGTCGTTGGTGAGAATGACGCCTTCGAGTTCAAGCTCATCGCTCTCCGCCACGCGAAGGGTGAGGGTGTGCTTCCCCGGCGCGATGGAGAACCCGCGCAGACCATCGTCTGCGACCGGAGCGCTGTGATTCCAGAGCCAGTGCCCGACCACAGGGCCGCCATGCCCCAGGCAAACATAGCCAAACCGGATTCTCTGGCTGCCGACAGACACGCCATCGAGCAACAATTCGAACCGTCCTCCGGTCCCACGCCGCTTCGGGGTAAGGTTCTGCCACTTTGTCCACAGAACTGCTCTCGAGGCCCTTGGAACGTCAAACTCGAAGCTCGGGCAATCGCCGCCCTTGGTGCGCCAGCTCACGTTCGGGGTAATCAACCAACGCGGGGCAAGTGCAGTAGTCGTCGCCTGGACCGATGCGCTTGGAGCGCTCTCATTGCCGGCTCGATCCACAGCCGTAGTGCAACAGGTGTATGCCGTTCCCGCCTCCAGTCCCCAACACGTGTAACCAGCAGCGTCAGCCGGAGGGGATGCGATCAGGTTTTCCTGCATCGGAGCACACGATTCCCCCTTGGCCAAGTAGACATTGACATGATGTGCGCCTGCCAACCGAGGAAGCTCCCAGGCAAGTCGGATGGTGTAAGAGTCGATCTGCTCTGCCCTAAGGTCGGTGGGTGGAACCGGCGAATCGGGATCCAGCCGGCGAGGACCTGGTTCGGGGCAACCGGCCTCCGTCACCACGAATTGATCCACCAACGTGAACGCAGCTCCCGGGACGATCGTGAGTGTGTGTGCACCGGCCGCGAGCTCTGTCTGCTGGACTAACTGAATCCAGGCCCAATCGCCGGCCACACCCGCGAACGGGGAGGGGGTACCACCATCGATCGCAGCCTGTCCCGTGAACGCATTCTCCGTATTCTTGAGCAATCCCCAGACGGAGAACGCCCCCGCACGAGGAACAGTGAACGGAAAGGCCACCTTCTCGCCCGCTTTCCCGTGCCCCAGATTCAGCACGTACATACCGCTGGCCGACGAGTCAAAGGTCTCCATGGCGGGAGGCTCGGTAACGGGAGCAAACTCCGCCTCGTGGACGAGCGTCACAGGACCCGGCCAGGACGGATCTGAACAAACTTCGTCTGACGGCACGCTCTCCAAGCTCGACTGCTCCAGCGAAGTGACCACGTAGTACCGCGGCTTCCCATCAGCCGAATTGGCCACGCGCCCCGTCACGTCCCTGATGGGTTCAGGCGTCACCTGCCGGTGGGGGCCGCCGCTGGTTTCGGCAGCGTAGACAAGGTATCCAGCGACCTCCTTCGCATGCTTTGGCGCGGTCCAGGAAAGCACTGTCTCCCCGTCGCCGGAGAACGCCCGGAGGGCCTCAGGCCGCCCTGGTGGCATCATGACGATCCAGTGGAAATCGACATCGCCCAGCATGCTCGATGCGTAGCCAAGCTTGGTGCCATCCGGACTCATCGCCGGATGCGCTTCAGCCCAGTACGTCGAATGGCCGATCCGGGAGTTGTGGGACCCGATCCGATGGATGAACCCGCGCCTGTCCGCAGCGAACCGGAGCAGGTGAATACCCGAACTGGCGGCAAGCCATGAATCGTCTGTCTCCCACGACTGATGGTTCCCCCCGATGTTGCCCAGAATACGCTTTTCCCCCGTGAGTTTGCTCACGACTTGGAGGGTTCCGCCCGGACACATCCACTCGCCCGAAGGGCTATGCGCCCGGTGCCCTGCCCATACGCCCTCGCCGCCGTATATCAAACGAATCGAGCCATCGAGGCCCATCATGAAGTTCCCTTCCCTGTAATCCCCCTGCCCATAGTCACCATGGTGCTCGTACTCGAATTCCACGGAATAGTCTCGGAGCTTAGTGAACCACAACTGGTGGATGTGCCCCTTAGGGTCGAGGATGACATCGTCCTCGCCCTGCAGATCGAGAAGGATGATCTTTGTCCGCTCGCGTAGGGGCTTGTCCGCCAGGTGCTGCTTGCAGAGCAGATAGCGGTTATCCCAGCTGATCACCCACGCATTGACCGCCCCCCGGAACGTGCGCATGAGAGTTTCTTTGCCCGTCTTGAACGAGTAGGAGAAACACTTGGTGACAGGACGGTTCGTCCGGCAGAAGTAGAAGACATCGGGATCCTCTCGGTCCCAGGCAAACCACCCTCCCCAATCGTTAAGCGTCTCACCCTCGCGCCCATCGGCCGAGAAGGCAACCAGGCCACCGCGCTTGAGGAGGAAACGACTCCCATCGCAGTTCCAGGGGCAGGCTTCCATGTAGTAATGGCGGGTCGCCCCACCCGGCGTGTCCGTGATTCGCCAAATAGGCGCGCCAGTCGCTGAATCGCGCAGAATCACACGCTCACCTTGCCCCCGCAAGACGTCGCCAACGGGCTTGAACGGGCGCCGTTCAGCCAAACGCTCCAGGTTGTGGTAGCGGTGGGGAGCCGGAATCGGACGCTGGCGGTACTCGGAGAGGTTCAGACGCACGAGACGCACATCGTCGATGTGCATGACGCCAGCTGTCCGAGCGTACTGCAGCCCAATCCCAACTTGGGGCTCTTCATCCTCGATCCGGAACGTGATTGATCGTCGCTCGAACCCTTCCGTCGAGGGCTCCGTGCGGGAGAACTTCGAGGTCCGTCCACCTTTGGCGTTGAAAAAGCCATGCCGCATAACAAAGGCTTTGGGCGAATTGACGAGGGCAGAGAACTCATAGGTGGAATGCGGCTGGATGAGCGTGGGATCGGCCCACAGCTGAGGGAACCACTTGAAGGCCTTGTACTTTTCGTAGCGTATCACACGCTTCCCCTCAGGGGCGTCCGTCGAGGCGAGAGTAACCTCCCCTTTCCCTTCCTTCTCATGGTACAGGTACCGCCAACCCAGTGGCCGTCCTTTCTCGTCAAGAGTCTCGAAGCCACCGTTCTGAAGCAAGTTCGGGTCGCCGAAGATCAGGTAGGCCCAGCAGTTGGGGTTGTGGAAACTGGTTGACTCGTTACGCGGCCACATCTCGTGTGGCTGCCCGGGCGTGTTGTGCCCAACCTTGATACGCCAAACGAAGCCCTGCCGCGGGGCGGCGATGCCCAGGCTCGCAAAAGGGATCGCGATCTCCGCAGTCCAGCCTCCTTTGCGCGTGGCCGTGACCCGTTGCCAAACCGGATTCCAAGCTACGCCGGTAGCAGCGCCATCAGCTGGCCGAGCCTGGACCCTCGAGTCGAAGGCAACGCCATCGCAATTGACGACGAACTGAACGTAGTCAGAAGAAGCGGGTTGGGGTTGCAGAAAGACCTCAACTGACTCGTCGTAGAAGATCCGCCCATCGTGCTTCGCATTCCTGCTGCGCCCTCGAGGCACGGCCCCAGTTGCGGAGTCCGCCTCAATCGCGAGATACAGTGCACTCTGATCACAGAGAGAACGCACTCGCATGCGAGATGGCGTCGATTCGTCAATCTCCAGACCGAGAGGACGCAGGGCGACGGGGGCTGATGCGGTTTCCCACTCCGCGAGATGACCGTCGACAGCCGGACTGGATGTGATGTACGGGCACACCACCTCAGACACAACCCGTTCCTCTCCGCCACGAGACGACAGCGCAAGCAGGACGACCAACAGCAGGCAGGAGCGGAAGATGAGGGATCTGATGTCCATACTTGGCTATCTCCTTCTCTACGCCAACGCAGGAGGGGCGCCATTCGGCGACTCTTGCTCCTAAATGTGGGAGGCGGTGCCGCCCGGCGACTCTTCCTCCTAAACGCAGGAGGGGCGCCATTCGGCGACTCTTGCTCCTAAATGTGGGAGGCGGTGCCATCCGGCGACCTGTCACAGCGATCATCGCCGCCCCCGTTCTCAATGCTCATCTGCTCCAGCACCCAAAGGAACCCAGCTGTCTCATGCAGTGGCGAGTCATGGTTGCCACCGGGGATCTCGTCGTAGCGGAACGTAGCAAGATCGCTGAGCTCCGCCACCAACGCTCGCGACTGTGACACCGGAATCACCTGGTCATCGCCACCGTGCGACAACGCGACCGGCATGGACAGACGTCGCGCATTGGCCACGACAGAATGGCGCAGATAGACGTCCGGACGCTCGACCGGCGTTCCGCCGTACGCATCAGCGATCGCTGCCGCGATCTCGCGCAGAATGGGGCGTTCGTGTTGGGCACACCAAGGCTGGTATGTCGTCAGATCTGTGGCCGCGCCCCGAGCGACGATTCCGTCCACGTCTTCCGGATGCAGAACGCCGTAAATCAGGTTACTTGTGCCCCCCATCGATCCGGAACAGAAGAGGGTTCGCTTCAGTCCCCGCTCCACCCGCATGTAGTTGACCAGATCATGGAGGTCATGGGCAGCAGCCGGTCCCATCCAGGCATTCCCCCGAAGATTGACCGAGAGCAATCCCGCGCCACAGGCCCGGAACTGCGGCAACCAGAGCTCGCGGATGTCTTTGCGGGTGAAGATCTGGTCCCCACTCGAGCCGTGTCCGTGAATGACAACGATCCAGAGCCCGGTAATCTCTCCCGGCCAAACGAGGGCCCAGTCAGACGCCCCATCAAGCCCGCTTACATAGTCCAGCCGGAGCACGCCGGCCGGAATGCGTGGATCGTAGGGAGGACTGGTGGCGGTCACTTGCACGTGATGGGGACCTCCTTCTCTCTCTGGAGCGTGTTGCGGATTCTCTCTGAGCGCAGGGCCGCTCCGCCGTCTTCTCCAGTAGTGGGTCGGGGCGTCCCGAACCGACACTCTCTGCTTCCTTGTTGGCCTCAACGGCTAGAACGCCCGGCATCAGTGACGCAAAGTATTGAGCGTCCACCTGCATGCCGCTGTTCCGGTCCCGTATCGATCCTGTGCCGACCCTTGTCTCGCAGAACTACGGTAGCTGGATACGACCGGCGTTCTCAACGCGATAGGAGTGGCCGCCTGTGCCTTGCCACATAAGCCAGAGCTTACTCGCCGGTTTGCGGACCGTGATATTGAACAGAAGCTGCTTGCCCTCCCGATCGGGCAGCCCCAGCGCTTTCCACGGCAAGACCCACTCCGTTGTCCATTTGCCATCAGCTGCGATTTTCGCAGCATACTGAACCCCGATGGCGGCACGTTTCCGGTCAACAGCGGAGATCTCGGCTTCGTCGCTGCACTGCCATGTGCCCGTTGGGAAACCGCGATAGATCAATGTCTTCTCGTCCGCTGTCTGCGGCGTCCGCAGGGCAATTTCAACCGCATCACAGCTCCCCCACGTATCGCCCACCGAGATGGTCTTCCCCGCCTCGATCTCGTTTTCTATCGCGACAAGCAAGCCTGCCTTCGATGCCATCAGCCAAGCCCTGCTCACCGGGTGAGCGGGGGCTCCGCCGATGTCCTTGGCAATGGGCATGGTGCCGGCCGCGTCCGCATCACGCCACTCCTCGGCCCGAATATCCCCATCCACATCCAGCGATGCCGGCGTTGCCGCAACCTTGAACACCGGCAGATCTTTACTCGCCTTCACGACCTTGGCCTCGGGTGGGGCAAGGCCACCTTCACAAACCGGCTTCTCCACCGGCCAGGACGCCCGTCGTGAGTCTTCGAACAGCCCGATGGCTGCAAACGGAATGGCCTCGAATCCCGGAACATCCTTCCACACCCGGGAGGTCTCGGCAAAGCGGAAATCCATGGTCGCCGCGCTCACAAAGCCGGGGTCGGCATTCGTCACCAGATTGTCTTCCATGGTCAGATAGGACTTAATCTTGCCGCGCGCGTTCAACCATTTCCCTCCCACGGCCACATTCCGACGAATGACGTTGTGCAACGGCAGCTCAGGTCGATCCCCAAGGATGTTGACTAGGTGCGGATACCGTTCACTCCAGGGCGGTTGCTGGAACTTGTAGCGCTTCAGCTTGGCTTCGAGATCCCAACTCTCCTTGACCCCTGCGCCCCACTTGATCCGTGACTTGCCCCGATCATCCACATGAACAGCCGGCGAACAATCCACGAAAACGTTGTTCTCAACGCTGTTGTTCCGCCCCCCGCCAATGAAGGCTGCGCGCGTTACCCGGTAAAAAATGTTGCCGACGATGGTATCCCCGCTGTCGCAGTCATCGAGGTACACGCCCATGGACCAGCCCTTCACTCCGCCAGTATGATGGATGAAATTGTGCCGGATCACGTTGCCCTGTGTTCCCCAGTCACGTCCCGTGTAAAGCGCCCCTACATCCCCGGTTTCCTGAGACGTGCGGAAGATCTCATTGTACTCGATGAGTTGCTCGTTCCCACCGTAGAGGATCCCAGAATGCGGGCAGTCATGGATGAGGTTGTGAGAAGCGACATTCCCTACCCCCCCCAAGTGAATCCCGGCGGCATAGGTACGCTGCAAACGCGCGAAATGATGGATGTGGTTGTTGCGAGCTACATTGCGGGCTGGGCGCAAGGAGTATCGGTTGCCGCCATTGAGCTTTATGCCTGCCATTCCGGTCTGGTAAATGTCGCACCCCTCAACCGTGTTCCGCTCACCGGAGACCGACACCGCGCTCCCGCCGGTATTCCGGATCGTGCAACCGATAAACGCGTTGTCATGGCCCCCGCTCAGCACAGCACCGCTGCCACGAGTACATTCAAGCGTCATCCCCCGGAACAGGACATGAGCCGATTCCTTGAGGGTGACCAATGGCTCGTCAAGAACCGAGACCACGAAGCGGGCGCCGGCCACGTCCGTCGGAGGCCAGAGATACAGCCGTTGCTTATCCACATCGATGTACCACTCGCCTGGCTCGTCCAGTTCCTCCAGCAGGTTCATGGCGCGGTAACGGCGCGGGACCTTGTTCCACTTGTGCGACGGCCCAATCCCATAGCCATGTGGGGCCGCGAAGGTGATCTGCTTCTTCGCCGTGTCGATGGAAGCCACACGAATGGCTTGGTCGTACCAGTCATGGCACCAGTAACCGTGCAGCCAGACGCCCTGCGCCACCTGCCAGTTCGATGGTCGGTCCTCTTCATACTCAAAGGTGCCATTGCCGGGCTTGCCGTCAGGGTGTGTTACCGTGCTGTGTTTTCCCCCTCGGTCGATGACGCTCTTGATCGTCACCCAGCCTTCGTTGGGCCAACGAGCCAGCTCAAGCGGTCTGTCGTTGTAAAAGACCTCCGCGTACTTCGCCGCCCCACGGAACGTCGTCGGCAACGCGCTGACTTTGGCGACACCCGCTTGAGCAAGGTCCACCACACGAACCTGGGAACGTGCGGAAACGGGCAAACGTCCCAGCGCGTCCGCATCCGTGACCGGTTGGAGCATCGCGGCAGTGAGTTGCCGCCCCCCGATCAAGCGGACCTCTTCACCGGGAACGGCCATGTAGGTGACCGGCGCCGCTGCCGTCCCCGAGTCCTGTTGTTCCAGCACAAGTCCCTGCTTCAGAAAATAGCTCCCACCATGGACGGTCACTGTCACGGCTCCGGTAACGCCCGCCTGCCGCCGAGTACGAACAGCGTCCCGCACCTTCACCAAGGTAGCGAACGGCTGTGCCTCTGTACCGGGATTCTGGTCAGAACCCGCGGGTGCGACGTGCAGCATCAGGTCCTGGGCGGACGCAGTCCAGGACGAGACAAGCAGGGCGGTAAGCCAAGCGCAAGGACCAGGCATATGCATCTGGGGCATCTCCTTGTGGCAGTTGAGAACTGTAGGGCACCGTCAATATACCCCGGACTCGCAGCAACGGGCGGAGTCGGCACCCTCGCAACGTAGGGGCATCGGGGAAGAGCCGCTATTCCGCGTTTACCGGGGCCGTGAACGTGAGGCCGCAAGGCGTAGCCGGATCAGTGTAGAGGAGCTCTGCCGATGCCTGGCTCTGTTACCTTCTCGACCAGGTCTCTTGAGAAAGGCCATCCACGAGAAGGCCTGCTCGGACCGGCCGGTCAGCCCCCGATTGCCTTTGAGCTCAGACACGTCTATCTTCGACGGCGGCGCGCGTGAATCAGCCTTGATGACCCGATAGGCGATCGGGGAGATCACCGCCGACCCGGACGCTGGTTGGTACACGGCAGCGGGAAGTCGCTGTCCACCGGACACGCCAGACATAAGAGAGGACGCACCATGGGACAGGGCAACGTACTGAGAGTCGTGTGGCCGGTTGGTCTTGCGTTGGCGGGCACGTTGGTGCCTCCTCCTTCCTCCAGAGCTGAGGAGACGCCCGAAGTCATAGCACTCGGATCGCGACGCGAACTGTTCGTAGACAGGCTCATTATCGACGAGCTCAAAGGGGTGGCGCTCAAACTCCACACGCCGCAGCTCATGCCACCCGTGTCGCCACCGCGACCTCACGGGCACTATGCCACGGTGCTCAAGGCAGATGACAAGTTCCAGTTCTACTACCGAGGCGACACCAAAGTCGGCAATCACTGGAAGAAGGGATGGGAGCAATACCACGAGGGTGAGGTGACGCTCTATGCCGAAAGCGAGGATGCGATCAACTGGACACTGCCGAAGCTCGGGGTCTACGATGACCACCCTACATTCCCGGAAGGCAACGTCGTATTGATGAACGAATTCCTGGTGAATCACAACTTCACGCCGTTCATCGACACACGCCCGGGCGTGTCGCCCGAAGAGCGCTACAAGGGGCTTGGAGGGCTGGCGTACCAGCCGCACAAGGAACACTTGGCCGTGCGAGACCGACGCGGCCCCGGTGGCCTGACAGCCTTCGTGTCAGCGGATGGGATCCACTGGAAGAGGCTGAAAGAGACCCCGGTCATTCCCGAAGCGTGGGGCAAGTACTTCGATTCGCAGAACTACGCGTTCTGGTCAGCTTCCGAGCGGACATACGTGTGCTATTTCCGACGCTTCATCAAAGGTCACCGGGGCATCGCCCGGACGACCTCCAGGGACTTCATAGACTGGACCCCCTTCGTTGAGATGGAGGCCAATCTTCCGGGAGAACACCTCTACACGGCATGCACCCAGCCGTACTACCGTGCGCCCCACATCTACATCGCCCTCCCAACGCGCTTCATGGTGAACCGTGGCGCGGCCACCGACATCCTCCTGATGAGCACGCGAGGCGGCCCCCGGTTCGACCGGGAGTTCGCCGAATCGATCATCCGGCCCGGCATCGGCCGGAAGGGGTGGGCAAACCGTGCCAACTACGCCGCAATCGGCATCCATCAGACGAGCCCCGCCGAGATGTCGCTGTTCCTCACCGGAGGCCGGAGATACGCCCTGAGAATCGACGGATTCGTCTCCGTGAACGCCCCACTACCCGCAGGCGAACTCGTCACCAGGCTGCTGACCTTCTCAGGCAAAGAGCTTGAGATCAACTATTCCACCAGCGCCGCCGGCAAGATTCTCGTCAGCCTTGAAGACGCCAGTGGCAGCGCAATCCCCGGCTTCACCCGAGACGATTGCGAGCCGATCTACGGTGATCACATCACAAGAGTGGTCACGTGGAAGAAGGGATCGGATGTCAGCGTGCTGGCAGGGAAGCCAATCCGGCTCCGGGTTGAGATGTCGGATGCCGACCTCTATTCGCTGAGATTCAGCGGCGAGTGAACAGGCGAAACGTCGATGTCTCCGTCTCCTTGGACGTCACTCGTCCACGCGCCAATGCATGGTGGCCTGCCACGCTTCCCCGACGGGCAGGCTGACACGGGAGAAGATCGGCTCAAATGTGGGGCACGGCATCGCCCTTGAGTCCCAGAAAACGATGGCGTTGAGGGGGGCATCAGCCAGCATGGCCGTCACCTTGAGCGTACACCAGGGAGCCCGGAACGACACGTTCGGCTCGGAGATCGTGCTCCGAGTTGCCATGTCGAACGCTTTGGACAGTCGGGCGTCCGGCTCCACCCCGACCATGGTGTACATGTGGCGTTTGAAGGTGCGGGAGAACGTCGTCTCGGTCCCGTGATTGCCCATAGCCGCCGTTCCTGATACGTCATCTCGGAGTTCGAGGAAGCCGGGCATGTTGTGGAAACGGTACGAGAATTCCACCTCGCCGGCTGTGGTGTTGCGTACCTCACTGGTTACGGAAAACGTTGCGGCCCCACGTGGAACTGTGAAGGTCTTCCGGATCGTTGCCCCGGCCATGTAACTCCCCCCCGTGAGTCGCTTTTCCAGCACAATCTCCACCCCGCCGTCAGTGGCTGTACATGATGAGACAGCATAGGGCTCGGTGACCATGGCAGCGGGGCACCAGAACGCATCCAGGGCCAGCCCCGACGCCTTGTCAGCATGCACAAGCTCCTCGCCTCCGACTCGCCAGCTGCTGACCCGTCCGCCACCAACCGAGTCTATGACCATCGCCTGGTGGCGACTCTTGACCTGAAGAGCAAGGCGCCCAAGCCGGGCGTCGTTTACCCGCTTCACTGTTACCCCCGCGGCCTTCACACGCTTGAAGGCCTTCAGCTCCCCCTCATAGTCAACCGGCCTGCTGGTCACCGGCTCCGCATCGTAGGCAGCCTGGATGGCGGTCCTGCGGGCTTCCATAACAGCGGCAACAGCACCCGACGAAACAGGCACGCCGTAATCATGTCCGGAACCGACAGGTTCCAGTACGAAGAAGCCAAAACGCTGGGCTCCCACGTGCAAAAGTACGCCTTCCCTGAGAGGCCCGGACGTGAGCCCAAAGTTGCCCTCAGCATCAGCGAAACAACGGCCGGAGAGGGGCTCGCGCAACACGAACTTTCTACCCAGCGGCACGCCTTTGATGCGCAGGCGGAAGAAAGACTCTCCACGCTGCCAGTAGTTGGCCACCGCGAAGAGTCGGCTCTCACCTGACCGGTACTCCGTGCTCTGGATCAGGCCGGCATCCCGCCACTTCGGAACATCAATGCCGCCACAAGGAGCGTTCAGGAATGCGGGGGCCGGAGCAGGCATGGGCGTGACAGCTTCCAGTTTATGCTTGCTCTGAGCCGTCCCGGAGAACACCATCTCTTCGAATGCGGCGATGGCAACATTGGCCCTGGCCAAGGCGGCCCAGTAACGGGCATCGTACCCCTTTGGGAACGCGTAGACAATCGCGCCATCCCACTGGTGAACGAAGTACGACAGGATGTCCATGGCCATGGACTCGGGCTCGGTGGTCCACTTGTTGCCTTGAAGACCATGGGGGAAAGCGATCAGCCGTGGCCGGTGCTCCATGGGAATCTGGTCGCGGATATACTCGGCCGCGTCTTTTGCCAGGCAATGAGTCGACAAGTTGTACCCCCTCACGTACCGATAGGGCGTGCCAACCGTCTGCCAGGGATAGGGTCCCCAGACGTTGATCAGAGGGATCCTGTCGGCATAGGCCATGGTCGAGTACTGCCGCAGGGAGTCCGACGTATCCCAAAGCGATGTGATCGATTTGACGTGCATCTCAGGAACGAAGTGTGCGTCCAGCCCCGCTTCTGCCCCCATCGCATTGACCGAGGCCTCGAGGGTCCGAATGACGTGCGCATTCTGCCACGAACGGAAGTCCAACCAACTGTCCCGGTGAGTGTCTAGAATGCGTTTGGGCCAAAGACCGTGAACGTAATCGGACGGAAGTGCCGTGTAGGCAATGAAGTCCCTCCTGCAGCGGTGGCAGAAGCACCCCTTAAAGTCGAACATGAACGGTTCCCAGTTGGCCATGATGTGCTCGGCCATCCGGTCACGCACGATGATCTCCCGGAGCGGCGCCTCAACCCTATCGTGGTAGTAGGCTTCTCTCCCGTAGATGGCAGCAGGACACGTGCCGTTTGCATGGTATGTGCCGTCAGCGAGCTGGAACTTGACGCTGTCCGGGCGCGGCTTCTTCCCGATCATGCACCCGTTCACAAGCCATCCGCTCGGCTGCATGTAGCGCACGACATCCCGGCGCCCGAGCTCTGCCGCGAGGGTGCTGGGAGGGCAGTGCGCTACGTTGCAGCCCGTCGCCGTGTAAAGGGCTACATACTGCTCGACCGCCGTCCCTTCGGGCAGGGCTGCACAGTTCGGGGTGAAATGGACACCCGTCTCAAACCAACGCGGGCGGCTCCCATGGATTGTCGGGATCACCCGCAGAGAGATGTCGCACGGGGGTGTGGCAACCCCGTCGTTCTCAAGCCAATATCGAGCTGACATGACTCTGTCCGAGGGCGGCGCGTCGGTCCGCAGAAGAAGAGCCGGAGCTGAGAAGATGTTGTAGCCTGTGGCCTTGATCGTCCCCCTTGTCGCGGTGACATCGATGGCATAGCGGACGGCGGGAACGCCATTGAGGTCACAGGGCGTACGACTGAGGATGGGTTGCCCCCCCCCGATCCCGAGCACTTCAATCGCCTTGGGCAGCTCAGTGAACACCACAAGCTTGCCTATCTTCACCTCGCGCTGATTCTCGAACGCCAGGAGCATCAACCCCGGTTGGGACTGGCTCAAACAGAAGATGTCGTCCATGAACGCGTGGGGCACGCTGCGGACAGTCACCCCGGTCTCACCCGGTGTCGGCAATCCCAGAGGCTGACTCGAGATCCGCACGGAGAAGCCGCCGGGATCAAACTCGCCCGGAGCCATGGCGGCCACAGAGGCCGTGCAAACCACAGAGGCCGTGCAAACCACCACGGCCAAAGTAGCCGCGACCAGCCGCCTGATGTGCTGCAGGCTGTTCATCCGAGTGTTTCTCTTTTCCGAATCGTCGCCCCGGTGACAATGGCCTATCCCTCTTCACAGCGGAAAATAGCCGCCAGTACGTCGTCCTGCCACTGTGCCTGAAGCCAGCCATCAGCGACCGAAGCTGTCGGGGGATGCAGTCACGACGAGGTGACCGTGAGCGACAGTCCTCCCGAGAGGGGGTGATTTGAGCCTTGCCTGCAGAGCTGCCAAATCAGATGAAGAGTACTGTACCGCTCTCCTTGGCCAGGGCAGCAAACTTCGCAACACCAGCGATTTCGTCCACCTGATCCAGGAGTTCCTCACGCTGAAGGCCCATGACATTCATGGCCATATCACAGGCGATGAAGCGAACACCCAGCCCGCGGGCTTCCTCAATCAGCCCGGGAAGCGACGTGACGTTCTTTTGCCGCATCACATGTTTCATCATTCCCGTGCCCATCCCCATCATGTGCATCTTCGACAGGGCGAGTTTCCGAGCCCCGCGTGGCATCATGAACCCGAACATGCGACTCAGGAGGTCTTTGGCCACCGATGGGGGGCGCTCCTTGCGCAGAACATTGAGCCCCCAGAAGGTGAAGAACAGATCGACCTTCGTCCCAAGTGTCGCGAGCCCCGTCGCAATGATAAAGGCGGCCATCACCTTGTCCAGATCATTGCTGAACACGACCAGAGCTGCCCTGTCGGGTTGGCCCGAAGCTGCCGCGCCGCAGGTTGAGCCCGGCATGGAGGCATTCGTGTCGGACTTGCGTACGAGAGCGTCCAGCGTCCGGTCTCCTTCACTCAGCTCAAGCACCTCATGGCCGGCGCTTTGGCACCAGGCCTCCAGGTCAGAACGAAACGCATTCGCAGCGCGCACGGCCAACACCTCTCCCACAGCCAGGTCACCAATCTCCTGGCTCATCCGGACGACCGGCCCGGGGCACTGCAGTGAGGTCACATCAATGTGCTTTGTCGGGGCCACACTCGAGGGTGGATTCGGCTCCACTGTTGCCTTCACGGACGGGGAAGGAGTGGAGGGACGGACCGGGTCCGGATGGAACATCCTCCAGGTGAGCCAGCCGCCACTGAGATTGTAGACATCGAAACCGTTCTGCCGCAGAATCCTCTCGGCCAGGTAGCCGCGGAGTCCGACTTTGCAGTAGGCCACGATCGGCCTGTCGCGGGGCAGCTCGCCGCATCTGTCCCGAAGCTGACCGAGCGGGATGAATCCGGACGCTTCAATGTGGCCGAGCTCACGTTCCGCGGGTTCTCTCACGTCCAAGAGAAACGCGTTCTCCGGCAGGGAGTCCGGCGCAACCGGGCGCGTATCGCCACCAAGCGCGTTGGCTGCGACCATGCCCGCAAAATTCACAGGGTCCTTCGCAGACGCGTAAGGAGGAGCGTAGGCGAGCTCCAACTCCTCCAAGCCCTGGACCGTAAGGCCGGTCTTCATGGCTGTGGCGATGACATCAATCCGCTTGTCCACACCGGCGGCACCAACGATCTGAGTACCGAGGATGGCTCCGTCTTCGGCAAACAGGACCTTCATGGCCAACGGCGATGCTCCCGGGTAGTAAGACGCGTTGGATGCCGGATGCAGATAGACTTTGCGGAATTCGCGCCCCGCCTCAGCCAGCCGTCGTTCAGTGTGTCCCACGCTGGCAGCGGTGAGTCCGAAGATCTTGACAATCGCCGTCCCCATGGTGCCCGGATACACAGAGTCCCGACCGCAGGCGTTGTCTGCCGCGATGCGGCCCTGCTTGTTCGCGGGGCCGGCCAAAGGGATCATCGTCGGTTGTCCGAGTACGGGGTCCTGGACAACGATCATGTCACCAACGGCGAAGATGTCGGGATCGGATGTACGCATGCCCGAATCGACTATGACGCCTCCGCGCAATCCTGTCTCAAGTCCGGCATCCACCGCCAGCTCTGAGTTCGGACGAACCCCTATCGACATCACCACGAGGTCCGCTCCCAGTTCCTCCCCTCCCTCCAGCCCAACCTGCAGGCCGCTGTCGGAACGGACGATCCCAGTGACGCGCCGGGAAAGGTGAAGCGTGATCCCTTTGCGCGTCAACTCGTCGGCCAATGGCTGGGTCATTTCATGGTCCAGCGTGGGCAGGACTTGGGGGAGCATTTCGACAACATCCACAGCCAACCCACGCTCACGTAGATTCTCCGCCACCTCCAGCCCGATGAAGCCCGCGCCAATCACCACAGCCCGTCGGGCCCCGGCATCAACGCGCCCCAAAATGCGGTCCATATCCGGGATCGTCCACAGCTGGAACACACCGGGATCGTCGGCTCCGGGA
>Ga0209042_1001705_pt1 | contig 16203 bp, 18 predicted proteins | sample SaaInlV_200m_DNA_6_FD_184649 | JGI IMG/M metagenome (GOLD analysis project Ga0209042, IMG submission 184649) | Marine microbial communities from expanding oxygen minimum zones in the Saanich Inlet - SI037_S2LV_200m_DNA (SPAdes) (version 2) | ecosystem: Environmental > Aquatic > Marine >...
CGGTTCTTGCCATCCCAAGCGCCGCCCCGGGGCAGAAACCGTCCGAAGGCCCAGAAATTAGCTGCAAAGCCCCTCGGGGCGGCCGCTGGAAGCGGGCGGTCCGAGGGGTTTTGCAAGAGCCTCGTGTAAGTGACGTTCGAGAGCGATTGATTGCCCACACTGTGAGGTTGGGGGCAGGTGCGTGGCCGTGCTTCTGAGGTACTGGAAAACGGCACGGCCTCCAATCGCGTGACATCGTCGTGCGTCATCGCTACTGACCGCAGTTGTATAGTTGTGTGACACCCTCTCACGGTCGCGGGGCCTGTCCGGCAGGCCCGGTCCGCGCTAACCACAGCCAGTGACAGAGTTCGGCGATGAAGATAGGCATCATTGGCGATATCCACGGGAACTTGGATGCCCTGCTGGCAGTCCTTGAAGCGCTCGACAGTGTTAGTGTCGATGCGATTCTCTGCACCGGGGACATCGTTGGTTACGGGGCTTGTCCGAGGGAGTGCATCGATATCATCCGCGAGCTCGAGATTCCCTGTGCCCAAGGGAATCACGACGAGTACACCTCGCAGATTGGTCAGGACTGGTTGATCCAGCCCGATGCGCGAACTGTGATCCAGTGGAATCAGGAGGTCCTTCCTGATACGTACATCGAGTGGCTGGCCGCTCTTCCTCGGGTGGTTGAGTTCGAAGGGGTCGAGATCCTGCACTCCTCCCATGTCTGGTGGCCGGAGTGGCCCTATGTGATCAACGACCGCACGGCGGTGGAGAATTTTCTGTTCCAGGAGTCGCGACTGAGTTTCAACGGTCATTCCCATGTTCCGCTCTGCGTTTCGCACCAGCCTGGGAAGCGCCCGCAGCTGGAACTCCTGCGGAACATGTTTCTCCCGCGGAAGCAGCGTCTACTGATCGGTGTGGGATCGGTCGGACAACCCCGCGATGGCGATCCGCGCACGACGTGTGTGGTCTATGATTCTCACGAGGACGCCATCCGGATTCTGCGTGTGGCCTATGACATTCCCGCCGCCCAGCAGCGTATTCGGCAGGCCGGGCTCCCGGAGGAGCTTGCCAATCGCCTTGCCGTCGGCCGGTGACGAGCCATGATACAAGCGCTTCCCCTACCTGCTAAGATCAACCTCTACCTGGACGTTCTCGGGCGTCGTCCGGACGGGTACCATGACATCTGCAGCGCCATGGTTCCGGTGGCGCCTCCGCTGGACGAGCTTTCAGTCATCGAGTCGCATGGCCCAGGAATCACCGTCTCCTGTGGAGACACACGCGTGCCGCAGGACCAGACGAACTTGGTGTGTCGGGCAGCTACTGCGTTTGCCACCGCTGCACGGATCGCTCCGAGATGGCATTTTGAGCTCACCAAGGGGATCCCCGTGGCTGCCGGGCTGGGAGGCGGGAGCGCCGATGCCGCCGGGACGTTGCGTCTCCTCAATGAGCATTACGAGTCTGTGCTGGCTGAGGAGGAGCTCCACGTTCTCGCGGCGGGGCTCGGGGCAGACGTCGCGTTCTTCCTGAAGCCCCGCCCGTTGCTTGCTGAGGGGACAGGGGCTGAGCTCACGGCAATTCCGGTAGGGGCTGAGCTGGAAATCATCCTCGTCAATCCCGGCTTCCCGGTTTCTGCTGCCTGGGCCTACAGCCATCTGGAACGGAACTCGTTGCCTGCCGCGCCTCCCGTTTCCGAGTGCCTGGCCGCGTTGGCACAGGGAAGCGTGGCAGGCGTGGCAGGAACCTGCTACAATGCTCTGGAGTTTGCCGTACGTGACAAGTTCCCAGTCGTGGACATGCTCATAGATTTCCTTTGCTCGAATGGCTGTGCGACGGCGCATGTGAGCGGAAGTGGCCCCACGGTTTTCGGTGTGTGTGAGGCCGGCCGGCAGGAGACGATCGGGGAGACGCTGGAGCAACGGTATGGGAGTGCCGTGTGGTGGTGCAGTACCTCCGTTCTGCCGGTGCTGGTCTGACAGGAGGGACCGGCGACGGCGAGGCGTGTGGCTTCCGGAGGCATCGCCGAGTGCGCACGTGCTCTTCGGTGCCCGCGACGGCGATGGCCGACCGACCGTGATCGCGCTCACCGTTTTCCCGCCTGGGCTGAATAGATCTGCGCACATGAGCGTCTATTGGTTGTCACATGGGTGCGTGTCGCAGAGCGTCACGAACAGACAGTTTTCGGGTGGCTGCTATCGATACGAGATTCTGCCAACAATGCGGATCGCATGTCCGCGTCCTCGCGGTCGCACGCGCAGGGGTTGCCATCTTTGTCAGTGTGTGGTTTGCCTTGCTTATGGGGTGTGCCAGGACGTCGCTGTTTGTCCCCTATTCGTCACAGGCTGATGGGATCCGCCGCCGCGTTCGTGCCACAGAAGAACTGGACCTCGAGAGGTTATATGCCCGTGAACTGGTGGGGCGTGATCGGCTCCTGTACCTCCTTGAACGGGGGCGCATCGCCCAGATCCAAGGGGAGCGTTCGCTGAGCATGACGGACTATGACAACGTCTGGGAGGAGGCGCGCCTTCTGGAGGAGCGCCCTGTTCTCACCGCAACGGGGGCGGCGGCTCAGTCATCGGTCGTGGTTCTCAACGACAATGCATTGCCTTACCGCCCCGCCGGCTACGAGCGCGTCATGCGGTCCCACTTCCAGATGCTCAACTTCTTGTTGAGCGGCGATCTCGAGGGGGCTGGCGTTGAGGCTCGGAGGGCGAGCGCTGAACAGCGCGATGCCGAGAAGCGACACGACCGGGAGGTCGCCGCGGTCAATGGGAGTGGATTTGGGGGACTGAAGGAAGAGGGACACCATTCACCGGACCTTGATGTTCGCTACCGACGGACCGATGTCATAGCCCAAGGCACAGAGCAGTCCTGGATGAGTGCCTCGACGTTCTACCTTTCAGGTCTCGTATTCGAGCTCCTCGGGCAGGACAGTGATGCGTATATTGACTACACCAAAGCAGCGGCACTTGCTCCTCGGTGTTCGACTGCTCGGGGCGATGCAGTTCGGTTGGCTCACCGGCTGGGTGTTGTTGATGATCTGAGAAGCCGGCTCGGGGCGCCTGCCGAGGACAAGAGGAACGTGTTGACTTGCGGGGAAGGAGAGGGGTGGCTTGTTGTTCTGTTCGACGAGGACTTCGTGCCCGTGCGACAGGAGGTTTCGCTTCCTATCCCCCTGCCGGGGGAAGACACGTGGCTTATGGTCTCCCTGCCAACCTATCAGGAGATGCCCCCTCCATCTGAGCCATTACTCGTCATCGCCAATGGCACTAACCTTGGGGAGACCGAGCCTTTGGGATCGGCGAGCGGTCTTGCAGGTCGAGCCCTCCGAGAGGAGCTGCCGCGCCGGATCGTCCGACACGTGTTACGGACGACCGCAAAGGGCGTCGCTGCCAAAGCGGCCCAAGACCGGTACGGGTGGGCGGGCGGCGTTGCGTTGGGGATTCTGGACACGCTGACGGAACGGGCCGACTTGCGCAGTTGGACGACGCTGCCCGGTTGGACGCAGTTGCTGCGGTCTGGAGTGCCTGTGGGGAGACAGAGTTTGAGGTTCGGGCATGGAAACGCAACGCGACAGGTCCAAGTGGAGGTCTCTGAAGGAGGAACGACTTTTGTCTACGTGGCGCGGGTGGGCGATACATTCCGAGTCGATGTGACTCACCGGCATCGGACCGGGCTTATGGGTGTTTCGGCACCCGTCATCCCCGGTGCATTCCCAAGACCCCTGGCGCCGGCAGGTGCCGAAGGAAAGGACAGTGGCGATGAGTAACTTGGTGCGTGGTGTATGGTGTTGTCGGGGCATTGCCGTGGGGCTTGCCTGTGTTGCCCTTGGTGGAGTGGGACTTGGCTGCAGGAAGGTCACCTCCGGCATTGAGGGAGGGGCAGCTTCCGTGCCCGTTGCAGCCCCTGGCCTGCACGTGAGCAAATACGTGATCTGCCACAACCGGGGGCTGGCAAAGACGATCACGCTTGTGGACCTGAAGACGACCACGACGGAAACGAAGCTCATACGGGCGAGTGCCAGCATTCTCTCGACCTCGGCAAAGACTCAGCAGGTGCTCTGCAGATTCTCGTGGTTTGATTCAGAGGGCTTCGAGATCGATCCCGGGGCCAAACCATGGCAGCCCGTGTTGCTCTATGGTAACGAGACCAAGACGGTACAGGATGTGGCGCCTTCGAGTGCGGCACAGGAGTTCCGCATTCACATCCGGGAGAAGTGATCTGGCGAGTCGGTGGTGGGTATCGCTGCCGGTTGCTCTACCGCTCGTGTCGGCCGGGAAGAGCGAAGAGACAAGACCGAAATGAAAACAGTGGAGGACAACGTGAAAACGACTTTTACAGCCCTGGCGATAGCCTCGATTGCGTTCCTGGGTGGCTGTCGATCAACTCCGGATGTGGCGTATGGCGACGCGACGGGCGTTGACCCGATGACGACGGACTTTGAGGCATCTGACTTGCAGCAGATTGCCGTGGCGATGGTCGATTCATTACTGGAGTTCCCCGCGGTGGTCGCCCTAACGCGGACCGACCGACCTGTTGTGCTCGTGGGCCGCGTGAAGAACAAGACCATGCAGCACATTGACACGGAGGCGTTGACGGACACCATCCGCACCCGCCTGATCCGCTCCGGGACGTTCCGCTTCATTGATCGGACAACTGATGACGAGGTTATCGAGGAGATAAAGATCCAGCTTGAAAGCGGCCTGGTTGACCCGAAGACGGCCCGCCAGTTCGGGCGCCAGATCGGGGCCAAATTCCTGCTGACGTCCAACTTGGCCGAGATCGTCCGGACAAAGGGGCGGGTCAAGGATGTCTACTACAAGTTCACGATGAACCTGAAGAACCTGGACACGGGAATTCTCGAGTGGGCTGACGAGAAGGAAATCCGCAAGGTCCGGACTCGTCGACGGCTTGGGCTTTAGAAGGGGATCCCTTCTTCGCCGCTGCCATTTTCGCCATCGTCATCGGCAGATGTTTCCTGCCACTTGGGGGTGCCTTGGGCGCTCTTGAGGAGGATCTCGATTTTCTTCTCAGTCTCACCCAGTTGCTTTCCGCAGTGGGTAGTCAGCTTCATGCCTTCCTCGAAGCGTGCCATGCTCTGCTCGAGCGTTAGGCGGCCTCCCTCCATTTCTGCGACGATCGCCTCCAGCTTGGCTAAGGCTTCTTCAAACGCAAGCGGTCCCTGTTCTTCCATGTTCCGGATCCTTATGTGTTGCTCTCGGCTTGAGCTCTGCTTTGTACGGTCAGGGCGAGTTCTCCCTCGGCGATGAGGCCGCGCAAGCCTTCACCTGGTGCCACATCACTGTTTTTGCGGACGGCTTGACCACCCCTTTTCTTGAGCAAGATGGCATAACCGCGTCCCAGCACGGCTTTCGGATTGAGCGCACAGAGTTGTTCATCCATGCGCACGATCCGTTCCTTGGCTTTCTCCAGCCGGTAGATCAGGGCCCGTGGGAGTCGCAATGTCAGTTCATCCAGCCGCTGTTGGTAGACTCTGACGGCATGTTCCGGTTCGCGGAACACGCGGCTCCGAGCAGCCCGCTCGAAGCGCCGTGTGAGTTCACTCAGTCGCAATTCAAGGGCCGAGGTCAGCCGCCTGTGGCCACTGGCAATTGCCTCCTGGAGCTCTTCCTTCCTGGCGATGACGAGTTCAGCTGCGGCTGAGGGCGTCGGCACCCTCAGATCGGCGGCGAAGTCGCAGATGGTGAAATCACGTTCATGTCCGACCGCACTGATGACCGGGATGGATGAGGCGGCCACTGCCCGGGCAACGATTTCTTCGTTGAAACTCCACAGGTCTTCCAGGCTTCCTCCGCCGCGAGTAACCACGATTACGTCACACGCCTGCGTTGTGCTCAGGAAGTTGATCCCCGCGGCGATTTCCGCAGCGGAGGCCGAGCCCTGAACTGCTGCCGGGACAATCCGGATGTGCATGTTGGTGAATCTGCGCGTCAGGATCTGCATGAAGTCCCGGATGGCGGCCCCATCGGGGGAGGTGACGACACCGACGCACCTGGGGAGGACCGGGACGGGGCGTTTGCGTTCCTCGTCGAACAGGCCTTCCTCACGGAGCCGACGTTTGAGTTCGTCGAACAGTTTCTGCAGTTGTCCGAGCCCTTTGGTGCGAACTTTGGAGACGATGACTTGGTAGGTCCCACGGGGCTCGTAGACACTGATGCGTCCCTGCACCTCGATCTCCAGGCCAACCTTTAAGCCCAGCTCTCGGGCTTCGGTGGATCCCCTGAAGAATACGGCCGACACTTGACTGTGGGCGTCCTTGAGGGTGAAATAGACGTGCCCGGACCGGTGGATGGTCAGGTTACTGATCTCTCCCCGTAACCAGAGGGGGCTCAGCGACTGCTCCAACACGTCTCGCACAATGCGGTTGAGCTCCGACACTGTCCACACGGAAGGCATATCCTGGTTGGTGTCTTCGGGATGCATTCAGTCCTTCCTTGTTCAGCCGTTTTCTGGTGCACTGAAAGAATAACACGCCGCGGGGGCTGTGCCACGGTGTCGTCGGCAAACGGCTCTGTGTTCCGGCGGCTTCCTTCGAGCGCCGTCCCGGGAAGGACATCGTGTTGTTCAGACAGTCTGTTTCAAGCCACTGCCGGAGGGTCTTCGCTTCCTGTGTTGACGGTGACGGACGGCGCGTGGGGCCTCACTCCCTCGTTGCCATCACTCTTGTCGTTGTTTCCGGTTGAATTTGTGTGCGTTGGGACCATGTTATGGAACTGTTCTGTGCGATCGTGCAGAGCACGGGTTAAGACGTGTTGCGGCGGCAGTACGGGGCCGCCCGGGAGCCAGCGGCGGCGAGTTCAGGTGTTGTGCACCGCGAGGCCAAGTGGTCTGGCCGGGTGTGCACGCGGGGCTGCGGAACGACATGTCCGTTCGGGCAGGCAGCCGATGCATCTCGTGGCGTGGCGCACGTCTTCCCCCCACGTTCCCTAATTTCTTGCTGTTCTTATTCTGGAGTGCATCCGGCCAACATCGAAGCCAAGGAGGCAACTAAGTGAGTCTCAAGATATTCGTCTGCGTCAAACAGGTCCCGGATACGAAGAACATCACGGGCCAGGCGATGAAAGAAGACGGTACGGTCAACCGTGCTGCGTTGCCAGCCATTTTCAACCCGGAAGATCTCAATGCCCTGGAGATGGCTCTTGAGCTCCGTGACGAGCATGGTGGCAAGGTGATCGTGTGCACGATGGGGCCTCCGGCCGCCGCCGATGTCCTGCGTCACGCTTTGTACATGGGAGCTGATGAGACGATTCTCGTTTCCGATCGGGCGTTTGCCGGGGCCGACACTCTGGCCACCAGCTACACGCTCGCTTGCGCTGTCCAGAAGTACGGCGAGTGTGACATTGTGATCTGTGGTCACCAGGCGATTGATGGAGACACCGCTCAGGTTGGTCCTCAGTTGGCCGAGAAACTGGACGTGCCTCAGATCACGTTTGTTGAAGGTGTGCTGGATGTCTCCGAAGGCCGAGTCAGGGCAAAGGCACTGATCGAGGGCGGATACGAAGTGGTCGAATCCCCGACGCCGGTTCTGATGACCGTGGTCGGGAGTGCGAACGTCCCCCGGCCTGCTGGGGCCCGGCGTTTGATGACCTACAAGAAGGCCGTCACCCGCTCAGAGCTTCAGGCTCAGCATGGCGGAGCCGACTACGAAGACGCGAATCAGGTGGCGGCCGAGGAAGACCGGCTGCGCGAGCGGGGCCTGTGGATCCATGAGTGGCATGTTGAGGACATCGGGGCTGACCGCGAGCGAGTCGGCATGCCCGGATCCCCGACTAAGGTGAAGAAGATCGAGAGCGTCGTTCTGTCAGGGCAGGAATTCCATGATGTTCCGGCGACTCAAGAGGGCATCAACGAACTGGTCCACGAGCTCATCTCCGAGCATATCCTCAGTTAGCATCCTCGTTGGGGTGTTTGACTGCAAACGCTGTTTCAGATAGGAACCGATCTGACTATGAGTGACAAGCAGATAGGGAACGTTTGGGTTTTCATTGAGCAGGACGACGGCAAGATCGCCGACGTCAGCCTGGAGCTCGTGTCAAAGGCACGCGAACTCGCGGCTGAGTTGGGCGTCAGAACCGAGGGTGTGTTCCTCGGGAGCGACGTTGCCGGTCTCGTCCCGTCCTTGCACGAGTACGGGTGCGACAACGTCTTCCTGGCCCAGGATCCGGGGTTGGCCCTCTTTTCCGCCTTGCCATACACGAAGGTGATCGTGGATTTGGTCAAGGCTCGGCGTCCGAACATTATGATGTTTGGTGCGACACCTCTCGGGCGTTCGCTGGCCCCGCGGATTGCCTCGAAACTCCTGGCCGGACTCACGGCTGACTGCACGGACCTGCAGATTGATGATTTCGAGGACCGAGCGAACAAGCGTGTGCTGAAGCAGAAGCTCATGCAGATTCGTCCCGCGTTTGGTGGGAACATCATCGCTACGATCGTCAACTCCTGGGAAGATCCCCAGATGGTGACAGTGCGTGAAGGCGTGATGCGTCTGGACGAGCCGACTCCGGGGCGTACGGGCGAGGTCACCGAGGTTGCTGTTGAGCTTTCCGACGAGGACACGATCGTGTCGATCATTGAGCGCTTCAGAGCAGAGAGCTCGGTGAACTTGAAGGCGGCCCAGATCATCGTGGCCGGCGGCTATGGCGTCGGTTCGAAGGAGAACTTCGACTTGGTCCTTGAGTTTGCCGAGACGATTGGGGCTGGAGTCGGAGCTTCACGTGCGGCAGTGGATGCCGGATGGGTTGACCACGACCACCAAGTTGGACAGACCGGCGTGACCGTCCGGCCACGTCTGTACATCGCCTGCGGTATCAGCGGCTCGGTGCAGCATCGGGCCGGGATGTCCGACAGCGCCAAGATCGTCGCGATCAACAGCGATGCCAATTCGCCGATTTTCGCGATCGCTGACTATGGGATTGTTGGTGACCTGCACGACGTCATCCCGAAATTCATCAAGGCATACAGGGCGAGAGTATAACGATGGCTGAGAACTTCTACCTTGACAACCCGGATATCAAGTTCCATCTGAGCAGCATCGGGCTCGACGACGTCGTCCGGATGTTTGAGGATGACTACGCGCAGACCGCTGATTACGCTGAGGCCCCCGAGGACTTCGAGGATGCCCTTGACAGCTACGATCGAGTAATGGCCATGGTGGGTGAGATCTGTGGTGACAAGATTGCCCCCCGGGCTGAGGATGTGGACCATGCCGGGGCGACGTTGGAGAATGGCGTCGTCAGCTATGCTCCGGGCACGGATGAGAACCTTCGGGACCTGCAGATGGCTCAGGTTATGGGGGTCATGCTGCCACGTCGGTACGGCGGCCTCAACATGCCATGCACAGTCTACACCATGATGACTGAAATGGTCTCCAGAGCGGATTGCAGCCTTCAAAACCTGTTCGGACTCCAGGACATCGCCCAAACAATCTATTTCTTCGGAGACGAAGATCAGAAGCAGCGCTACCTGCCGCGCCTGGCTTCCGGTGAAGCAGATGGCGCCATGTCTTTGACCGAACCTGAGGCCGGCAGCGATCTGCAGGCTGTGCAGTTGAAGGCATGGCAGGATGAGGACACTGGGAAATGGTACCTGAACGGGATGAAGCGGTTCATCACGAACGGGTGTGCCAAGATTCACCTGGTCCTTGCTCGTTCCGAGGAAGGCAGCAAAGATGGTCGCGGCCTGTCAATGTTCGTCTGTGAGAGGGGCCCGGAATTGGTCGTTCGCCGGATCGAGGACAAACTTGGCATCCATGGCTCCCCGACGTGTGAACTGCAGTTCAACGACGTTCCCGCAGAGCTTGTTGGTCAGCGGCGTCGCGGCCTGACGCGCTATATCATGTCCCTTATGAACGGGGCTCGGGTGGCGATCTCCGGTCAAGCCATTGGGGTTGCGGAAGCGGCCTACCGGGCCGCTCTGGACTATGCCCGGGCACGGGATCAATTCGGTAAGACGATCGACAACTTCCCTGCCGTCTACGAGATGCTTGTGGCCTCGAAGGTGCAAATCGTTGCATCTCGGACCCTGCTCTACGAGACGACCAAGTACGTCGATTTGCGTGACCGCTATGAGTTGCTTGTTGACAATACGCCTCGCGATCAGCTCAGCGCAGATGACCGGGCTAAGGCGAAGATGTACGTGAAGCTCTGTGCTGAGCTCACTCCGCTGACAAAGGCCTTGTCTACTGAGGTGGCAAACCGCGTTGCGTATGATGGGATCCAGGTCCATGGCGGGACTGGCTTCATGCGGGACTTCCCGGCCGAACGGTACTACCGGGATGCCCGTATCACCAACATCTACGAGGGCACGACCCAACTGCAGCATGTCGCAGCCATCGGGGGCGTCGTTCAGCGCGTTGTTGATCCGCTCATCGAGGAACTGCGTGACCTGAGCTTCAAGGGCAAACTACGGCGTCTTGCCAGTAGCGTCGACATGGGGTTGGAGAAGCTCCGCCGAGCTGTTGAGCACGTCACGCACGAGGATGATTCAGACTACCGTGATCTCATGGCACGGCGCCTGTGTGACATGGAGACGATCGTGTACGTCAGCTATCTGATGCTGCGTGATGCGCTCAACGACAAGTCACGCGAGTGTCTAGTGGAGCGGTATGTCCTCGACATGCTGCCGATTTTGGAGATGCACTACAACGTGATCATGAACCATGATTTCAGTCTGATCGATCGGCATCAGGACATTCTGGAGAAGTAACTCCTTCTCACGGATCTCGGACCTTTCAGCCGCCCCGCCGATGTGCGGGGCGGCCTTTTTCTTTCAGGGGGGATCAGGGGCCGGCCGGCGTGTTCGGCGAGTCGACGTTCCTCTGGCGTCAGGTACGAATTGTGCTATATTGCAGGCGGTCATTTCGGTTGGTTTTCGGGCGATGGGTACGCGTGTGGGAGTGGGTCTCTTGGGTGGCAGCACAAAAATTGCGCAGCAGTTTGTTGTAAGCAACAAGCTGGGTCTGCACGCCCGCCCTGCTTCGCTGTTTGTGCGGACTGCCAGCCGGTTTGACGCAACCATCGCCGTCTCACGCGACGGCCACGTCAGTGACGGCAAAAGTGTTCTTGCCCTGTTGATGCTCGGTGCTGGTCAGGGGACGGCACTGGAGATCACTGCCGACGGGGCTGATGCCGCAGAAGCCATGGCGGCCATCCGGGACTTACTGGCTGAGGGATTCGGCGAAGAGTAGACGCCCTGCCCCAGTCGTCGGCCACATCACCCACAGTCTTCCCGGTATGGAGACGTTCCCGCTGCTCCCCATTGTTGCGCGATTTCCTGGACGTTCTTCTGGGCGTCAGTTTGTTGCCCGGGGAGGGGAGCGCTGCTGCTGCACTTGGCCGTCGGCAGATCCTGGGCGTGTTCCGTGCGGATACCGCATCCGGAGGAAGCTGACGGGGACTGGCGGCCAGCGGGTTCGCGTGGTATCCGTAAGACAGTGCTGGTGGCCGGGATCGCGGTCAGCCAGCTGGCCCACAGCAACCCCTGCGCAGCTGGGCAAACGGACTTGCGGGCCGCATTATCTTTGGAAGGAGAGGGAAGCCCATGAAGATTCTATTTGGCACCTCGGTTGCGACACGGGACGGCAAGGATGTCGGGCAGGTCAAGGAAGTGATCGTCGATCCGAGGACCCGGACTGTGACCCACATCGTTGTCCAGGAGGGACTTCTGTTTGAGAACGATCGCATCGTCTCGGCGGAGGACGTGGAACGTGCCTCCGAGACGGCCGTCCTTCTCAGCGTCAGTGAGGCTGAACTCACTGATCTGTCAGTAGATTACGCGGAGGAGCACTTCATCACGGCTGATGTTGAGGAGGTAGACGCTCTCGAGGGGGACCTGTCAGCGTCCTACTGGACCCGACCTTTGGGCGTAGTGCCTTCCTTGATTCCTCCCGGGCTTGGACGGGTGGAACTGACCCCGGAGATCGCCATCCCAGGTGATGATGTCCTCCTGGTTCACGACAGCCCTGTCGGAACGCGGGACGACGAGCATATCGGGCGGGTGAGGGAGGTCATCACGGATGATGACGGCTGCATCACGCACCTGGTTGTGGCTGAAGGGGTAGTCTACCCTGTTCCCAAGCTCGTTCCCGTCGATTGGGTGGCCCGTCTTGCGGACAATCTGGTCACACTGTCGGTGAGCAAAGCCGTCGTCGATCAGCTTCCGGCCTACGGGGAGTAGGTAGAGGTCCTTGCAGTCGGGAAGTGGGCGTGCCGTTGTTGTTTCTCAGAACGACAGAAGGTCGTCGAGGGGAACGGCGGTCTCAGCTTGGACCGAGCTCGCGAAAGGGAGATCCCAAAGCAGGCTCTTGATGACGATGAAGGGGGTGGCGACGACGTCACCGACCAACGTTGGTCCGAGGCAGGCGAAGGTGAGGACCACATACTTCCTCATACCGTCATGGGATTCCATGACGAGTCCTGCGGGAGCCGTCGCCGCGCCCACGGGAAGGCCTGCCGCAAACCCGACGTAGGCGGGGACTGACACGAAGTACCCATGGCTTTCGCCGTACTCGAAGTAATGAGTCGGCCCGGTGACCACGGGGGCCCATGTGCTCCTGGGCACGATGTTGCATCCGGCCATCGCCAGAATGGCCAATGCTACGATGACCGGCCAGGAACGTCTGATTCTCCCCATCTTTCCCTTCTCCCTTCTCTGTCCTTGGCGGTGGTCGTTCCCAGCTCTACTGGTTGAGGCGGAGATTCGCACAGTTGCGAACACAAACTGACGCAAACGAGAATAGACCGGCGGAACAGAGGCGTCAAGCTGTGGAAAGTCTTCTGGCACATCTCTTGCTAAGCTTGGGAAGCGGCATTTCTGAACGAGGGCGGGCCTGGGTAAGGCTGCCGGCGAGGAGTGCTGACGGGAATGAGATCTGCGGCAGAAGGACTTCTTCGGTAAGGATCGATGAGGAACAAGTAGATGGCGAGTTATGTGTTGAGGCTCCGGGATTTGAGCAAGCCTCCGAAGGAAGCATGGGGCCTGTTGGTCTCGGTGGAGTCTGTGGAAGAGGCGCTGCGAATAGCCAAAGAGAAGGCTCGGGACCGGGCGGATTGCTGCGCCTTCGAGATCACCGATCCCGCCGCGGACGAGCTCTTGGCCGCGGGACTGGTGAAGGACATTCCTGACGGGACGAGCGACTAGCGGCTGTGAAGACGGTCCACCGGCCTTCCCATCCAAGCGCAGAAGACCATTGCGTGTGGGACGAGAGCCATGGTCTGCGCGGGGCTGCTTTGCTTGGCCTGCGTGCCGAGGCGTTTTCTGAGAGTGCCGGCGCACATCAGTTCCCCAGCTCCTTGAGGAGACAAGTGTCAGTCCTCCGAGTTGCTGTTTGCGGTAGCAATCGTGGCCGTGATCGCTTCCACTTGGTCACGTAACGTTCGAGATTCACGCAGACGACGGGCCATGATTTGACGGGCACTTCCCAGGCCGCTGACAGTGATTGGCCCAAGACGCTCTCCGAGGTCGCTCAGACTGTACTGACCCCGGCAGTAGGTTGCGGCAAGATAGAGCAGGACCTGACGGGCCTCGTTGTTCTTGCTGTGACGCCTGAGCAGGTCCTCGACGCTGCATCCATACCGATGCCCGACGGCCTCGACTACCTGTTCGAGACTGCACCAAGCTCGAAGAGTACGCTGCTGAACGCTTTCCCGTCGCACGTTGACGTTCTCGGCCAGATCGGTGAGCCCCCGCCGCACGCGATCCACAAAGCTGTCGCTGCCGATGACAGCCTGGGCCGCAGCTGCTTCATAGGGATCCCACAGCTCCTCGGTCAGGCCTTGCTCGACGTAGCGTGCATACGTCTGTTGCCGTTCCCGGAGCCGTCCGGGGAGCCCTGCCAGAATGGCCCGGCGTTCCAGCCAGCGCGGGCAGCGCCGCAGGCCGATGACGGCTGCATAGCTGCTCCATGGGCAGTCACGAATCGTGCGTTGACGAACGGCCACCTCGGCATCGCGCAATGAAGGAATGCACGCCGGATTCAGGTGAATGTACCGGGACACTTGGCCGCGGTAGTTGCTCGCCTCCTCCACCAGGAAAGCCTTGTAGCGCCCCTGGAACACGTGGCCGGACGTCCCGTGCCGACGATTGTAGTTCACCGAAAACGACGTCAGGAACGACTGCATGAACCGCCCCAAGTTCGCTTCGTCGGTCTGAACGTAGAAGTGGAAGTGGTTGATCTGCACGCAGTACGCCCGAACGCGCACACCGAAACGCTCGGAGAACTCGACCAATTTCTCCAGTATCAGCTCCCGATCCCGGTCCTCCTCGAATACCGGGAAGCGGAAGTTACCCCGGTTGATAACATGGTAGCAGGCCCCCGAGAACTCAACACGAAGCGGACGGGCCATGGAACAACTCCTCCTGTACTAGGACAAGACTACCACACGCTCGCAAAAAAGCAAATCGGAGGACTGACCCCAATCCCCGAACTCGATTGTGGAGGGTTTCTTCATCCTTGTCCGGCTAACGCTTGGATCATTTGCCGAGCGTTATGCGAGGTCAAGTGAACTCATTGGTTGGGCTGTCCTCATTCCTCTCGGGGGCGAATGGACACGTGCGCCGTACGTCGATCCACCATCTCATGTCTCACCACTCTGTCGTCTTCAAACGTCAGAATATGGTATCGTTCCCACACATACGAATCTCCGGGAGTCTTTGGAAAATGAACGATGCCACCAGAGAACCACTTCTTGTTTGCCGTGCCACGTTCGGGGTTCAGTCTGCCGAGCCCCTCTTTCTTCAAGACTTCCGCTTCTGTCAGGCCGAGTAGAGCAGAGGCCGAACGGGTAACGGGTGCTACAATTCGCTTGAGGTGGTTGCGCACAGCGGCCTTTAGGACGTCGCCCGCAGGAGCTTGATGGGCTCCGGGCCTGTTCTTCTTCCACGCCTCGACCGGTACCTGGACCAGGAGCTTCCTCTCGATCCATCCGATAACGATGTTCCCTTTGGATACCGACCTGTGCCATTTGTCCACGTCGGGCAAGGCCGTCCTGTCGGCCTTGACCTTCACAGCATCGCCTTGCTCTGCGACGACTGTGACCGAAGATGCCGCCCAGATGGGGCATTGTTGCTTCTTCAGGTCCGCTTTGTCGTACAGCCAGACGACCTGCTGTATAGGGAACCCGTTTGCGTCCGCCCCGACCACAGAAACGAAGTCATCGCGTCGGTTAGGTGGTGCCCCGCATGCGCACAGTGCGGTCGCGGCAAGAACGGCAATGATCGAGAATCGCTTCATCATTTCTTGAGCCCAACGACACGGTCAGCTGTGCTGTGCCCCAGAGCAACCGAAGGGCGCGGCGGGGTACAGCGTCAGCTGGACCGACTGGTTCGATTCCGGCTTCTTCTGTCTGACTCTCTCTGCTTCTTGAACGCCTGCTTGCGTTTCCGTTGCATCGCATCGGCGGCTTTGTCAATGGATGGGGCGAAGCCCTTCCCAAGCGGACCTGAGTCCACTATGCACCACAGGAGCATGTCCAAGTAGCGTTCCGCCCCATCATCATCACTGGCATCAGCCGCTTTCTGGACGAGACTCTCGATCTGTTGATACCAACCTTCGTCCCAATCTGCCCCCGTCTCGGAGGAAGCAAAGGCCCTGATCTCTTCAGGAGCAGGTTCCAGATGTTCGGTGTAGGAATTCATCATCAATCGAACGACGTGCTCTCCTGCCGGGGATCGCAGAGCGAAGCGGCGCGATTCTCCGGTCAGGAGCAGCAACTGGTTGTGTGTTTTCTATCCTGTCAGAAGACGTGTATCTCGTTGAGAACCAAGACGGTGTAGTTCGTGGAGCGGCGGACCTGAAACGTTGCGGTGAGGTCGCTCCACTCCCCGTTGAGCGGGAGATCGAACCACACCTCCCCGACCACGCTTTGGTCTGTGTCGGTGACCGGACGCGGCTCATCGAAATACTCGACCTCATGTCGCGGTCGCTGACCAGATGCGGAGTCCATCGGGGTGACTCGGAATACTTTCCCATCCCCCCGTGGCTCCGGCAGGCCATAGCCGTGGATGACAGACTGCATGAGTACCGGGGTCCATTTGTAGTATGGGTCGTGAGCGGTCATCGCAAAGGCGGCTTCGTAGTCCTCCTTGACCAGGGCATCCACCCAGTCCCGTACGAGGTCAAGCATCCGCTCGTCTGTTGCGTTGGCCGGAAGCATCATCATCTGTTCTCACACAACGACGTGCTCTGCGGCCGAGTTCTGC
>Ga0209042_1001719_pt1 | contig 16116 bp, 20 predicted proteins | sample SaaInlV_200m_DNA_6_FD_184649 | JGI IMG/M metagenome (GOLD analysis project Ga0209042, IMG submission 184649) | Marine microbial communities from expanding oxygen minimum zones in the Saanich Inlet - SI037_S2LV_200m_DNA (SPAdes) (version 2) | ecosystem: Environmental > Aquatic > Marine >...
TGTTTTGAAAGTATTCATAAATTCAATTCCAATCAATTCCTACACACCCTCTCCCGTGGGGAGAGGGCAGGGTGAGGGGGTCAATACATCTTTTTTTAGTTGAGCTGTTTACCCCCTCATCTCTTTCTTCTCCCTAGGGGAGAAGAAGGTGAATAGAAGCATTTGTGTTTACTAGTATATTTTTTAGTTTGTGTGACAATGTATTACAAATAGGGTGCCTTGTATTACAATGTATTACATTTTGAATAAGCAAAATGAGAGATTATTCTAATCTAGTAGGATTATTCGTAATTATTTAGATTCTTCTACTACATGGATAATATCTACATTGAATTCTTTACACATTCCTATTATTTGCAGAGTTTTCGTTTTGAAATCTTCGTGGCTTATTTTACTTTCTCTTATTACAGCATCAAAAATATCTTTCCAATTAACCGTGCTATCATCACTTCCTAAGTAATTAACAAGTCCTTCACATGTTTTTTCAAGATCAATGTCTTCTATAATAGCAGGTTCTTCTGCATCCCATCCTATTTTTTGATCATCTAGAGTATTCATAACTAGCAATTTATACTTTAAACAATATATGTCAAATATAATATATTATTAATTTAAAGAGTTCTAAATCCACTGATCTTGATAATCATCATTAGTTTCTATCCTTTCATAGAAATCTTTTACAGCTGGTTCCATCATTATAGATTCTGGTGACCAGCCTTCTAAAAATAGGTTGTCTCCTGATCTTGTTCTACTCAATGCAACATATGCCTGCCCTGGTTCCCATAAATTATTTAGTTTAACTAGAACTTTATCTAACGTTGCACCCTGTGCTTTGTGAATGGTAGATGCCCATGCCAAATTGATAGGGAAGTTATAGGCTTGTGCGACACTTTCCCCGTCTCCATTAAACATTTCAAAGCTTTGTTTGGTTAGATTAATTTTTCTGCCACTAAGTAAATCAATTTCTAGTACGTCTTCCCTTACCTTTGTGATCTTTCCTAGGCTTCCGTTCACATAGATCATTTTTTCGTTGTTGTGTGGAATATGGTTTTTTCTAATCATTATTAATGCACCCTTTTTAAGTAATATTGTCTCTGGGATTGGTGCCTTCTTTTTTAACATTTCGATGTAGTTCTTTTTGCCTGCATAAATGGTTTCAGACTTACATAGTTTTCCTTTTAGTTCATGTAATTTTTTTATATTAAATTTATCTACACTAGATCTATGCGGGTACAGTCTGGTGCCTTCGAAATCCTCTGTGTCTTTTAATACTTTAGACATTAAATATTCCTCGGTCTCATCATCTATTTCACCGTTACGAATATTTTGTAGTAATCTTAAATATGCTTCATCGTCTGTCCGAATAACTTTGTTTAAAACAATGTTTCTAAAATTAGAGTTCTGCCATACGTCGTGCAAAAAAGCCCATTCTTTACCAAGAATGTTTTCATCAATAGGTGGTAATTGAGCAAAGTCACCAACAGCAATAATCCTTAGCCCTCCCCATGGTTCTTCGCAGTATCTAGCCTCTCTTGCAATTGCCTCTGCAGTTGCCAGCATTGTTCCAGAGAGCATAGAAACTTCGTCTATCACAACGCACTTGGCTGCATTAAGTCGATCAATAAGCTTATCGCTTTTCATAGCTCTTCTAATTGTGTTTTCTGGTCCACCCTCCAAGATCCCCAATCCAAAAAAGCTGTGAAACGTTCGACCGCCAACCAATATTGCAGCGGCACCTGTGCTGGCTACAACTGGATATGATTCTGAATATTTATCTTTTAGATATCTATTTAGTAAAAAGCTTTTACCTGTTCCTGCTTCTCCTGTTAAAAACACATTCCCTCCTCTTTCTAAAATATCCATTGCTAGCGCCTGACATTCCGTCAATTTAACCTCTTTTTCTGCTAGTTGAGCTTTTAGACTTACAGAATTCAAAATTAATTAATGGGAAGTGACTTAAAGTTCCATTAGTTTAACGTATCTACTCTTTAGCACCATTAATAACTGAAGTGCTTTATTCCCTTGCTCATTATAAGGGAGTTTTCCCTGAAGGGATTCCATAGTTATATCATCTGGAGTTATATCCTTATCGGCTGGTAAAGCATCCTCACACATGTTTCTAAAGGATGTATCTGTATTATCAAATTGATCGCTTAGTCCGCCTAGTTCTGTGCTTATAAATATATTAAAATTCCTCATAGGAGAGGAACATTCCCCCAATTATTTTTGTTCTCCAGGAAAATTGCTTGGTGGATTAGCTCGGAAAAGTTTCCTAAGATTTCCAATTATTTCATCAATTTCTTTAAAAGTTTCTCCCATGGTTGGGCTTAGAAGGAATTCTCCTTTTTGGTTTATGCTTCCAACATGTGGCCAAGTTGTTTCTTGCCCTTCTGGTTTTACAGAATAATGGAATCCATGTTCTTCACTTCCTCCAACTGGGACTGCAGTTAGTCCTTGTTCAGATAATATTTTTTCTTGTTCTTCTGGTGATTTAAATACAGTGATTGGCTTTGGACCTTTTTCTGACATTTTGGTTGGGGGTAAATTAAGGAGATGAATACTAGTCTTTTAGATTTGGTTGTCTAGGGGAATGCTTTGGTTAAGTGCGTGGTAATTTGAAGACCTTAGAAGATAATTGTTCTATTCTTCTTCTTGGAGAGATGGCTGACCCTACACTATGAGCTTTGCTCAAGTGCGGGGCAAGGTGGTCGCCTGCCTACGCTACGCTTTGGCAGATGAAGACGTGAGTCACTATTTATTCTATTATTGCTTTTGGAGAGATGGCTGAGTGGTCGAAAGCGCACGATTCGAAATCGTGTAGGCTCGTAAGGGTCTCGAGGGTTCGAATCCCTCTCTCTCCGCCACAGTTGAATTCGAGCTAAATGCAAGCCGAAGGCGTAGCATGAAGCCGAAGATACTGTGTGCCCCCGTAGCTCGAAGAGCGTAGGGGTACATTTTTATAGATACAACAGTTTTACTCACTACATGGCAGGCCAATAAACATAACAATAACGAGAAAGCTCTTACTTCATGGCTCCGCTATTAAATGTAGTAGAACTCGCTTCGCTCGTTCACTACATGGCTAGCCGAGAAAACAAATAATTGTTCAGGTCTTTAAATTGTACATTTAAGCGCCATACAAGAAAGAATCCTGCGGTCAATTGCACATCATTTATGTTTTTGTGAAGAATTTTCGTAAAACTACTTGCGTCACTTTGCCTCTGCACCATAGAATTTGTCTGTTTTTAGCTAATTTCCCATTTTACTTTATGAGTTACGTAGTAGCTTCCAAGCTTAAGGACCTCGTTAAGAAGCACGACATGATGTCTTCTGGTGACCTAGCAGACGCAGTAAGCGCAATGCTAGAGGGTGCCGTAGAAAAAGCAGTTAAGCGTGCAAAAGCAAACGGTCGCAAAACTGTTCGTGCAGAAGACCTTTAGTCTTCATTTACTGAACAAACAAAAAGCGCTCACTAGTTGGGCGCTTTTTTTGTTGTCTAAACTCTACGTAGCTCTGCTTCTATAAATTGCATTAAGTCTCCGTCTAGCACAGCTTGTGTATTACTGGTTTCTACTTCTGTCCTTACATCTTTTACCATTTGGTATGGATGCAATACGTAGTTTCTAATCTGTTGACCAAAGTCTGCACTTTTTACAGAACCTTTTAATCCATCTTTTTGCTTCTGTTCTTCCTTCCTCTTTTTCTCTAGTAACTTGGCTCGCAACATGTTCATGGATTGGATCTTGTTTTGTTGTTGGCTCCTTTCACTTTGGCAACTAACAACTATTCCACTTGGTTCATGTGTTAAACGTACAGCGGAATCTGTCTTGTTTACGTGTTGCCCCCCTGCACCACTACTTCTAAATGTATCTATTCTTAAATCTTTTGTATCAATCTCTATTTCTGCTGTCTCTATTATTTCTGGTATTACTTCTACTAGAGCAAAACTAGTTTGGCGTAAGTTCTTTGCATTAAAAGGGGAGAGCCTAACTAAACGATGGGTGCCTCTTTCGCATCTTAAATGTCCGTAGGCCATAGAACCGTCTATATGAATGGTTACAGATTTTACCCCTGCCTCTTGCCCATGGGTTTGATCAACGATTGATGTTTTCCAACCTTGTCGTTCACAGAATCTTAAATACATTCTGGCTAGCATCTCTGCCCAATCTTGCGCTTCTGTGCCACCTGCACCTGCAGAAATTGTTAGATAGCAGTTATTTGTATCGAACTCTCCACTTAAATATAGTTGGATTTCTTCCTTATCCCATTGCTGTTCCAATTGTTCAAACTCTCCACTCAAATCTGGTAGATCCGCCTCAGAAGATGCAGATGTTAGTTCTAGTAGATCTGTAGCATTTTTTAGTAGTTCAATAATGGGGTCCCATTGCCTTTTGAGCGCTTTTAATGAAGCAAATAGAGTATTGGCTGCTTGCTGGTCGTCCCAAAGGTCTGGGGCGCTTGTTTGCTCCTCTAGTTCTTTAATCTTTTTTGGTATTTCTTTTGCCTCAAAGAGAGTCCTTTCCCGTGTTTAGAGCGGATATTAGATCCTGTAATTTTTGGATTAGCTCTTCCAAGGCAAAGGGAGGAATAGATTGCTAGCAGAAGCCTATCATTCTTTTAATTAGAACGGAATTATTGAGTAAATGATATTTGTAAAATATTTTTTGTAGTTTAGCAAATTCCTTAGATGGAAAAAATACGGTTTTTGCGCTATAATATGGGGAAAACAAACATGTCTTTAGCTTCACAAAAATCATCTACTCCGTTTCAGATTTTGCAGCGCACTTCGGTGCCGCTAGTACTGTTCACACTTACTTTAACTTGTTTACTTTTTCTTAGTCAGTCAGTATTTTTGCCTGCACTTTTAATGGTAGATATCTCTGGTAGTAAACATAACGCACATGAACTAAAAACATATCATGAAGCTTTACTAGAGCAGGTTAAACACAAACAAGAAATGCGTTCGAATCTCGTGCTGTCTATGCAGGGTACTGATTACAGAAAATTATCTGATTGGAAACAAAGTCATTATCCTTTCCAGTCACTTCTTTCTACAGTTTCTCAAGTTTCTAGGTCACTACATAACAAAGATGGGGATCAAGTTGTATTTATAGATAATATTAAATATTTCCCTGTGGATGGACAGTTAAAACTGAATGGGAATGTAAAAAATGCAGGCCCAAGAAGTATGACAATACTTGCTCAGCTTGTAGAGGAGTTACGTTCTCAACCATTTGTAGAATCACTTAAGTCTCCATCTTTTTCTAGAATAGAGGATTCCGTAGGAGGATTTATAACTCCATTCGATATACAAATATCTCTTAAATGAAGATTCTTTCCATTATAAATAGGCCAAAAGTTCGTGTGATTGGATTACATATTATTGCGCTAACCCTACTAATTATTTCTGCTCAGATTATGTCTAAGCAGGTTAGAGCCATAGCAAATGCATCGCAGGTTTCGCTACCTTTAGTTGCTGAGCTTCCTGTTTTAGAACGTCGTTTAAATACAATCACGCAGCAGATCGAAATGGCAGAACTTAATTCTGTGCTAAAGATCGGCTCTCAAAAAGAACAGGTTGATGTTCTGATCCTTCCAAAAGAACCAGATTTTGACAGATTGATTTCTATTTTTGATGTTTTGCAGGAGGGACTGAAATCAAAAAACATTTTAAAGAATGCATCCAAAATAGATATTGGTGATCCGATAGAAGACGCATATCCAATTCATTTTTCTTTTGATGTACACGAAGAGGGCTTAAGAAAATTCCTTTCATTTACAAGAATCGCAGGGCTACTAACTGTGGGGGATGCACTTTCTCCAGAGGAAAGAGAGATGCTTATACATAAAACAGAAGAAGAAAATCCAACTGGGATTATTGCCTTAGAGCAGTTCTTTTCTACAGATTTGCTTCGTTATGCACTAGATTCTAGGTCTCATGAAGAGCAATTACTTAGGTCGTTTTCTTCCTCTGATTTTGTAAGTTTATTTAGAATGACTATGCAGTCATCACTACTTAGGGAAGTTAGAATTTTGTTTGAAGGGGACTTTGGTCAGCTAATAGACGATCATAATCTATGGCCTTTTCCTATGCTTATTATGGATTCAATTAATCTAAAAAAAGGAGGAGCGCCTAAATGGAGAAACGTATCTGTACAATTATTTTTGTATACAGCGCATTAAATTTATCTAGTCATCTTTAGCTATATCCTTGACGAATATGGATAATGAAACTAGATTTGGAGCTGTTCTAATTATTATTTCCCCTTTTTCCTCTGCGCAAACGACACGGTAAGAAGCAAAGTCAGTCACTCTCTGTTAAAAAACCACGTATGAACGAACGGATTCGTGTAACCGAAGTACTCCTAGTTGAAGATGACGGAACCACACATAGATTATCTACAGAGAAAGCGCTAGAAATGGCGAAAGAACAGGAATTGGATCTAATAGAAGTTTCACCAAAAGCTAATCCTCCAGTAGTTAAAATTGGGGATTTTGGTCAGTATTTGTATCAATTACAAAAGCAAGCCAAGAAGCAAAGAGCACATACCAAGCAGACAGAAGTTAAAACCCTCCGCTTTGGTTTTAGAACAGATACCCATGATCTACAAAGACTAATAGATAGATCAAAAGGATTTTTAGAAGAGCGTCATTTAGTTAAATTCATTTTGCGTATGAGGGGTAGAGAACTAACCAACAAGGAATATGCAAAAGAGAAGCTAGATAAAGTTGTAGAAGCCTTAAAAGACGTTGCTGATGTGGAGCAAGAGGTTAAAAAGCAGGGGAATCAATTCGTAGTTGTGTTTAGAGCGAAGAGGTAGGCTGACTCCTTAAAAAATCTTTTGGATCAGATGAATGCCATACAACAGCCTTTAGGACTATTCCTAGAGAATTTTTAAATCTTTCGAATTCTTTATCTTCTAAAATCTCTTCCACGGTCTCCTTTACAGTTCTTAAAAACTTTTTAGGCTTAGAATGCTTCACGGCAGCATGTTGTATTACCCATTTATTTTTACTAAAACATTTAAATTCTTCTTCTTCTAAAATCTCTTCCACGGTCTCCTTTACAGTTCTTAAAAACCTACGAGGATCATCAGGATAATGTACAGCAGCATGTAGCACTATCCATGAAGTTTTTTTAAAACCTGCAAATTCTTTCTCTCTTAGGATTTTTTTAACAGTTCTTTTTACAGTGCTCAAAAACTTTTCAGGCTTAGAATACTTTAATGCAGCATGTCGTATTACCCATTTATTTTTCCTAAAACATTTAAACTTTTCTTTTTCTAAAAATCCTTCCACAGTCTTTATTACTTTTCTTAAAAGCCTACGAGGATCAGTAGGATTATGTACAGCAGCATGTAGCACCATCCATGGGGTTTCCCAAAAATCTTTAAATTCTTCTTCTTCTAAAATCTCTTCCACGGTCTCCTTCACAGTTCTTAAAAACTCTCTAGGATTAGAATATTTTTCAGCAGCCCTTTTTACTATCCCTAGATTACCCTTGAACCATTCAAACTCTTTTTCTTGTAAAATAAATCCTGCTGGTACTTCTGATAATAACGTCACACTTACTAACTGATCAGGTTCCATTTCTAGTTCTTGAGTATTAATTGAAAGCTCAAATATTAATAGTTCATATATTTCTCTTCTAATTTCATCAATCATTTTCATTCTTCTTCTTCTACATATTTCTTCAAATCTTTCACAGAGCTTTTTGGCTGTATCATTTGGCAATTCTAGAATATCTATAAGCTTACTAATGCTATCTAATTGTATATTCATAGCATCTGATGTTTCAGAACTTAAGCGGTTCCGACCTCTTGCTAATTTTCCAGATTCTTTTTGAGTAAGACGAACATTATCTAAAAAAGTTCTGGCCAGTTCTAATTTTTCTGTATCCATAGTCGTATATAATAATATTATATTGGTTTATGTCCATTATATGGAGGATTAATAATACTTCATTAAAAGTCGCTTTTTCATTTGATATACGTGCTTAAGTCCCTATAATTCGTCAGCTTATGCCAAAGATGAAGTCACATAGCGGCGCAAAAAAGAGAGTAAAAAGGACCGGAGGGGGCAAATTAACCCTTAAAAGGAACTCTCGTAACCATTTGCTCTTACAAAAGAGCAAGCGTCAAAAGAACCTAAATAGGACTCTTGTTGGTAGCAAGTCTGACCAAAAGTCACTTAAACCACTTTTGCCTTACACATAAAAAGCCATGCGAGTCTCAACTGGAACAGTCCGTCATAGGCGTCATAAAAAGATACGAGCTCTAGCCAAAGGGTATCGTGGAATGCGTCACTCAACATTTAAAAAAGCAAACGAAGCTGTAATGAAAGCAGGTCAGCATGCTTATATTGATCGTAGAAAAAAGAAGCGTGTATTCAGAAGACTATGGATTACTAGGATCAGTGCAGCTGTTAAACCACTTGGAATTAATTATTCTAGATTTATAAAGGGTGTTACAGATAAAAATATTGCTCTAAATCGCAAAACCTTAAGTGAATTATCTATTCATGAGCCAAAGGTATTTGAGCACATTGTTAATATTGTTAAGTAATTAATTTTAAGAAGTATAGGTTTCTATGAATTCTTTATATTTACTGATTAGCTTTTTAACTACCTCTGGGATTTTAGAAAATTCTAGATCGTTTATTTTACTTATAGGAAGTATCTTCATGCTGGAGCTTGTTAAAAATGCTCCATCATAATTGCTTAATTCATCTAATTTAATTGGCTCTTCTATTACGGTTATGCCGCTCTGCGCTGCGATCTTTAGCACATTAAGTTTAGTCACCCCCTCTAACACTTGATCACTTGGTGGGGTAATAATTGTTCCATCCTTTACAACAAAAAAGTTAGACTTGGTTCCTTCATACACACATCCATCTGGGTGAACAGATAGCGCCTCGAACACATTCGCCCTCATTGCCTTTTTTTGTGCCAAGTAGCTTGGGAGCATGTTTAATGTTTTTGCTGTTGGGGCTGGTCTTTCAAACTCTACAGTTATTGTTTCTATGCCCTGTTTATAGAGTTTTTTATCTACGAATAGGGGATTTAGCGGAAAAACGAATAAAGACGCGTCTTGGGGCGTTTTTGCGCCAATTAGAAGTATCTTTATGTTGTATGTCTCGTTATCAATCTTTTGTAACAGGGCCTCTATCCATTTACTCAAATTATCCTCATCAAACCCATGTTCTAAATCAATCGTAGAAGCAGATATAAATAATCTTTCTATATGTTCTTTTTTAAAAAGTGGCACCCCTTTTACAACTCTAAATGTTTCGTACACTCCAAACCCATATGAATACTCAATATTATTTATAGATACTGTTGCCTCTTCCATTGGAAGGACTTCTCCGTTGCGGCAGAAGAATGAAAAAGGAGATTTAATCATACGTTTAAAAGTAGGTAAGTTAGCTTACCATATTCACATCTGATTCAGGGTATTACTCCTTTTCTTCTAGACTAGCTTTCACCTTCATTGTTCCAATGATTGCAGAGCGCTCTGCCTCGTCTAGTTTGAGCTGAATGTATTTAACTGTTTCTTCTAGATCAGGGATCATTCTGTGCTCTAAAGCGTTAACACGTCTGCGAGTTGTCTCTAGCTCTATTGCCATGTTCTCTGCTTGTTTTTCTATTTGAGCGAGTGTTACAAGTGTTTCAAATAGGGTATCGAAAGCACCTATTGCTTCATCTAGTAATGCGTTAGTTCCTTGGTAACCATATGTCTTTATATTGCCCTCTCTCTTTATTGTAAATTCTGGGATACGAACACTCATTACGTTCTTGGTTACAACTGTTAAGTTACTAGTTGCCTGTGGACTGCTAAGAGCATTTTCAATCTCTGCGTCTGATAACCATGCAGAAGCCATTAGATATTTTTTGAATGCTTCACCAATTTCATTTTCTACTTTTGATCTTAGTTCTTTTGCATTTCGAATAATAGAAAGGAACTGTTGCATCAAACCATCTTGTTTGTCTTTTAAAAGCTTATGACCACGAAGAGCAGATTTTGTTCGCCTCTTTAGATCCATTAGGGCCATTCGTGTTGGATTTACATTAAGTAGTGCCATTTTAAATAGATGGGGCAGAAACTGATTGATGAGTAGGTTTTTTTGATAGCTTTTTTACGTGAGAGAAAAGAATGATTGTAGATAGGGCGACTATCATTGAGGCAACACCGTTAGCCCCTACCTCTAAAATGCTAAATGCAGGGATCAATCTATCATCAAAATGTTCAATTATAGCTCTAATAGAGCCTGTAATTATGTTTATAGGTATAAAGATAACTAAGCTGATTCCTACAAGGTACAAAAAGATAGAGAAGGTATTACCTTTTACTACCTTTGTACTTGCACTAAGTGAGTTGCGGTACTTCTTGCCTTCACATACCAAAGTTACGCTGTAGAAAGAAGTCCTTATGCCGTATATGATTCCTGGGATTACTAAAAGTAGTGACCATAATAATATTAAACAACCTCTTAAAATTCCTGTTAACACTAGACTTGGTACATACTTGGCTGCCTCTGTCCTAAGAGTTTTAAAAGAGGATCGGGTACGTCCTGAGCTGTTCTTTAAAAGCTTCTTTCCTATTAGTAATGTACAAGCTGTTCCCCATATTGTAATTATCCCAAAAACAATATTTAAAAATACCAATAGAATCATTAGCAAAATATCTCTTTGAACATTTGTAGAAGTACTTTCTACAAGAGATTCAGCAATTGTTTCTAGGGGGATGCCAAGAAAAGAGATTACTACTAGTGGTAGCAATATCATCCATAGCAACACAGAATTTAATACAGGCTGTTTCTGATAAAAGTTCCATGCTTCGCCAATGATAGAGAAAATGTTTGGCATAATAATTAATTAAACTGGCGACTATTCACTCTTCTTTGCTGGTAGATAAGCATCAATGTGCTCTTGTTTTACACGTTTTAGCTCACTCTTAGGTAGTTCACTTAGTAGATTCCATCCAATTGTTAGTGATTCAAAGATTGATCTGTTTTCTTCTTCTCCTTGAGCGATAAATTCTTTTTCGAATCTATCTGCGAACGTTAAGTAGGCTTTGTCTGTATCATTAAGTGATGACTCACCAAGAATAACGGCCAACTCTCTAACCTCTACTCCTCTAGCATATGCTGCAGTTAGCTGAGCATCCATTCCACTGTGATCCTCTCTTGTAACACCTTCTCCTTGTGCTTTTCCTTTCAAACGAGACAAAGATCCCATAGGAATAACAGGTGGGAAAGTTCCTTTTTGGTGAAGACCACGATCTAAACGAATCTGACCCTCTGTAATATATCCAGTTAGATCTGGAATAGGATGAGTAACATCATCCTCTGGCATTGTTAAGATAGGAATCTGAGTGATTGAACCTTCTTTTCCTTTAATACGTCCTGCTCGTTCGTAAAGTGTTGCAAGATCAGTGTATAGATATCCTGGGTAACCACGTCTTCCTGGAACTTCTTTTCGGGCTGCGGAAACTTCTCGCAAGGCTTCACAGTAGTTTGTCATATCTGTGATGATAACTGTCACGTGATATCCTTTTTCGAATGCTAAGTATTCTGCAGCAGTTAGAGCTAAACGAGGTGTAGCAATACGCTCTACAACTGGATTGTCTGCAGTGTTTAGGAACAGAACAGCACGGGAAAGAGCGCCTGTTTTTTCAAATTCTGTTTTAAAGTATTGAGCCTCCTCGAAAGTAACTCCCATGGCTGCAAACACAACAGCAAACTTATCATCTGTTCCTGCCTCACTTGCTTCTGCTGCCTTACCTGTCTCTACTTCTTCTTTTGTTAACACTCTAGCTTGCCTAGCAATTTTTGCGGCTAGCTGAGAATGAGGAAGTCCAGCTCCAGAGAAGATAGGTAATTTTTGTCCTCGCACTAGAGTATTAAGTACGTCGATTGTAGAGATACCTGTTTGAATAAAGTCTTCTGGGAACTCACGAGCAAATGGATTAATAGGAGTTCCGTTTATATCTAGTTTCTTTTCGGCAACTATTTCTGGTCCGTCATCGATAGGTTTTCCAGATCCAGAAAAGACACGTCCAAGCATATCTTCTGATACTCCAAGTTCGAATGTTCTACCAAGGAAACGAACTTTTGTTCCTTCGGTAGTAATACCTTGTGTGCTCTCAAAGAGCTGCACAACGGCCATTCCTTCTCTTGCTTCTAGAACTTTACCCAAACGCTTTTCTCCAGAGATAAGCTCAACTTCGCAGAGTTCGTCATAAGAGACGTTTTCTACTTGTTCTACGAGCAGGATTGGTCCGGAGATATCTGTGACAGTCTTGTAGGCGGTGGACATAATTAAGGGAATGTAAAATTTAAAATTATAAATTAAAGGTTAGATTTGAACTTCTTCTTTTTTTACAGAAGTGTTCTGAGTTTTTAGTGCTCCAATTTGGTTAGAGATAGTTTCTTTTAGAACTGCGTACTTTTCTTCTACCTCGTCTTCTGGAATGAAACTGGCTTTTGCGATTTCATCCTTTACAGGCAGATCTCTTACTCTACTAAACTCAAAGTCTTCTTGCCCTATTACTTTTTCTGCTTCTTCCATAAAGTGAATCATTACATCTAACAACTTGTATTGTTTCTTTAAAGATGTGTAAGCATCTACTTTGTCGAAAGCATTTTGGTAGAGGAAGTCTTCTCTTGCCATTCGAGCAATTTCCATTGTTAGTTGCTCTCTTGGAGACAAGGCATCTGTACCAACAAGACGAACGATTTCTTCTAACTTACTTTCCTCTTGAAGGATTGCCTGGATCTTGTCTCTCTTTTCACAGAAGTCTTCTGCAACCTCGGTTGCGTAGTACTTATCTAGATTATCTAGATAGAGTGAGTAACTTTGTAACCAGTTAATAGCTGGGAAATGTCTTTTATAAGCAAGCTTAGCGTCTAGTGCCCAGAACACTTTTGTAACACGAAGTGTGTTCTGAGTAACAGGCTCAGAGAAGTCTCCACCAGGAGGGGATACAGCACCAATTGCTGTAAGTGACCCTGTTCTGTCCTCTTTACCAAGGCAGCTAACGATTCCTGTTCTTTCGTAGAAACCTGCTGTTCTTGATCCTAGGTAAGCTGGGTAACCTTCTTCACCTGGCATTTCTTCTAAACGACCTGACATCTCTCTCATTGCTTCTGCCCATCTAGATGTAGAGTCAGCCATGAGTGCTACGTCGTATCCCATGTCTCTGTAGTATTCTGCAATTGTAATACCTGTGTATACGCTAGCTTCTCTAGCAGCTACAGGCATGTTACTTGTATTGGCAATTAGAACTGTTCGTTTCATCAAAGGTTCTCCACTATTTGGATCAATAAGAGTTGGGAACTCTTTCAAAACCTCTGTCATCTCGTTTCCACGTTCTCCACATCCAATATATACAATAACTTGAGCTGCACAGTACTTAGCAAGACTTTGCTGTGTAACTGTTTTACCTGATCCAAATGGTCCAGGAATTGCTCCTGCTCCTCCACGTGCAATTGGGAATAGAGTATCTAAAATACGTGTTCCGGTTTGCAGTGGTTCGTTAGGGAATTTCTTAGCTTTAGATGGTCTAGGAATACGGATAGGCCATTTTTGAAGCATACATACTTCTTTATCTCCGTCTTCTGTCTCTATTACTGCAACAGTTTGTTCAATATTGAATGAACCTGATTGTATCTTCTTTATTTTTCCACCTGTTATGTGAGGTGGAAGCATAACTTTGTGATCAATTAGAGTTGTCTCTTGAACTGTTCCAAGTATGTCTCCTGCAATTACTTGGTCTCCTTCTTGTGCTACTGCTTTAAAGTCCCATTTCTTTTCTCTATCTAGTCCTGGAACTTCAATTCCACGTGAAATAAAAGCACTCTCTGCTACTTTTTCAATTAGCTCTAGAGGTCTTTGGATCCCATCATAGAAAGATGTAAGCAATCCAGGCCCTAGGTCTACAGAAAGAGTTTGTCCTGTTAGTTCAACTGGTTCACCTGGTCCAATACCAGATGTCTCTTCATAAACCTGAATAGAAGCAGTTTCACCATGAAGCTCAATAACTTCTCCAATGAGCTTTTCTTTGGAGACACGTACAACTTCGTACATTTTTGCGTTTTTCATACCTTTAGCTACTACTAGCGGTCCGGCTACTTTGGTAATTATTGGCTGGGAAGACATGGTATATATGGAAATAAATAATTGAAGATTATTGCAAAATATCAGAGCCGACTGCTCTTTCTACTATTCTCTTTAGTCGGCCGAGGCCATAGCCAGTTGATCCCTTGTGAGAAGGGATAGGAATAAATGCTGGCAATGCTCCTCGTGTTAGTTTCTTTTCATCATCTGGTGAAAGTTCACTTGTTAGATCCTCTGTAATAAATACGATTGCGTACGTATTTCTTTCTTTCCCGTTTGGATCGACTGTCATCTCTTTTTTAAGTCTGTGTAGTTGTTCTACTGCTTCTTTACCTGTTTCTACAGGAACAATATCTACACCCAGTAGAGCGAATCCTCCTACTGTTTCTTTTGTGCCGACGATTGCTATACGGTATTCCATTAAGTTTAGTAGTGAGATGCGGACAAAAATGGAGGAAGAGCTTTTTTAATATCTTGTGGGCTTAAAGTGTTTCTTTTACCAATTAAAATCATTCGCATTAGTCTCAATTGTAAAATCGCAATCGAGGCAAATGCGAACACTGGCTCTATAGAAAGAGGAACGTTCCACATACTAGAGATGTCTTTTGCCATTATCTCTATTAGTTTCTTTTCTATATCACTTAGGTTTAGTTCGTCTTTTGAAAGTGCTTCTGATAAATCATAAGACAAACCATATTGTTGTGCTGCAGATGCTATAGATTTCTTTGATTCCGTAAGAGTTTTGGTAGGTACCAATCCTCCAGGTAGCAAGAAAGACTCTGGGTTTTCTGCCTCCTCATTAAGTAATCTAAGAGCAGTACGAATATTGTTTAAATCTATGCTGTGTTGAACGAATTTAAGGATTTCTTTACTCTTGCTAGATTTGGCTAGTTTAGATTTTGCACTAGCAACAAACATAGCAACGCTTGTATCAATTTTCTTTGGGCTAGGGTTATTCATTCCTTTTATCTTCTGTACAAATTGGACAAGAGTATTAGGCAGATCAGAAGCAATGTTTTCTTCTACTAGAAGACGTAGCTTATCTGGAGAAAAAGCAGAGATTCCGCTTTCTGGTTCGCAGCTGATCTCACTATTAAATGAATGATATTTCTTTAGTAAGAAAGAAAGCAGTGGAGCATCACCATCTATCCAAATAATGTTGAATATGTCTCTTTTACTTTCTGGGGTCATTTCTTCTACTTCAATTCTAATCCATTTCTCTATGGCCAACAAAATAGCATCACCATCATGTATTCCTTGATCAATGCCATCTGTTATTTTTAGCTCTGTAAAAATATCTTCTACTATATTTGATCCTTGCGCTCCTAGTAATCGGTCAATATCGGACTGAGTAAGCAACCTTTGTTGAAGGGTGCCAATTCGTCCGTGAGCGAAGGCAAAGTCTTGGCCAATGAGAGAAGAATAATTGCTCATAAATACTTATTTACATAAATAGCTCTTTTGAAATAGAAATTTCTGATCTAGGTCGTAGCCATTCCTGAATCAGGTGTTCAAATGTAAAGTTCTGTTCTTTTTCACTAGAAGTGAAAAGGAATCCTCCTTTAGCAGAAATAGGTTTTTCTATAGAGAACTGCTCAGAAGGAGCAAGTTTCTTTAGAAGACTTGCGTGTTTTTCTGAAGGATACAAAGATCCTTTGCCTTCTATCTGCTTTAGACAGTTACGAATTAGCTCTTCAATCTTGTCATCTGGTAGAGAGCAAATCTCTGCCGTTGCTGCAACATAAACTTTATCTAGTAGCTCTCTTTTTTTACGTAGAGAAACATTTTTCTTATGCATTTCGGCATGAGTTTCTGCTTTAGCTTTCAGCTTTATTTTCTTCTTTTCCTTCTGGGTAGCCAGTTCTTGTTTTTTCTTAGCGAGTCTTCTCTCACTTGCTTCTCTTAGTTCACTAATATTTTTTTGATGAGCAGAGCGAGTCTCACTGATTTGGCTATCAGCTTGAGCAGAAATTGCATTGAGGATGTCTTGTAGTGGCATA
>Ga0209042_1001727_pt1 | contig 16063 bp, 13 predicted proteins | sample SaaInlV_200m_DNA_6_FD_184649 | JGI IMG/M metagenome (GOLD analysis project Ga0209042, IMG submission 184649) | Marine microbial communities from expanding oxygen minimum zones in the Saanich Inlet - SI037_S2LV_200m_DNA (SPAdes) (version 2) | ecosystem: Environmental > Aquatic > Marine >...
CTAGCGATATTTGCTAGTTGGTCTTTTTTATATCTAACGCTTGAAATCACGCGATTGCGGGCCAGCTTAACGCGGGGTTATTAGAATAAAGAGCAGTGGGGCGTGGCAGATTGTGCTACCCTTTATTTGATCGACGCTGGGAGCACATATCTGGGGCATGAGTGCTTGGGTCGGCCGACGCGGCCTATGGGACACCGTTTTTTAGGTGAGCCCGTCGGGTTATTTGGCCGCCCAGCGAACTTTCTAGTCTGGGACCCCACTTGGATGTGGGAGAACCCGTATCGGTAGATGTATCTCTTGACCCAAAAATCCACGCCCCACAACTACATAAGGAGTGTAGCATGAAAACCGATTGCGAAACAATACCCTGTGAGCGTTTCCTCGCCCTCGACATTCATAAACACTATGTCTTGGTTGGTGGTATGAACTCCCTAAAAGAGTGGGTTTTGCGCCCACGCAAAGTTCAGATGTCTCGTTTCCCTGAGTGGGTTCAGAAAAACCTGAAACCCACGGATGCTCTTGTGCTTGAATCCACCTCTAATGCCTGGGAGATTTATGATTTAATCTCTCCGTTGGTCGCCAAAGCCGTTGTAGCTAATCCCTTGAAAGTGGGTCAAATCGCTGGAGCCAAGGTCAAGACCGACAAGCTGGATGTCGAAAGACTGCTGATATTACTCATCGCTGACATTGTTCCTGAAGTATGGGTGCCACCCCATCATGTTCGAGACTTACGAGCTTTGATTTCTCATCGCTGGCGCATCCATAAGCAGATCGCCATGACCAAGAACCGCCTACACAGCTTCATTCATCGCTTCAATCTCATTCCTCCAGCAGGTCCGCTTTTCTCAGAGAAGAATCTTTCTTGGTGGCAGGAACAGGAGTTCTCGTCTATGGTACGCCTGCAAATCGAGCAGGACTTGCTTATTCTGGAACATCTCACTGCCCATAAAGAAGCTGTTCATCAGGAACTGGCTTGCTTGAGCAATCGCAAGCCCTGGTCTAAGGATGTGGTCTTTTTGATGCAGCTTCCTGGTTTGGGTGTGGTTCTCTCGATGACGGTTCTTTCAGCGATTGGCGAGATAACCCGCTTTGAAAATTCCAAAAACCTGGTCGGCTATGCTGGTCTAGGGGCTGGTATTCACAGTAGTGGATTGAAGCATCAGGGCAAAGGTATCACTAAGGCTGGGAGAAAAGAACTCCGCTGGGCCATGGTTGAAGCGGCTTGGGGAGCGGTTCGCAGTGATTCTCATTGGAAAGATCAATATGAGCAGCTCAAGAAACGGGGCAAACATTCTAACGCAGCTATTGTCGCTATTGCCCGTAAGTTACTGGTCTCCATTTGGCATATGCTCGCTAAAGGTGAATCCCATCGCCACTCCACCGAGGAAGACTTGGCTTATAAGATGTTGATTTGGTCTCAGCGTATGGATGAAGAGGCTCTTCGAGGGATGACTCGCCAGCAGTTTGCCAAGTACGGTCTCTTGCGCCTCGGTAAAGGAATACATCTCACCCGTATTGTTCGTAATGGTCTGCCCAGGCGTATTGCTTCTGCCGAGGAAGTTCTGGCTCTCTTACCTGAATATCATTTGCTCGAATAGTTCTTTCGTAGGCTCTCTTTTTTCGCTTTTCAGCCCCTTTTCTTCAATGGGGATTTTGTGGTTGGATTGATGTTGTATCCCACTCTTGTTTTTCTCTTTTTGCCTCTGAAAGGTCTGTTGAAATGTGGACAAGAAACGCACCTTGCCCACATTTCAACAGACTCTACTGCTATTGCGTTCTTCTATCCCTCTTCTTTCTTGTGCTTGACAACTGCATTCATCGGTGGGTTGCTCTCTTCTACTCAAGATATTGTCTATATAAACATCGTTTTGTACTTTGTCATTCCGACAGTTTGTCCTTGCGAAACCATCGCAGAAATGTTTGGGGTTTTATTCTGAAAGTAGTTCCGCTAATATAAGAGGAGCTTCTTCTGTTATCGCTCCTGTTTCTTCGCTGTTTATTAATATCACAAAGCCCAGATTTTCATCTGGCATAAATCCAATTACGCTCATAAAATCATCATACGCGCCTTCGTGAACGATAAGCGTAATGCCTTGATGTGTTTTCGATTCCCACCCCATAGCGTAGTCTTCGAGATAAGGTTTCCATGTTTCAGTCAGATTTTGCTCAGAGACCACGCGCATGCCATTTGGTGCTAGTCCGCGATTGAGTTGAGTTTGGATATATAATCCCATCTCGGTAGCACTGGCTTTGAGTGAGCCAGAAGGAGCTAATATATCTCCTTCAACATCATAGGTTTCTGTTAGAACAGGTTCATTATCACTTGATAAGGCATAAGAATAGGCAAAATTTTCGCTGTTTTGCGCCTCGCTAAGATATATTGTCGCCGTACTCATTCCTATTGGAGTCAATATGCGTTCTTTTAATAGTTTTGCATAGGCTGCGTGTAGGTCTTCTGTGTCCTCGTCTACAGCCAATGCACCGAGATAGCCAGCTAATGATGCTGAAAGATTGCTGTATTCAAAGACTTTACCGGGCAAGTCTAAAATTTCGCTTTCGGCTGTGGCATCAAGTAGGTCTTCAAAACTTCCATCAGGGTCAATTTCATCTTCGGCATCTTCGGAGATGCCCGCTCGCATACTCAGCAAATGCCGAAATGTGACTTGTTGCGTAGCCTCTGGGTCTGAAAGTTCAAAATCTGGCATAATTTTAATTACTGGCGTGTCCCATTCAAAATATCCATCATCGACTAGGGTTGCGATTAACATCGCTGTCATGGATTTCTGTGTAGAGCCGATATGAAATAATGTATCTTGTGTTACAGGTAAATTGCGCTCCACGTTGCGTAAGCCAAATCCCTGAGCATAGATGATCCCATCTTTGTCTACCAGTGCGACTGCCATACCGGGAATATGGTCTTCTTCCATCTTGCCTTGCAAGTATTCTTCAAATGCCATCGGCAACGACTGTGAATCTGATGATACGTCAGATACGAATGGTATTGGTTCTTCTATCTCTTCAATATCAGTTGGAATATCTGAACCACATGCTGATATTCCAATCATAAGAAAAAACAAAGTAAGCATTTTAAATTTCATCATAAATTTCCTTGGTGTCTTTTTCGTAGATTGTCACCTTATTTTTGGAGAATTTCTTTTCTTGAATACCAGTTTTTTGTTTTTGTCACCTTCGCTTTTGGCAACCCAACGGTTTGCATAAGGTGCATTGCGGGTCTGATTTTTCAATTCTGTATTAGAAAATTTAAGCAATGACAGCTTCATGCGTTGTTGGACAGTCGGGGCGTTGTTGAGGGTATCAAAAATTGATTGAAAATTTGCAGAATAATTTGGGTTTACCCCTTGTCTTCTTAGCATATCTGAACAGGACTATAAAAATGGGTGTTGAAATGTTGTTTTTTTTGATTATAAAAACAGGGTTTTTTTTGATAATTCATATAGTTTTCGCAAGCGTTATTTTCCGCGAGCAGTCGTTTTTACAGTCTTACGCTAGAGGCTCATCACAAGGGTTGGCGAATTGCCCCGAAGATCCAGCGGTCTTTGAGGCGTGACATCCGCTTTAGCGGTCACGCCGAGACGCTGAAAGGGGCAAAGCGGAGTTTCCCAGCCCTTGTGGTGAGGGCGTAAGGCTGTAGACTGCTAGCTTGCGGAAAATAGGGTTTTTTTGATTTTTGTTATTTGGGTGATTTTTGAAAATTGCCGCAGTCCAACGATGGCGTAAGCTGCCCGCCGACTTACCAAACGCAACCCAATTTTACCCTGAAAAAACTAAAGCAAAAATCGCGCCGCATACCCAAAGCCGAAGGCGGGTCAGTTTAACGCGGGGTTCGGCGGTCTATTGTGACTGTAATTCAATAACCAACGGTTCTATCAACTCTTCTAATTCATTATCACCTAATTCTCGGGCAATTACTAACGAAGCTTTTAAGCTTTCAATCGCCTTTTCATTTTGACCTAGGGCTGTGTAATTGCGCCCAAGTTCATAGAGAGTTTGCGCCTCTGATTGTCTATCACCTACTTCATTAGAAATTTGTAAGGCTTGAGCTAAATAGTTTATAGATTTCTCAGAATCTCCAGCTTGACCATACGCAACTCCTATTCTTGCGATGAGTCTTCCTTCATCTACTCTGCTCCCTATTTCTCGCCATTTTTCAATTGCTTGCGAGTAATAGACTATAGACTTGAGGGGCTCATTTTCATCCTCATATTGAATCCCTGCTAACTCAAAGCTATAAGCCGCCTTTTCGGAGTTTCCTGAATTGTTATACGCGATAGCGCCATTTACAAATAATTCAGGAAGATAAAATCCATCAGAAAAAGCCTGACTGGTAACTTTCTCAAATTTTTTAATTGCCGATTCATTGTCATTTTGAAAGATGAAAGAGGTGACTTGGAAATAGCCGAGGATTGCTTTGCCATTCTGTGGCAAGTCATTATTGTTTTCGACAAGTGAAAAATAGTAATTGGCCTTTTCGTAATCCCCCTCTTGATATTTTAGTGTACCTAAAGCAAGTAAACTTATTGAAGTCAATTCCTGTGAAAGAGAAGTTTGTAGCTTGAAATTTTCAAGTTGAGCTACCTCTGCTTGACTTTGTTCATCAATGGAAAAATTTTTCTTTGTCAAAACGCCGAGTAATTCAAAATGTGTGTGTACTATTACTTGTTGTGGTGTTACAGCATACCAACCCCAAATCAGCAAATCTGCATTGTTTTGTTTTCCTAATTCACGAGCGTTGAGCGGGCCATCCTGAGCCGTAATAGGCTTTTGGAGAACTTCAATCCTTATATTTTTTTCCTGCATTACAGCACTTCTTAAATTCTCTAAGAAAAATTGCGTTACTGCGTATTCTTTGGGGTTTGGACCATCAAAGTCAGCAACAACAATAGTATCTGCCTTAATATCATTTTGAATATCTACAAGCAAATAAACTCCGCTTCCAACTGCAATAAGTGGTATCAATATCATTCCAAACGCGGCAAAACGCCGCCATTTTGGAAAAGCTGGTATTCCTCTTCCCCCCATAACTAATGGCTCAGTACGCTTCATCCATACATACAAGCAAGCTAACCAAAGAATGGTTCCAAATGTCAAACTCACAACAATGAAATTTTGCTGTATTAGGCTAAAGGCAAGAACCACTGTCGATGCTATTCCAACGGCAACACTAACCCAATTCGGGAGTTTTGCGATAAGTTGAGTGACTTCCTGTTCAAATTTATTTGGGTTCATGGTTTTGCCTGAATAGACAACGTGCTTAATTTGCCGCCGAACGGTTTGCGTTACTTGCGGGTGGGCGGGCGTAGATAAAGCTCCGAGAGTAAGATTCTGTTTGGGTGTAGAAAACACCCGAAAATGCCGCAGAATCCCACCCGTCAAGTGCACCCAAGATGAAGGCTCGCCATCATTTTATACGGGGGAAACCCTCGCTCAAATAAAAGTATACTCTTAATCGGCAAGCACGCAAGCCGTACAGAGCAATGGAGGCGCGAACGATAGCAGCCCCGAGGTGCACCGTGGTTTCCGGTCAAATTGATTTAAAAACTGGCGGCGAGGGAGGGCGACCCCGATGAGAAAGCTAAATACCCGAAGTGACCGGGCTTGCCAAAAACATCTTGAAAGGAGTAGAGAAAATGTCAAGAAAAGGCAAGCGGACGAAAGGGATAGAAAAAGCTCATTCTTTCAAAGACATGAGCCGTGTAAATCCGCAAGCAGCGGGGATGGATATTGGCGCGGTTGAAATCGTAGCCTGCGTATCAGGGGATTCGCAGACGCAGATTGTGAGGGCCTTTGGGAATTACACGGTTGATCTGCAATCTATCGGTGAGTGGTTGAAAGAATACGATGTCAAAACGATAGCGATGGAAAGCACAGGCGTATATTGGATACCGCTCTTTGAAGAACTGGAGCGTCAGGGCTTTGAATGCCTGCTGATTAGTTCACGCTCCTTGCGGAGAGTAGCAGGCAGAAAGAGCGACATCGAAGATGCACAGTGGATCCAGACCTTGCATAGTTATGGCTTGCTGGAAAGCTCATTCAGACCACAGGCAGACCTGATCGCGTTGCGGACATTATTGCGGCATCGCGGCCAATTGATTGAGCATCGTTCACCGCATATCCAGCATATGCAGAAGGCACTTTTGCAGATGAATGTGCAATTGTCGCAGGCGGTGAGCGACATCACCGGCGTAACAGGATTGAAGATCATTGCCTCGATCCTTGGTGGGGAACGCAGTCCAGAAAGATTGGCAGCTTTACGAGAGCCGGGCTGTAAGAAGAGTGCAGAAGAGATAGGAAAGGCATTGACCGGTACATGGCGTGAAGAGCATCTTTTTATCCTGAAGCAAGCAATGCAACTGTACCTCTTTTATACCGAGCATATCGAGACTTGTGACGAGGAGATCGAACGGGTGTACGGTCTAACCCGTCCCGATTGGGAGGCAGGGGAAGTGCAGCCGCTGAGCCGACGTAAGCGGAACTCTCATAGCAAAAACAAGCCTGAAAACTCAGAAAACATCCGGGGTCACCTAAAGCGGATCAGCGGGGTGGACTTGAGTGTGGTGGATGGATTTGGGGTGTCGCTGGCGCAGACGGTGATCATGGAGTGTGGGACAGATATGAGCAAGTTCCCGAACGAAAAGCATTTTTGCTCCTGGTTGGGCTTGGCTCCGAAGCATGAAATCTCGGGTGGGAAAATTCTGAAGAACAAGACCTTGAAAACGAAGAACCGCGCTGGTCAAGCCTTCCGGATGGCTGCGCACTCAGTGAAGCGGGCAGACTGTGTCTTTGGCGTGACATATCGACGAATGCGAGCGAGACTGGGCCCGGCGCAAGCGACCGTCGCCACAGCGCATGCCCTTGCCCGTGTGGTCTACCGGATGTTGAAGTACCAAGTTGAATATGAGACCATTAGTGTGGAAGAATATGAGAAGAAGTATAAAGAGCAGCAATTCAAGTACATGAAGAAGAAGGCTGCAAAGCTGGGCTTCCAGCTCGTTCCAGCCTGAGTGCTGGAAAAGGGAAAAGAAAAGGCATCCTCAAGTAGAGAATGCCTTCTTTGCGTTTAATTGTTGCCAAGATTTGCGTGCTTTTTATGATTTTGAACTGAACTTATGCAAATCAACCTATCAGGACGAAGCCCAAGTATCCTTTTTGTGGTGGGGGTTTCTGAGAACGCTTTGTTATGTTGCCCTTTGGTATTAAACTATGTTCCAATTGACAAAAAACTTATTTGTCTTGTGTAGCTCCACAGTGTGGACAAAATGAAAAATCAATAGGAAGTATTTCATCGCAAGATACACATTTTTTTTCAGTTGCTGTCGATTGCCCGCAAGCGGGACAAAATTTGTGCCCAGCAGAAACTTCATTTTTGCAATTAGTACAAATAATGACAGTGCCGTCTGTTTTTCCGTTTAATACTTCATCTTTCTTGTGTCTAAAAGCATTCCCAAATGTGTTTGTAACTTTGTTTTTCGCTGTTGCGGCCGCCCCTTTTGCAATATCTGCCGCTTTGGATGCTGCCTCTTTCGTATTACCTGTCGCTTTTTGAAAAATATTCTTTTCAACGATAGCCTTGTAATCATCTGCCTGCAACTCAACCTTGTCAATATCCAAAGGCACATTAAGATGTGCGGCTGTTTTAATCAAAAAGTCACGCTCTTTTTCAACCAATTCGCCATCATAAACAGCCATCAATACTAATACTTCAATCAGACTATATTTAATCTCGTTATCCTCAATTTGGGAAATAGCTTCAATAATGTTTCCTTCATTTGCCATTAGTTTTTTGAACTCGGCTTGGGTATGTTCATCAAACGACATTCGAGACAATATAGCTTTGTAAAAAACTTTTTCTTTGTTTGAGAAATCACCATCTATCTGGGCCATATACATCGCCGCCGCAGGAAACGCTATATCGTAAGTGTTTTGACGGGACACCAGTTGACGCAGTTCTTCTGTAACTTTGCCCCGATTTTTGAGATGATTTTTGGCAATCCCACCAACGGATTTAGTCGTAGCGTAATTATAAACACTCCCAATCCCCGCCGAAGCAATGGGTATAGCGTATTTTAAGACAGATTTCTGCAAAATCTTGATACCGATTTTTTTCCCAAACTCCTGAATTGCTTTGAGTGTGCCCTTGCTAATATATTTTTTGATCGCATACTGCGTCCCTCCTCTTGCAGCCACTTGAAGCCCTTTTCCCATCAATTCAACTGGCGCGACCCCCAACGCATACCCGAAAACCATCAATATATCTTCCGGATCGTCTAAATCAAGTTGCAAATCATACAAGACAGAAAGATCAAGCACCAGTCGCATTTGGATATTGGCCAAGTAAACCATCTCTGCACCAATCGCACTCGTCATCAGAGCAATTGTCATCCCCGCAGAACTCAAGGCTGAAATTTGACTTGCTGTTGCGGCTAAACCTGTAATTGCACCAGCTATGGTGGCATACCTAACTGCGACTGAGGTCAATATGTCTGCTGTTTCATCGGGAGGTAATCCAGGATATTTCTGTTGAAAATACTCAGCCCTAGCATTGCGGTCATAACTTTGAACAACTTTTTGTAGGAGAGCGATAAACCATTGTCCACTTTTAACATCATCAATATCAAGAGTTTTGGCAAATTCTTTTGCTTCTTCAAGTTCAGACGATACTTCAGCCTTGGTAACTTCATCTTGAGCAATATCATCAATGTCAGGATATTTCATTTTCAACCTTTATTTTTTTTACTAGAACTAGCAGAATGCCCCGTTCTGTGAACGGGGATGAATGCCCGTCGTAAGCACAGCGTCGCGAAGCGGGGCTGTAAAGCAAATCTGAGCGCGTAGCGTGCGAAGATTTGCGCAGTGATGCCCCGACCTGTGGTCGGGGACGTTCACTTGACGTGCGAAATTTTAAGCAACATAACGGTTTGCGTTAGGTGCGGTGGGTGGGACGGGGAGACTGCTCGGATGCAGCCCAAAACCTAAAGCCAAAAAAACACTCAAAAAACGCGGCGAATCCCCACCGTCACCTGCACGCTTTGTTAGCCACCTTCTATTTGACTAAACAAAGAAATTGCATCAGCTATGAATTTGTCGGTTTTCTTCTCTAAAACTCCTCGTTCTTCCCATCCAACAAAATCCAGAATCTGCCTAGAACGCAATTGTATAGGCATTTTTTCAAACGGTAGAGAATCTATCCTTATGGGCAAGATTTTTACCTTTTTAAGATTATATAGTTGGGCGGTTCGGAGTTCCTCTGCAACGCCAAGCGAATTGATCGAGTTTTTGGAGAGTATAACAACTACAAAATCTGATGATTCAATAGCATCACTTATTCGCTCCCAAAAAGGCTCTCCAATCTTTAAGTCTTTTTCATCAAGCCAAAACGGTATGTTCTTTTTTTCTAGCAAAGCTGTAAATTTTTTAACAAAGGGAGTTTTGTCAAGATGAGAGTGTGAAATGAAAATTGTAGGCAAGGTTTTTTTGTTTTTGAATTCTAAAAATCTATTCCGAGCATCCAGAGCTGTTGGACGATTTTCAGGTGATACCGAACACATTGCTGAAATCAAAGAACTAAATTCAGTCGGATACCCTAAGCCTTCTAGGCTTGATAAATAATTGATTTCTTTCATTTTGCTTAAAAGTTCTTTGTACCTAGAATCATTTTTCCCTTCTACTGGTTCAGAAATTGGGACCATGGCTGTAACATAATCAAACTCACTCTCATTCTGTTTATTAACTTCTTTCAAAGTGTTTTTCTGCAACCTTATAAGGGGATTTCTCCCAACAGTACATTGAAAAAGAACCATGCCAATTGAAAAAATGTCACTTGCATTTGAGAAATTATCATTGTGAAAAATTTCTGGGGCGATATAGCCTGGCGTCCCAAGTCGTTCCATTGCATGAAATTCAGAACGAAATGCTGACCCTAAATCCATCATCTTCAGATTCCACAAGTTTTCATCGAAAGCTAAATTGCCAGGTTTTATATCTAGTTGGTGAATTCCAATAGAGTTATGGAGATAATCTACTATCCCTGTCAATTGAATACCTAAATCAATAATCTTTTCATAATCATCAATTCGAGTTATTGACTGTAAAAATCGGTAAAGGTTATTTTCACCAAGATACTCTAAGCTCATCCATGGTCTTTGTGTAATTTCATCTATTCCAAAATCATAAACTTTAACAATATTTGAATGATGAGCATTAGCTAGAAGTTTTCCTTCTTTCAAAAGTATGGACGAATCAAAATCCCATCCCGTATCAAGCCAAATCTTTAAGGCAACTAATCTTTCGAGATGAGTATCAATTGCCCTAAAGACCATAGATGTATGTCCATAACCTAGTAAAGCGTTTATTTGATACTTCCCTTTAAACCATTCGGCAACTTCAATCTCGCCACTTTGGGGAGCATGTAAATCGGTTTTTTTAAACCATTGATCTAAACTCTTATATTTTTTCATTTAGAGCCTTTTTTAGGTGGCTAACGATTAGATAAGCTGCTCACACGAGTCTAGCAAGATCACCCTGCCTTCTTGTGTCCCAAAAGGCAAAGGCTATCTTTCGTGTTATTCAGTAGTGTGAGACAGCTTCATCGCAGGTTGGACGAACGCCCAAACCATTTCTAACTGGAGATTACGTTTTTACTGTAGTCTGTAAAAGCAAAAGTGCAAACACCAGATAAGCATTATGATATCAGATAGTTTCAGAGAAAGTCTCTCCACTTATACAAGTAAAACATAAAAAAGAACCTAAATCCAGCTATCAGACAGACTGCACCCACCCCACCAGCAAAGCGGGCACCTTTTTCAAATATGCAGTCAGGGAGCTGCAAATGCTCGTTGCTTGGATCTTTGAAGCAGGTCAGGAAATGCCAGATGCCATTTGGATGCGGGGCCAAAGTCCCTGCTTGAGACCAAGACACCTCTGTGGCAAGCAGGACATTGTCGCGGATCTGTTTCTATCTCTAAAATCTCCTTTAGCCACGCCAACAGCTTCAACTTTACGGGAACAGGTAACTGCATAGGAAGACCTAGCAAATGCCTTGCTTGCTGTAGCTTCTTGCGGCAGCTACTATGGTGAAGCCCAAAATGCCTGATGCGTACAAAACGACTGGGCAAAACATGCGCCAGGAAACGCCGAATGAACTCAAAGGCTGAAAGAGTCATTTTCTTGAGCTTCCCATCATCCCGGTTATCGTAATAAGTAAATGTAACCTTGCCATCTCTAAAATCTATGATGCGATAATTGCTGATCGCAATGCGAAAAACATAGCGACCTAAATAGTCAATGAGTTTTTCTGAATCGCATAAGGGAGGCTGGATATAAACTTCCCAGTCTTTATTTTCCGCGTTTGCTAATACTTCGGCGACATCCAACCTACCTTGACAAGTATCCAAGCGTCCAGCTTTCCACAGCTTTCTCACTCCCGAACAAAAGGCTTTGCGAAAATCTCGGGATAATTTTTTCACAGGAAACAAGTAAGTGCGGCTTGCTCTCTGCCAATAATAACCAGAACTATTACTCACCAATGCACCGCCAGTAACGATGAAATGAATATGGGCATGGCGTTGCATCTGTTGTCCCCATGTATGCAAAATCAGGGTAAATCCAATTTCTCCGCCCAAATACTTTTTTCCATACTCTTTGAGCAATTGACCAGCGGATTGGATCAGGTGAGCATACAAGAGCCTTTTGTTCCACCATACCAACTGGTTAAAACCATGATCGATAGTGAAGACAAGATGATAATAATCAACTGGCAAAAGCCAAATCTTTTGCCTCTCTAGCCACTGTGCTTTTTCAAAACTACCGCATTTGGGACAATGACGATTTTTACAAGAGTTATAGTTGAATTCCCAGTGACCGCAACCTTGATCACAAACTTTCAGTGTCCCGCCTTGTGCAGATGTGCGGCAAGTCATAATAGCTTGAGCCGCTTGATGTTGCTCATACGACAGGGAGTGAGATGCCTTGTACTCATGCAAGTGCTTACGAAAGACATCCGCTACCTCATATCTGGGCTGCTGATCAGTGCGCAACATGGCAATTGTTTATCCCTCTCGTTTTATATTTACATCCTGCAGAACAAATGTTCGTTCAACTAGGTGATAGGCGGAAAAAACTTCCGCCTAATACTATACTTTGAACATTATACAGCGAAAATCGAATCGAAACAGTCTCTTTTTAGTATTTAGCTGCGCAAAATGCTGCATAATGTTAAAAACGCAGTATTATACGGCACTTTTTTCCGCCTAAATGACTCTGGACGTCAAAATGACCGAAAAACCTAAAAAACTTCTGGATCAAGTGCATGATGTTTTGAGGCGAAAACAATATGCCTATCGTACAGAAGAGACTTATATCAACTGGATTAAAGAATATATTCTCTTCCATAATAAAAAACATCCAAAAGAGATGGGCGAAAAAGAAGTTTTAGCATTTCTATCATATTTGGCAAAAGAACGTCATGTAGCAGCATCAACGCAAAATCAAGCCTTAAGTGCAATTCTTTTTTTGTACAAAGAAGTTTTAAAAAATCCTTTAAATATGAGCGATGCCTATGTTGGCGCAAGACGTTCACGCAATATCCCTGTAGTTTTAACAAAAGAAGAAGCGAAAGCGATTCTGTCAGTAATGACAGGAGTGATGGGCTTGGCAGCCCGCCTTCTTTACGGAACGGGCTTACGGTTAAGCGAGGTCATTCGCCTACGTGTTAAAGATATTGATTTTGGCAACAAACAGATTATTGTCCGTGATGGAAAAGGTGGAAAAGATCGGAGAACAATGCTTCCTGAGCAATTAACAGATGCAATAAAAACACATCTGGAAAATGTTTGGGAAGTACATCAAAAAGACCTTGAAAAAGGCTATGGAAAAACCTGGTTGCCCTACGCTCTTGCCAGAAAATACCCTAATGCAGAAAAAGAATGGATTTGGCAATATATTTTCCCGTCCAAAGTTATATCGCCTAATAAAACAGACGGCATTCCTCGTCGACATCACATTAGCCCCTCATCTTTGCAGCGTGCAGTACGAAAAGCTGCTCAAGAAAGCAAAATACCTAAACGCGTTAGCCCGCATACCTTTCGGCACTCTTTTGCGACACATCTTTTAGAAAATGGTTACGATATTCGTACTATTCAAAAATTGCTTGGGCATAAAAACGTCCAAACAACGATGATCTATACCCACGTTCTTAATCGTGGGGGCATCTACGTTCGCAGCCCCTTAGATGATTAAAGATATTTTTATGGTACTTGGGTAACAGCAAAGCACTCTAGCGGAATCAGTCAGAAAGCTCCTATACAGGCTCAATAATTTGTCTGAGAGAGAAAAAGAACCCGTTCAACTCGCAAAAACAGATGTAGACATAACAATCACACAACTACACTTGCCCAATCTCCTCCCTAAGCATCTCCAAAGACTGCTGGTAATACGCCCTCCAGGGATCGGGAATATCCAATAAACTGGGAGCTTCTTCCCGGATCAAAACCAGGCTGGAGACAAGCTGATTGGCATTTTCCAAAAAGCGCAAAACTGCATCTGCCACCACCTGATCGCTCTCAAAGTCCAGCGTGTCAGGATAAAGTTCTTCTTCTGGCTCTTCGATGCCCAAGGTGCGCCCTTCAGCCTCAGCTACAGCCTCTTCAACACTGTAATCCTGTTCATTCACGGCGCGCGCGATCCGTCGCACGCTGCGCGCCAGTTCCGGGTTTTCCAGCAGGTGTTCTGTGACTTCGCGCTGCTCTTCTTCGCCCAGTTTCCCCAGAGAACGAACAGCCGCTTCGCTGATCTCGATCTTCTGTAGCTTCTCCTGTATATCGGTCGGTATGGACAAGACACGCAATAACTTACGCCGCCGATCTGCGCTCATCGCTACGCCCAGCTCATCCAGTACCTGCTCCCAGGTCTTGGCAGGAGCTGTGGGTGTGAAGCCGACCCCATCCAGGAGCTGCTCTAATTTGGGGATAGATGCCAACACGCTGATCTCAAGATTAGCCAAAATCCTTTCTGCTCTTTCACCTTCCCCCAATTCTTTAGCGTTCGCTACCAGCCAGGAAACGCGCAGTGCAGCAGCATGATCTATGGGATTCAGGGCTTTGCGATGCAGATTTTCCACCAGACGAATGTGATGGGCATCCAAGGCATTAATCTCCTCTTCACGCACCAAACAGGCGATCTCTTCAGCACCGCTGGCTTTGGCCGCGCGCACACGTCGCTCCCCAACCAGGACGCAGTAGCCTTGCTTTGTCTGGGTCAGGATCGGGGGCTGAACAATCAGGCTCCCGCCCTGCATAGACGCAGCCAATTCTTCCAAGTCTTCAGCCCCATCCGTGCGCGGGTTACGAGCGTCATAATGGATTTGATCCAGGGGGATTGTCTGTAAATTCATTAGATCACCTTGACCTTCTGCTTTATCCTGTCGTGCACAAAATCCCAGACATGATCCAGCGCAGCGAGCCAGGCTTCGTCCGGGCGTTCTTCTCGATCCAGCTTTTCAGAATAAGGCAAAGTTCCAAGAACCGCCGTACTGGTCACTCTTTGATCCGCAGATACAAGGCGCAAATCCTGTCCTTCATGTGCTCTGTTTAGTATCAAGTAGGCACTTCCGATCCACCTATTGGCTTCGTTAGCTCGATCCAGAATTTGCCAGGCCACATCCAACTCCGTCTCTTTAGGAGAGCTGAAAAGTAATAGGTGATCCACCGGCCAAGCATGGCGACCGATAGGCTCGATCCCGGCTTCGTTGTCCACGACAACCAGATCATATTCGCTTGCGACTGCATCGAGGGCGCGTCCCAGAATCGTATTCACCACACACTGGCAGCCAGGCTCATCATTCCTGCCCATCACAAGCAGATCGCCGCCTTCGATGGGGAGAATCGCCTGCTCTGCCAGTAGTCGGGTAAAGGCCTGCCTGCTCATATTTCCCAATCCCTGGCCGCTTTTCAGTTCGGATTTGTACGTGTGTCTTAGTTCCCCTAAAGTCTTTTCTGGCTTTGCGCCTAGATGGTGCGTCAGACTTTGGTGCGGATCAGCATCCACGACCAGCACTTTGCCAAAGCTCTTGCCCAGGATATGACGTTTAAGTAAATGGGAAATGGTCAGGCTTTTGCCGGTCCCCCCTTTGCCTGCTGTAACGATAGTTTGCATCTGATCTGGTCTCCTTTAGGATATGGTTGGATAGAGGGCTGCATCCCAATCAGTGGAGAGAACGCCATAGATCAGGGGCACAGCCATATCTTCGATGAGCATCGGGATTCCTTCGGACAGGGTGTTTTCTTCCAGTTCTGGGGCAGTCTCGACCATCTCGAAGATTTGATAGGTGTTTTCTACGCCATGTGCTTGGGCCAATGCTCTTGGGACGGTTTCTCCCAGGACAAGCAGGACTTCGCCGCTCTGGATGGCGACATTCCAGTGGCAGCAGCTTTCTGCCAGGGGTGTGATTTCATGCGTGAGCAGGCAGAGAGAGATTTCTCCAGGCTCGCAATGGGTGCAGTTCCTGCAATTTTTCTTTTCTTGTGCCAGGCGGATCGTGTCCGGGCAAAGGACTGAGCAGGGGATGTCATTGTCCACCAGCAGTCCGCGTACATGACACCATTGCAGACACATCAGGCTTTCTCCACCAGGTTCCAGACTTTTTTCACCACAGCCTGATAACTGGCTTTCCCCTGAGCAAGAGCATCCAGATTGCGCTCCAGCTCGCCACTAAATTTCAGCGAGAAGAGTTCCGGGAAGGCACGCCCAAGGTAGTCTTGGACAGCCAGACCGCGCGGAGTGAGTACGAGCTGCTTTCCATCCTGGCGGATATATTTCCGCTTCAGGAGGTCGCCAACGATTTCGGCATAAGTAGAGGGTCTCCCAATACCTTGCCCTGCCAGAGCGCGCAGGAGTTGGGCTTCGCTGAGACCCGTAGGGCGTTGTTTTACGCGCGTCTGGCGCGCCTGGACGGTCTGGCCGCGTTTTAGTTTGCGCAATTTGGACCTTTCTTTTGAGACTGGGGCTTCTGCTTCTACTGGCTGAAAAGCCCGACGGTATCCGGGGCTAA
>Ga0209042_1001729_pt1 | contig 16040 bp, 15 predicted proteins | sample SaaInlV_200m_DNA_6_FD_184649 | JGI IMG/M metagenome (GOLD analysis project Ga0209042, IMG submission 184649) | Marine microbial communities from expanding oxygen minimum zones in the Saanich Inlet - SI037_S2LV_200m_DNA (SPAdes) (version 2) | ecosystem: Environmental > Aquatic > Marine >...
ATTAGATGCGCACTTTGTTATTCAAAGGAAACAGCAGAGCTTGCTCGTTCACACAACAATGCAAATGTAATGAGTTTGGGTGGCAGGCTTACAAAACCAAAGCTAGCAGAAAAACTGATAGATATTTTCTTAGAAACAGAATTTGAAGGAGGCAGACATGAGAGGAGGGTGAATGATTTAGAACATAAATAGGTATTAAGTTTAATAAATAGCTATAAGACTTAAGCTTTAAGCTTTGAGTTTCTTAATTTTTCTATTAATTACTCTTTGTAATGTATTAGTTTTTAAGCTTATACTTAAAATAGCTTATAAGACTTAAAGCTTATAGCTTAAAGCTATTTTCACTGCTTCACTGTTATACTGACACCATGCCTATCCTAATTACTCCATCCATCCTATCTGCAGATTTTAAGTGTTTACAAAGTGAAGTTGATTCAATTGAATCACATGCAGATTGGTTGCAAGTTGATGTAATGGATGGTCATTTCGTTCCTAACTTAAGTTTTGGAGCACCTGTAATTAAATGCATTGATACCAGCCTTCCTTTGGACATTCATCTAATGGTAAGTAATCCAGAAGATAGGATTTCTGAGTTTTTAGAGATTGGTGTTTCACACATAACTTTTCACGCAGAGGTTACAGATATAAAAGAGCGCTTAGCTTTAATATCCGTATTGCATAATGCTGGGGTAACAGCAGGTATTGCAATTAACCCAGAAACTCCACTTAGTGAAGTATTAGATGTTCTACCAGAGGTAGATCTATTACTGGTTATGTCTGTTCACCCTGGTTTTGGGGGTCAGAAGTTTATAAGTGATGTATTACAGAAGGTAGAAGAAGCAAGATCGCTTTATCCTGATTTTATGATTCAGATGGACGGAGGTATAGACGCAAGTAACGCAAAAGAATGTATTTCAGCTGGTGCAAATAATTTAGTAGCAGGTAGTGCCGTATTCTCTGCAGAGGATAGAGCAGAAGCTATTTCTGCACTTAGATCATGAGGGGGATTAGATTATTATTGTTAACCACGATTTTACTTTGTGCGGGGTGTAGTACTTCTGGTGCAAATCTTCAGTCAATTTTATTGCAGTATCCAGAAACAGGAGAAGAAATAGCTCTTTCTGTTTTAATTGCAGACGAACAAAAAGAATGGGAGAGGGGACTTATGTTTCAAGGTGAGCTAAATGAAGACGGTGGAATGCTTTTTATATTTAAAGAAGAAAGACCAAGAACATTTTGGATGAAGAACACTCTTATTCCATTAGATATTTTGTTCTTTAATAAGGATGGTAAATTAGTATCTTCTAAAACTATGGAGCCATGTACAAAAGACCCATGCAAGAAATATAGTTCAGAGCTTCCTGCTACTTATGCGCTAGAGCTACCTGCAGGGATAGTAGAAAGTAAAAATATTCGGGGGGAATGGTTAATAGTGATAAGGTGAGTGCGTAATACTTAAGTATTAGCCAATATGCCATTTATTAAACCAAGAACGAGCAGAGTAGCACTTGCCACAATTCTTTTGTCATCTGCATGCTCAAAAACACATCCAATGTTTGTAAAAATATTATATTTAGATAATTGGACTCCATTAAGTCTGTATTTTATTAATCTTCTTTTCATTGTTATCTTCTTGAGCATATACGAATTTATTAGAGGTGATTTTCACAAGAGGTATTCAATAAAAAGAGGGGATGTTCTTGGTATTTTTTTAACGACTCTTACTGGAGGGATTATTTCTCCTCTTTGTTTTCTGTTTGGCCTACAGATGGTACTAGCATCAGAGGCTATTCTTCTTACAAGTATTTCTCCTCTATTTATAGTCATATTCTCAGTTCTCCTTTTAAAAGAACATTTCACAAAACGAATGATCTTTGGAGGAGCTTTTCTGCTTTCTAGTACTGTAGTACTTATTTGGAATGATATTTTTAATGCAAGTATGAGTGTAGGTGTCCCAATCATTTTGGTTGGGGCGATAGCTGGTTCTTTAACTACGATCTTCCACAAAAAATTTGTAAGTGGAAATCATTTGGATTTCTTGGTATTCATTAGGTCTTTAACTAGCCTAGTCATAGTTTCTGCAATTTTATGGTTTGTAGAGCCAGAAGCTTTTGCAATGATAAAAGAGCCTCCAAGTATATGGATGATACTTGGATTAAGCGTTATATCATTCATCGTACCTTATATTTTGTATTACAGAGCCATTAGGAATGTACAGTCATTAGACGCAGGTATTGTGTTAACAGCTGGCCCTGTGATTGGACTGCTAATGGCAAATGCGTTCCTAAAAGAGCAGATTCAGCCAGATCAATTAGTAAGTGTATTGTTAGTAGGCATAGGTATAACACTAATCAACGTACCTCTTACAAAGAGGCGAATTATGCCATGGAGACTTATGACGATTGGACCACTTAGGAGGTAATCATTCTATTTCCATCTTTGCATCTTCCACCATGTTGTTAGCATAGATACCCCAATAATCATTAGTAGAGTTGCAACAAAGAAAGCAAGCAGCTCTGGTCTAGAGAAAATAGCCAAGCTGAATAGTATGCAAATAAGAGAATTGAATAACAATCCTGTACCTGCACTTCTTGCCTGATTGCTTGTTATGTAATGCGCGTTTTTAGAGAAGAATTGGAACATACGAGAATAATAGCAGAGTAAAACAAATTTTGAGTATGAAATTTTATATTTACACACCCTCTCCCATAGGGAGAGGGCAGGGAGAGGGGGTTTATGATAATAAATATCTATAACCATTATTGGTTCCTCCTTTATTTACCACCTTTTTCCGGCGAAAAAGGTGGAGCCAAAACGCCTGCGCACCAAACCCTCCCGCTTGCCCCTTCACCCCCAGTGGTGCGCATGCCCCTCCAATACTACTTTTTATTCTTTATTACAAAAAAGACCAGCAAGCTGGTCTGTTTTGTTTTTGTTTTTTGATCTTGCGGACTATCGACGATAATTATACCGCTGAGCCGTAATATTGATCAATTGAGGGGAGGTACCCTCGCTCTGTTGCCCCGCTTCGGTCTCTTGTTTCTCCTCGCGACCGGACGAAGTCACTTGTAAGACTCTATGACACTGCAAGCGCAGAGATAAAGAAAGTGAGTAGGTAGTGCATACAACTAGGTGACCTCACGTTTTAGTTGTACGACGTTGCGGAGCAAGGAGGATGGTAGGCACGTGGCCTCTTTCTTTTTCATACGACCCTTAACCATATGGAAGAGAAGAGGATTAGCACAATTCGTGATCACGTTGCCTGTGCCCAAGTATTTAAATGGTGACTGGGAGGAACGTGCGCGGTGCGCTGTCGTTATAGTGACTACCATTCTCCTTGCTTATTGATCGGTGGTGTTAATGATCGGATTTTGGTGGGCCACGTCGTCGCGATCGACGTGGCTAACCTTTGTGTATGTATTTGTATGTATATGTATTTATTTGTGTCCTCTTTTGTATTTGTATGTATGTGTATTTATTTATAGAAGGCTTTAGGCTGATGGCCTTGGACTTGCGCTTTGCAAATCATGTAATAGTACTCAGTGCTTATTATCAACGCAAGGTTTAGCCCTACCTGTAGAGTGGTAATATGTTGTGAATATATTATGTCTACAATATTTATACAGAGCTATTGGCTTAGACTAGGGCTAAAATATAAAAGGTATTAAATATTAAAAAAAGCTATGAGCTATGAGCTATGAGCTATGAGCTATTTTAAGACTAAGCACAAAATTCAAAATATTTCAAAAAGTAATCATTGTGTTAGATAGGTAACTTAAAGCTCAAAGCTTAAGTCTTAAAGCTATTCATCAAAGCTTTAATTTTAACCAATAGCATTTAAGACAACAGCTATTACAATAACCTGCGGCAAAGTGATTAGAGGTAGAAAGAGTGCGATCTTCCACGATAGAGTTGTTTCTTTTATAGACATTACCTCTGTGTAGTCTGTAGAGACTCCAGTCATTAAGAACGCAAACATGTTTCCTGGTGCGCCTGCACGTAATAAGAAGTCCGTTGCAAGTGGTACTGAGCCTTCACTACAAACTTCTAGGATAGTTGCGAATACCAGGGTTGCACCAAGCCCGAGTAGTGTTGGACCAAATACAGAAGCGAAGACTGCTGTAGATACAAAGGTTTGTATGGCGGCGGCCAAAACAACTCCAAAGAAAATCCACCTAAAGATCATTTTAGATTCCAATAATCCAGTCTTAATAATTCTAAACAGAGTAATAGGACTCCATTTAATTTTAGATATGTAACTTCTTAGCTCACTCTTAAAAGGCTTTAGATCAACATCATCAAAAGTATTTGGGTTCTTTGGTAGAACACCTGCAGCAGATAGTTTGTCAAAAATAATTCCAGATACCAGTGCAATAAGAAGTGAGAATATAAGTAACGAGAGAGTCCATTTAATACCAACAAGAGACCAAAGAATTACAGTTAATGAAATTGAATTCCAAGGGCTAGCAATTAGAAAGGCAGCCATTTGCCCTGTACTTGCACCTCTTTTGTACAGTTGCATCCCAACAAGCAAGATCCCATGTGAGCATAAATCAAGCAGTACTCCGCCTGCAGCTGCGCGCAATATTCCATTAAATGTTCCACCTTTACCAATAATTGATTGAACTAGGCTTCTTGGCACACCTGCTAACATCCCAACAAACAGCACTCCTAAACCAAGTCCCCACCACATCTTGTTCATAAATATATAGATACTCTCTGTAAACTTAAGCAAAGAAGGTATTTCTACAAGTACGTCTTTTAGTAATATATGAATACCAAAAGCTGCCAAGACAATAGATATAGAGATCCAAAGTAGCCAGTCCACGCTTCTTTTAGGGGCGCAGCTAGCACATTTCTCCTCTGTCTTAGATGTAGCTTCTTGTTCGTGATGTGAATGGTCCATGTAGTTTAGTTTATAGGTATTCTGCTGACATCTTCAACAACAGCACCTTTCCATTGCTTAAGTCCATAGTCTACACCTATTACATCTCCATTATCATCAAAGGAAATATTACCCATAATTCCATCAAATCCTTCTAGATTATATAGAGCATCTCTCATTGCTTCTCCATCTGTTCCTACCTCTGTCATAATAGAGATTATTAGTGATGTCGCATCATAGGCTAATGCAGGGTTTGAGTAATTCTGCATTGGTAGGCCATATTTATTTACAAATGACTGCATAAAGTGTTCTGTTCTAGCGTGATCAGGAATAGGTGAAGCAACAGCAATAATGTCCATTCCATCTAATGACTCTCCTGCTATTTCTGCCATAGAAAATGATTCAGCAAGATCATTAGCAATTACTGGGACATCTTCATTAATTTCCCTTAGCTGCATATAGCTCTCTGCGATTGCAGAATCAGATTGCATAGCAATCATTACTACGTCTACGTCTTCAATAGACTGCATTCTGCTTATTAATGACCTAAAGTCTTTTGTGCCAGGCTTAACAGCTTCAAAAAATACAGCATTTGCCCCTTCTGGTAGATCAGCTTTTACGGCGTTAGTTAACCCTCTACAGAAGTCCGTGTCCTCAGAAAGTATTGCGATGTTCTTATATCCGTTATCTTCAAAGTATTTTGCATATATCTTCCCAATCAATTTTCCACTTGGATACATGCGGAACACAAAGTCACCAGCATCGGTAACTGCGGGGCTGCTAGAAAGTGGAGCTAGTAATACTGTTTCAGAACTTTCTGCTTTAACAGCAGCAGCTAGAGTTTCTGTACTACAGTTACCTCCAATAATAGTGTCTACGTTATATACATCTAATAAAGCAGTTGCAGCGCTTAGTGCCTCTGCAGAGTTACATCTTCCATCTTGAGCGATTAATTCAATATTTGTTCCATTTATTCCGCCATTTTCATTCGCTTCAGCAATTGCAAGTTCAACTGCATGCAGTGTATCTGTTCCATATGACACAGCATCTCCAGTAAGCGGCCCTATGTATCCAATACGTACAGGTTCATCCTTTCTTGCAGAGCTGCATCCACAAATAATTATAGATATTGATAGTAAAAGTAGGTGTTTAGTATTCATGTGTGGACGATACAGACGGTGGATATGCTAAAGCAAGATTTATGATTAGTTCTTAGTCATAAATATTAAATGCAAAAAGTTTGCATGTAGCTTTTATGCAAAGTATATTTTTATTAAATATGGCAATAGACATAGTGAAAATACTCCATAGGCACGATCTTCGCAGTACAACTGCACGTAGGCTAGTACTAAAAGTTCTAGTAGATGGAAAGAAGCCATTAACACATAAGCAAATTCTGCAGAGAATTAAAGAGGAATATGATTCAATTAATTTAGTTTCTATATATAGAATAATCCAGAAATTTGAAGAGCTTGGAATAGTGCATAGCCATTCACGATCTGGGGGATTTACTTTATGCAGCTTAATAGGGGACAGTGGGCATCATGTTTTACTTAGTTGTGAACAATGCGGGAAGGTGGAAGAGTGCATGGACAAAGAGCTATGCAAAAAAGAAAATGAAATAGCAAAAGAAAATGGATTTTCACCAACCTCCCATTTAAATGAAATAATTGGAGTTTGTGAATCTTGCCAACTTTGTAATACGTAATCTTCATTATATTTCTATCAATTATTATCCTATAAATAATCATGTCTATAATCCATCAGGTCTTCATCAGTGTTTTAATTGTAAGTAGCGCCTCGGTTATTGGAATATTTCTTCTCTTAATAAAGCAAAATGTTTTAAACAAGGCAATACCACTTCTTGTTAGCTTCGCCGTTGGAGCATTTTTGGCAAATATATTTTTGCATATATTGCCAGAGGCTGTTGAACAATCTGATAATCTGACTATTCTTTTTGCATTAGTTATTGGAGGATTTCTATTTTCCTTTATTTTAGAAAAATTTGTTCATTGGCACCATTGCCACAATTTAAATTGTTCCCATGTAAAACCAGTTGGGATTATGATGTTAATAGGAGATGGATTACATAATTTTATAGATGGAATCTTAATTGCAGCATCTTTTTTAGTTAGTCCGTCTGTTGGTATAGCTACAACAGTTGCTGTGCTTTTGCATGAGATTCCACAAGAGATTAGTGATTTTGCCGTATTAATTTATAGTGGTTTTAGCAAAAAAAATGCACTTATATTTAATTTTATATCTGCATTAACAGCATTCATTGGTGCAGCTCTTGTACTTCTAATATCAGAGCACATGAATGGAATAGAGTATATTTTATTGCCAATTGCTGCTGGTAACTTTTTATATATAGCTGCGTCTGACTTAGTTCCAGAATTACATAAAGAATCACATTTTAAAAATGCTATTTTACAAATTGTTGCAATGTTCGCTGGAATAGTACTTTTATATACATTAACACTTGGTGGGCATAGCCATAACCATTCATACGAAGAAGGCACACACATAGAGCATGGTCATGATCATCATGATCACTGAATCTATTTTATTACCTCTTTTGCGATAGCAATAATCTTTGCTACCTCTGCACGGTTTATTTGATCATTTGGTCTAAATTTGTTTAATGGATTACCATCTAGATCTGAATCGCCAGATACTAAGCCATATGCAGTTGCAGTAACTATCGCATCTCTGTGAGGATGATTGTCCCGTACATCTGTGTACTGCGAAGCTATTTTTATTCCTGTAGGTATTTTTAGAACCTCTAATAATATTTGCATTATTTGTCCTCTAGTTGCAGGGGAATGAACATCTCTTTCTGGCGAGAACAAAGATAGATTTAGGCTTTCTGCTTTTGCAATGTATGCAGTTGCCCATGTTCCGATTGCAGATTTGTTTCTAGGAGGAGGAAGACTAGATAAATCTGAATCAACTGCTTCTAGAGTCATTTTTAGGGCCTCTGCGAATGTAACAGGATTTGCTACGCCAAACTCTCCTTTTGGTTTTCCATCTTCATCTTTGTATCCTTGTGCGATCTTGTTTTCTATTAATTCTGAAACGAAAGGTGCAAACCAAGAATCAGAAGGAACGTCTTTGAAAATAATAGGTGAGTCATCAATCATAGAAATTAAATAGCCTCTGTATTCTGTGATCTTAGAATCAGTTTTTGTTGCAGCAGCATGAAGAATTGTCTTTTGAGCAGCCCTATAAATATGTCTTTCTTCATCAGAAGAATCTTTATCTGGCTGATCTATATCCTGAGTCACTACAATTGGTTCATTTTGTGCATCTGGCTGATAATATCTAGCAATAATCGCAGCATGAGCTGCTGCAATAGTATCTGCCATAGCACTAGCGCTATGACGACGCCCTCCTCCTCCTCCTCCACCACTAGCAGGTGTATCAGCTGTAGTAGCTGGTGCAACTGGGGCAGAAACAGTAGTAAAGTTCCAAGTCGTTGAATCTAAAATTCCTGCAAAGAAATTACCATAATCGTCTGGAATAGAATTAGCATCTATTTGAACATAATATTCTGTTGAGTAGCTAAAATCATTTACAGGGTTAATTGTAATAATTGTTGTGCCTGATCCAGTTACAGTACCAGTGCCTGTATTTACTTGCTCTACAATCGAATCATCGCTTGCATCATATATAGTTATGTAACCTGTACCTGTTGATCCTGTAACTTCATCGAATGTTATAACAAGATTGTCTGTTATAGATACACCTGTAGCTTCATCCAGAGGAGAAAGAAGAGAAGCAGTAGGGGATACAGTATCTGTAGTAGTAAAGTTCCAAGTAGTAGAAACACTTATTCCTGCAAAAGAATTTCCTGAGCTGTCATCAAAGGCATCTGATCCTACTAATACATAATATGAAGTCTCGGAATCTAATGTTGCATCAGGGTTTATTGTAATTGTAGTCGTTCCGCCTCCTGTAACCTTTGCATCTTCTGCATCTATTGTCTCAACAATAGAATCATTTGATACTTTCTTTATTACAATGTCATTGCTAGCTCCAGATTCTGGATCTACTGCTTCATCAAATGTAATCACAAGATTTGCTGTAACAGAAATTTCTGTAGATTCATCCAGCGGAGAAAGAGAAGATGTTAAGGGGTCAGTGTTATCGAATCCCCAATTAGTAGTATTACCAGAATCAGTGTTTGTTCCATCTGATGTATCTATTGCTGTACCACCAGAAGCATCTGAATATTCTACATCTGTGTAGCTTGCTGTTGCAGTGGCCCCACCAACACTTAGAGTCATTGCTGTAGTTCCACTAGTTTCAAAGCTGGCATAGTCTATATCTGAATTTCCTGTAACATCCATAGACCAAGCACCAGTCCACTTAAAGGCAATTAAATCACCAGATTCACCATCCAGATCTAAATCACCTCCAACAGTTATTGCAGCTCCATTCATAGCATCTGCATCTGAAATAATTTGGGAACCAGTTCCCATTGTAAGGTCTCCAGAAACACCAACAGTCTGACCATTAAAATCAATAGTTCCATTTGTAACTGTCATATTATTGGCAATAGATTCAGTGGCTCCAAATTGGAAAGTCCCTCCTGATCCATCAATTACAAGATCCTTATAGCCCCAATCATTAATGGTTTCAGTACCACTAGTTGCGTTGTAAGTTACAGATGACCCAGTATCCAATACTGGTGTTGTAACACTCTCTCCACCTTCTAGATGAAGCTCTCCTCCATTTTCTACAGTAAATGTGGAGCCGCATGAAAATGCGTTACCACTTAGGTCAAAGACACCCTCTTCTACCGTACATACTTGTCCAGATGTAGTAAGTCCAGTTGCGAGTGTTAGGGCATTCGCAGATTTATTTATGTTTAGTACTGCGCCGAAAGTCCCTGTGGTTTTGCTGAATGATTGCGCGTTTCCACCACTAAAGAGCACAGTCATATTACTATCGCCAAATGTATCATTCGCATCCATGGAAAAGTCTCCACTCACAGAGAGCTCACTGACAGCTGCTTGGATAATCCAATCACCAGTTGTGTAGCTAAAATCACCAGTCGCGCAACCATCAAGAAGATTAAAGTCTACTGTTGAAGTCCCCTTATTAATAGTAATTGAGTCGAATGAATAATTAGCACATCGCAGGTTGGAAGCACTTGATGAATCAAATGTGACGTCTATATCTGCAGGTATAGAACCACCATAAATCAAAAAATCAGTACCTACCTGAATATCTGTTCCATTCATAGTAAGCACACCACCAGTGTATGAGCTAAGCGCGTAAGAAAGATCTATTGTAGTTAAGCTGGTGTTTACAGTCGCGTAATTACGCAAATACCCATCATGAGTCCATTCACCAGTTCCAATATTAATTATTCCATAATTATAAATATCTCCCCTTGTAGACGGGTCATTCCCTATTGATGGAAGTGTACAATCTCCTCCGATAACGATATTCGCAAATTGTGAGCTTAGATTTTTTAGAAGTGTTACAGAATTAAATGAATATTTGCTACATATTAAAGAGGTGTCTTGTACACCATTAATAGATAGATCAATATTTGCAGGAATTGTTCCACCTAAATATTTAAAGTCATCATCAACTTGAATATCGGTACTACTCATAGTCAATGTTCCTCCTGTATGCGATACAAAGCTCCAGCTTAAATCTATTGTTGTTAAACTAGTATTTATTGTTCCGTAGTTATTAATATATCCATCATGAGTCCATTCGCCTGTTCCGATAGTTATTGTTCCGTAGTTTCGTATATCACCTCTGGTTGATGGATCGTTACCCAAGGATGGAATTGTACAATCCGCTGAGATAACAATATCTGCTGCTGACGAGTACAGTTTTTTTAGTAGTGTTACAGAATTAAAGGAATATCCGCTACATGTAATAGTCGTGTTTTGTACACCATTAATAGATAGGTCAATATTTGCAGGAATTGTTCCACCTAAATACACAAAGTCATCATCAACTTGAATATCGGTACCACTCATAGTCAATGTTGCTCCTGTGTATGATGTAATACTCCCACTAAAATCTAGTGTAGTTAAACTAGTATTTATTGTTCCGTAATTACGTAAATAGCCATCATGAGTCCATTCGCCTGTTCCAGCAGTCATTATTCCGTAGTTTCTTATCTCACCCCTTGTATTTGATGGGTCGTTCCCCAAAGATGGAATTGTACAATCTGCTGAGACAACAATAATTGCAGTAATAGAATACAAGTTCTTTTGTAAGATAATTGTATTGAAAGTCTTACTTCCACAAGGAAAGAGTGCTAGCGCTAACTCCATCGATATGAATAGTGCCAGAGCCGTGTACGAATGTAGCACTCGCATCTATATCTAAATCCAATGCAATAGTTATTGTGCCGCTTGTAGCAGTAAAAGATCCGCCATTAATACGTAGATCGTAGTTGATATCTATTGTTGAGTCTCCACCAACGAATGTTCCATCATTTTGTGTGAAGTCTCGTGCCACAGCAATAGTGATACCTGTCTCTTGCGTAATAGTTCCACTGTATCCAGTGTTAATAGTTAGGCTTTGAACGGAGAGAGCTGAGTCTATGGATGCAGAATTATCACAATCTGCATCAAAAATTGCTGTATCAGAAGATCCTGGAACACCAGCTCCACCACCTGTACAAGAAGAAGGATCAGATGTTGCCCAGTTGCTAGCACTATTGGTACTACCTCCAGCAGAGCCAACCCAATAATACGTTGCTGCTTTAACTGAGCTTGGAACAAAAAACACACATGCTAAGAGCATGGTAAATATATATAGCTCAAGTTTTTTTGGGCAGAAATTCATTAAATAAATTTTACATGTGAAAATAATCATATAAAACTCTATTAGCTATTGTTTCATGGGATTCAGTGTATTTTAATACTTTATTTACAAAAGTATTCATTACTACAAATCACATGATTTAATATAGATAATCCCATATTAAATAATAAATTGTCATATACCCCCTAGGGGTATATGCTATTTACATGACTACTGATTGCAAATCTCTTGTTTCACATATAAATAGGATAAAAGGGCAGATGGAAGCCCTAAAACGATCAATTACAGAAGATGATTCCTGTGAAGAAGTAACTCATTTGATTAGTTCGATAAGTGCTTCCTTTGAAAGTGTTCGTATTAGAATGATGCATCACTATGTTAAGGAAATGGTTCAAAAAGGGGACTCTGCCATGGAAAACGAAGAATGGAAGGCAATAGTATCCTTAATGAAGCGTTGACAATATAGGGTGGGGGGTATATGCTTTTTTCTCTCATCTACCCACTTACAAAATGTCTTACGGAAAAATAATTCCAGATTTAAAAATCAATGGAAAGCCCGCACCTTACGGCGTAGTTAATGACAGATCGATCAGAGCAACCGCTGGAATCATGTTTGTTGTAGGCATTACGGCATTCTTTCTAACTCAGTTATTAAATAGCAGGACTCCTTTGTATATCGTTGTTCCAATTTTCTGGTTAGAGTTTCTACTAAAGACAGTAATGGGACCGCAGTGGAGTTTATTTGGAATACTTGGTGACTGGTTAGTTAGGAAACAGGAACCAGAATGGGTTGGTGCTATCCAAAAGCGTTTTGCTTGGGGTGTTGGACTCTTATTCTCTTCTACAATGATTTTGCTTGCATTAATAATGGGTGTTAAAGGATGGATACCTCTATCTATATGTGCAACGTGTCTTTCCTTTATGTGGTTAGAATCTGCTGCAGGAATTTGTGTTGGATGTAAAATGTATGGATGGATGATTAGCAAAAAAATCATTCCAGCACCAAAGTACAGACCTGTTTGTCCGGGTGGTGCATGTAGCATTAGATAGTATTACTCGTTTGCTTCATCCTTCCTGACATACTTAAGTGTATTACCTCTAGGTAAATAAATAAGTTCTAGTTCTAGTTCTGTTAAGGAAACAACAGAGTAATTAAATGTGTCGTCATCTGAATACACACTTAGAGTAATTTGATCATCCTTTGGTTCATCATTAGAGAATGAGAGTGTAAATGGTCCACTATTAACAAATTTTCCATCGTAGTAATCACTTTTCTCTATTGTAGAAAATTCTATAACAGACAAAGGATCATCTACTGAAACCCATGTTCCTTCTAGTAAATATGTTTCCTCTAATACAGCTTTCGCCTGTCCACTTTGATTAAACTCTTCCTCTGTATTTTGAACAGGAGCACAGCTAGATAAAAGTATTATTGTTAAAACAAAAAGAGGGGATAGGTATTTCATGAAAACAAGTATAGCAAAAATATTTATCCAAGCTCTATTTCTTTTCTGACCTCTTCCTCTCTAATTCTCCTAAAACTTTTTTACGAAGGCGGATAGATTCTGGTGTAACTTCTACTAACTCATCATCATCTATATATTCCAGTGCTTGTTCTAAACTCATTTGTTGGACTGGAGTTAGAGTAATGGCTTCGTCATTACCAGATGCACGAACGTTACTTAGTTTCTTTTCTTTTGTAGGGTTAACAACCATGTCTTCACTTTTGGCTCTTTCCCCTACAATCATTCCTTCATACACTTTTGTTTGAGGGACAATAAACATTTGGCCTCTCTCTTGCAGGTTCCAAAGTGCGAATGCAATTGCTGTACCATTTGCCATAGAGATCATAGAACCATGTGTTCTACCAGACATATCTCCTTTGTGATCTTCGTAAGATATGAATGAATGAGACAAGATTCCTTCTCCTCTTGTTTCTATAATAAAGTCACCACGCATACCAAGTAATCCGCGAGTTGGGATCTTAAATTCAATTCGTGTGTGTCCTTCTTCTGTTTTCATATCTACCATTTCTCCTTTTCTGCGAGACATCATATCTATTACGGCTCCATTAAATTCCTCTGGGACATCAATTATTGCCTGTTCCATTGGTTCTAGTGTTTTACCGTTCTCTTCTTGCATTATTACTTGAGGCCTAGATACCTGTAGTTCAAACCCCTCTCTCCTCATAGTTTCTATCAAAACAGAGAGATGAAGCTCGCCGCGTCCAGATACTTTGTATGAATCTGTGTCTGGTACTCCTTCTACATGTAATCCGACGTTAGTCTCTTTTTCTTTATCTAGTCTTTCTTTTATATGGCGAGTTGTAACTAGAGTTCCTTCTTTCCCAGTAAATGGAGAATTGTTCACCATGAAAACCATAGAGATCGTAGGTGGATCAATGTTTATTGCTGGTAGGGGATCAGCTGATTCATCTGTTGTGATTGTCTCGCCTACATAAATATCTGGGATACCAGCGATCGTTACTATGTCTCCTGCGATTGCTTCTTTTGCCTCTATCTTCTTTAAACCATTGTGTTCAATAATCTTACTTATTTTACCGTTTCTAGAAACTCCATCTGCACTTTTGATTATTACAGATTGTCCAGTCTTTACAGTTCCTTCATATACTCTGCCGGTTGCCATCCTTCCTACATATTTATCATACCCAAGTGAACTTGGTTGCATACGGAATGGAACATCTAGATTTTGTTCTGCCTCTGGGACTCTATCCATAATCATATCAAATAGAGGCTCTAAATCTTTTGATTCATCTTCTAATTCCTTCTTCGCTATTCCCTCCCTAGCAATTGCGTATAAATGAGGGAAATCCAATTGCTCATTAGTTGCTCCAAGAGCAGAGAATAGATCAAAGACCATATCTACAACTTCATCAGATCTGGCTGCTGGTTTATCTATTTTATTAATTATCACAATAGGCTTAAGCCCCAGCTCTAGTGATTTTTTAAGTACAAACTTAGTCTGTGGCATTGGTCCTTCTTGAGCATCTACAACTAGCAATACACAATCTACAGTTCTAAGTATTCGCTCTACCTCTGATCCAAAATCTGCATGCCCAGGAGTATCTACAATATTAATCTTGCATCCTTTATACATAATTGATGCATTCTTTGCATAAATAGTAATACCTCGCTCTTTTTCTTGCTCATTGCTATCCATAACTAGCTCTTCTACTGCTTCATGATCAGAGAAAGCCCCGCCTTGTTGTAGGAGTGCATCAACCAAAGTTGTTTTTCCGTGGTCAACGTGAGCGATAATGGCAATATTTCGAATTTTCATAGTTTAGTTTAGTTTTGTCGTATGCTTACTGCGTCGAAGTCACGCGTGCGGGACGAAGACGAGTGAGCGATAATGGCAATATTTCGTATCTTCATAAAAATCCGACAAAGGATACGGATTTAGACCATATTTAGCCAGAAGAAGTCAAAGAAAGTTAGGATTAATAAAATATATAATTGATAGGGATTACTGAATTGTATTTTTAATACAAGATATGTACCATACATGCCGATTTAAACTTCTTCCCTCTTTGCATATGTATCCTTTCATATTAATAATGGTTTTGCACAAATTATCCTGTTTAGCTCTAGCTGTTGGCATAATATTGCTAATTATTTGGGCAGCTAAGAATCTAAAAAAGAAGGATTTAAAAAAGTTAGCAGTTATTTTAATTGTAATTGGAATAGTAGGAACACTTGTTTCTATTGGTTTTGGTAAAATGGGAATGGGTTATGGTCATGGTAAAAAAATGATGGGTCTAAAAAATGGTCATAAATATATGGAATGTATGAAAAATATAGATACAGATGTAGATAGCACGACAGAGGAAGAACATGAATAATATCTAATTTAGTTAAATAGCATGAGGTACGTATGTATCCCATGCTATTTATGATGTACTCAAAAAACTTGGAGATTATTCCATTAAGTCTTGATAGTGATCTCCAAAGTTGCTGTTTTCTCCACCTTGTAATTGCTCAAGTAACTTTTGGGCTTCTCCTGGAGTTAGGTCTAGTGGTTCTGGATCAGTTGGAGCGTCTCCTCCTTCTACAGTTTCGTACATATTATCTATTTCAAGCCCCCCAGATAGATCAGAGAACGTGATATCAGATGGCTTTTCAAACAATGATTCATCTACTTTCCATTTTTCACAATCCATAGATTGGTTAGAAAGGATATCTGCAAGGTTTTGATCGGTTGTTTCCCCTGTTGCGCCGCTATTTATTGCTTCTTCAGCATCATATTTCATAGAAAAGGCCTGTCCATTCCCCCACATATGAACATATTCACCATCATTTAACATGTAGCTTTTCATTGTTCCTCCTGCATGTTT
>Ga0209042_1001732_pt1:0-10000 | contig 16034 bp, 8 predicted proteins | sample SaaInlV_200m_DNA_6_FD_184649 | JGI IMG/M metagenome (GOLD analysis project Ga0209042, IMG submission 184649) | Marine microbial communities from expanding oxygen minimum zones in the Saanich Inlet - SI037_S2LV_200m_DNA (SPAdes) (version 2) | ecosystem: Environmental > Aquatic > Marine >...
ATACAAGAGGATCTGGAACGATGACTACTAATGGCTATCCAGAATCAGCTTTGGAAGTGGGCGTTCATTTAGCAACTGCAGCCAATGATGAATCGGTGGGTGTATTTTATCAATCTCCTGATTTTAACGTCTTGACTGTTTCGGATAATGACGGTTATGAAGATTACAAACAGTGGGTCTATGTAGGGCTTTATACGAGTGATTTTTTAGATGTAAATGATGAAAATAATATCGTTTCAGAAAAAATATCTTTAGGGCAAAATTATCCAAACCCATTTAATCCGCTTACGCAGATTAAATATGAAATTGATACACCAGGTTTGGTTCAATTGGATCTATACGATATTCGTGGGAATCATGTCAAATCTTTGGTCAATGAAAATAAACCAGCTGGCGCATTTCAGGTAACGCTAAATGGCGCAGAACTCTCTTCTGGTGTTTATTTTTACACCCTCGTTAAAGACTCACATACTGCGACGAAAAAGTTAGTCCTCTTAAAATAATTTTAGAATTATTGTAGGATAAATTGAATGGTGGGGTGTGCTCTTGAAGGAGTGGCCCCACTTCATCGTTAAAACAAAAGGAAAAAATAATGAAATATTTATTACCCTTCATCTTAATGGTTTCGGCTATGATGGCAGAAACTCGACTTGATTTACAAAATGACTTCCAAGAAAATGTTCAAAGCAGTTTTAGGAATGATACGACATCTCTCTATTTTGCAGATTTCGAAGGCACCCTTGATTGGACAAGTCTAGATTTGACAATGCCTTCTGGCATGTGGCATGTTGATGATTTTGATACACCCGACGGAACAGGCATGGCTTGGTGGATGGGAGACACGGATATCAATGGATATTTAGACCACTCGTATCTCATTTTAGATACACCTGAAATCTTAGTTCCACCAGGTGGGCATTTAACCTTTGACCTCAATTATAATGTTGAAGGAACCGCAGGTGCGGAAGATCCATATAATGGTTGGGATGGTTCCAATGTAAGAATTTCAACTGATGCTGGAGCAAATTGGACTGTTATCTCGGGCTCTCCCAGTTATAATAGTTCTTCTCTTTACAGTTTTGGATATGAACATGGTGAAGGAGCAAATATTGCAGGCTGGGGTGGAAGTAGTAATGGCTGGGTCAGTGCAGATTTTGATCTTTCCACTTATAGTGGACAGAACGTAATGATTCGTTTTGCTTTTGCGTCAGACCCTTCTTACAGTACTGTTGATAATACTTCTATGTTTGGAATCATTGTTGATAATATCGTTCTTGGTGACTTTTCCAATAATGGTGTAGATGATGGAACCATGGTGTCTGGAAGTATGGTGCCTGTTGCGGGTGATCTTTGGCATGTTTATGAAGATGCTACAGCTCCCTCTCCCAGTCATGCTGTTGGATGTTTTGATCCTTCGACAAATACGTACAACCCTGGTATGGAAAACTATTTTATTTCTCCAGAAATTGTGCTTCCCAATGAAAGTGATGCTTTGTTCTTTTTTGATTTTAGTTTCAAAGCTGGTTTAGATAATGGCGATTTTCCTGATACGGACTATCTTTACGTAGAAGTAGAAAATGACGGAGTTTGGTATTCGGTAAGTAACCCAACGGGTGATCTTAATTTGCCTAATTATGTTTTTACCGGCTCAACTGACATATGGAGTAAATGGAGTGAATCGTATGATTATAGTAGCGTTACAGAATTAGCAGGACAAACGATTCGTTTTCGAGTGGGACTACATTCGAATGCTGATACGCCTACCACGCTTGGTTTCCATATTGATGATTTTGAGGTCACTCAAATTTCTTACAATTCTATTCCTATGGTTCAAAATATAAATTTAGAAGCAGGTGATGGTGTTATCAGTCTCGCTTGGGACCCCATTGGAGGAGGTGGAGGCGGTAGCGAAGAACTAGCCTATGATACAGATGATGGCTCGGGGTCTGCTTTTCAAAATGGAATATTTTCAGCCAGTGGGATTTTTGTTGCTGGTGAGTACTTCAATGCACCTTTTGGAGCAACGACAACGGTTACAACAGCAAAAATATTTGGATATGAATCTAATACGGAAACGGAAACCACATTATATGGATATGCTGCCGCAGGAAATATCATTGATGCAGTACCGACTTATAGTAAATCGATTTCACTCACGGTAGATTCTTGGAATAGCATTGATTTAAGTGCAGATAACTGGACTTTTGAAGGTGACTTTGTTCTAGGTTTTGATGTGGGTGCTTTTTCAGACACGCCAGGCGATACGACATATATTTATGCACCTATTGATGAAGCAGCAGTTCCTTCAGCCAATAGTTGGGTCAATTTCGGTTCTTGGTCAGATTGGGCTTCTGTAGCTACGACGAATAATCTTGGTGATGGTGAGTGGGGGATTCGTGCTGTGATTAATTCTGAAGGTAGCGCAACCGCTGCTTACAATGTATATCGTAGTGCGGCGGGTGGTGATTTCAATTTGATGTTTAATGGCATTGGTTTATCTTCACCAGATTACACAGATAATTTTGTCCAAAATGGCACAGAATATTGTTATGGTATTACCACGGTTTATGGCACAGATGAAAGTGATATGGCAGGTCCTGTTTGTGGCACGCCTTCTCCACAAACGATTGTGGAATATGCACATGATGATGGCTCTTCCAATGGAAGTTTTAATGCAACTGATGGTAATTATTTAGCCGTAAAATTCACGCCTAATTCTTATCCAGTAGATTTATATAGTGCAAAATACTTTATTGATGGTAGTAATAGTGGTATTGCTTTTGTCAATGTTTGGGATGATGATGGAGAAAATGATATGCCAGGTACGGTGCTACTATCGGGCGTTCCAGTATCTCTTGTTCCTGGATGGTCTGTCGCTGATTTATCTGCTTATGGCCTTTCCATTACAGAAGGTAGTTTTTACGTGGGATGGATGGAAATGTCAACAACACCTCCGATCGGTTTGGATATGGACTCGCCAACGACACATAGTTATATTAATAGTACTTTGGGCTCAGGATCGTGGCAAGGTTTGACTGAATTGGGACTTTCAGATGGTGCCATTATGATTCGCTGTGATGTAGATACAGTGAATGCGACTGTTGCTATAGATGGATCGTCTGCTTCGTTGCCAAAGACATTTGCTTTAAAGCAGAATTATCCGAATCCATTTAACCCGACAACGACTATTATTTTTGATATAGCGCAGTCAGGAAAAGCATCTTTGAAAATCTATGATTTGACGGGTAAAGAAGTCTTATCCTTGATTGATAAAAACATGGACGCAGGGCATTATCAATTTGGATTAAACGCATCTAATTTATCATCTGGGATGTATATTTATAGACTCACAAGTTTCTCAAATAAGGGGAAGCTCCTATTTAATCAATCTCGAAAATTGGTCTTAATGAAATAAATGAAAATGGGAAAGAGGGAGCGAAAGTTCCCTCTTTTATTTTTGATAGCTTAGGAAAGAAATAATGAAATACATAATTACATTCATGCTTCTCGCAGCTGGATTATTTGGGGAAACTTTCAATGATCGGCTTTTGATTTATATCGAGAATGATGTTCAGAATTTTCTTGTCACAGAAGATAAGCGATCTAGTAATTTACAAGAATTGAATTCTGTGTTGAATATGATAGAAGCAGATAAAATTTATCCTTGGTTAAGCGTAGCGAGGCCAACAGACCGAGATGGCGATATTTATTTAAATCGTTATTTTGTCCTTGAGTTCGAAGAAAATCGAAGTGATTTATATGCACTTAGGCTCGAATTAGAAGCTCAGTCTTTTATCAAAACAGCAGAAGAAATGAGTATGATAAAGCCGACTTATGTTCCCAATGATCCTTATTGGAACCAGCAATATTTTCTTCATCTTATTGAAGCAGCAGAAGCTTTTGATACTTGGGATATTGTTAACGGAGAAATTCCTGGGGAAATGGAGAATGGCGTTATGACGGTTGCAATCATTGACCAAGGTGTAGATTGGGATCATCCCGATTTGCGAGCAAATATTTGGAATAATTTAGGAGAAGATGCAGATGGCGATGGGGTAACTATTGTCCAATCTGGAGGATCTTGGATATTTGATCCGGGTGATGTGAATGGTGTCGATGATGATGGCGATGGGTATATCGATAATTTTATTGGTTGGGATGTCTCGGGTAACGACAACGATCCAGTCAACATCAATAGCCAATTGGATCACGGAACCATGGTTGCAGGTGCTGCGAGTGGCGTAACCGATAATGGAACTGGAATCGCATCTGTTGGTTTTGGTGTAAAAATTATGGCGATTAACGCAAGTCATGATCCAGGATTTGTCACAGATGGGTATGATGGTATTTTAGCTGCTGCGCAAATGGGGGCAAATGTAATTAATTGCTCTTGGGGCGGTGGCGGTGGAAACCAAAGTGTGATTAATGTAGCACATAATACATATGGTGCTATTGTGGTCGCATCTGCTGGGAATGGTAATGACAATGGACAAACTGATTTTGACCCTCATTATCCCTCAGGTCTCAATAATGTTATTTCGGTTAGTGCCACTGGTAATAATGATAATTTTAATTGCTGGGCCACTGCTGGGACGACTATCGATTTGTGTGCGCCGGGTGAATCTATTCGAACAACAAATGTAGGTGGTGGATATATTTATGTTGATGGAACATCCTTTTCTGCCCCAATCACGGCAGGTGCAGTCGCCTTATTATGGTCCAAATTTCCTGATGAATCTCAGGATTGGATTATTGATAGAATATTAACATCAACGGATTCTTTCCCCGCCATGGATGCTTCATGTAATGGAACAAGTTTAGTGGGCATGCTCGGTTCGGGACGATTAAACATTTCCAAATCATTATCTTCAGGTATTTTTCCAAGTTTAAGCGTTCAGGATATTATTTATTATAATGATGATGATAGTGATGGATTATTTAACCCGGGGGAAACGGTTGATATCAAGGCCGTTGTTGCTAATGGTGCGGGTTGGGCGGACGCCGAAAGTGTGGTAGCAACCTTATCTACAAATGATCCTCGAATTAGCATTATTGACAATGTCATTTCTTTCCCTTCTACGATTGTTGCAGGCTCTTCATCCATTCCTTTATTTGACAAATTCCAAGTTGTGGCAGATCCTTCAGCTAGTTTAGGTGATATTCTTTGTGAAGTGACCCTAACAGCATCCTCTGGATCAAATACGTATCAGGAAGTTCAAAGCATTAGTTTGAGTCTTACCTTAAACCAAGCGGGTTTCCCAACTGAGAGTTTCTCTATTAAATCATCTCCTTTAATTTCAGATCTTGATGGAAATGGGGTAAGTGAGATATATTTTGGGGAAGAGAATAATAGATTTCACGCTTACTCCAGTGATGGCTCTATCCAAAATGGTTTCCCATTTGATGTCGATGATAAAATTCGATCGAGTCCTGCCTTTGGTGATTTAGATTCGGATGGTGACTTAGAAATTATTTTTGGTTCTTTTGATGGTAAGCTATATGTAGTCAGCAGTAATGGTTCTCAAAAAATGGCTTATACAGCTGGCGGAAATATTGTTGGTGCACCCGCACTTTATGATATAAACGGAGACGGGAATTTAGAAATCATATTTACTACCCAAGATTCAGATAATGGGAAGGTATATGTGATTACCCATACAGGCACTGACTTGAGTGGTTTTCCTCTTTCGTTAGGGGAAGATATGTTGGTGGGCGCAGCCGTTGGCGATTTAGATGGAGACGGAAATCCTGAAATTGTTGTCGCTACATGGGAAAATAATATTTATGCAATTCAGTCCAATGGTGCGGTTATGAGCGGTTTTCCTTTTGTCACAACTAAGCGTTTTTATTCACCACCTTCTTTGGCCGATATGGATGATAATGGTGATTTAGAAATAATAGCAGGAAATGATAATGGTAAACTCTTTGTTTTAAATCATGATGCAACCGTAATGGCTTCTTTTGATTCGGGTGATGATATTCGTGGCGGGATTTCTATTGGAGATATCAATAACGATGGAAGCTTTGAATTATTGTTTGTGGGATACGATGATCATGTGCACGTTTGGAATCCTACCAGTGATACTGAATTAGCAGGTTGGCCAATAGATTTGGGCTATAATGCTCTTTCTTGTCCTGTAATGGCTGATTTAGATAATGATGGTGATTTAGAAATTATTACTGCAAAAAAATCTGGAACAATTTATGTTTTTCACCATGATGGTTCTAACTTTGAGCATTTTCCCATGTCCGTAAGTGGAAATATAGAATCGACTCCAGCTATCGGTGATTTAGATAATGATGGCGATTTTGAATTAGCAATTGGCACCACAAATGGCTTGCAAGTAATTGATATAAAAAATGAAAGTGGAAATAGGATCTCATGGAATATGCATCGTGGAAATGCACATCGAAATGGATATTATGATAGGAGTCAATTATCTATTAGCAATGAAGGGAACAAGCTTATTCCACAATCATTTGCAGTCTCAAGTAATTATCCAAATCCATTTAACCCAACGACAAACGTCAATATTTCTTTACCAGAACAATCAAAATTGATGGTAAGTGTTTATGATATCTCTGGGAGAATAGTTGCAAAATTAGTGAATCGACATTTTGATGCTGGAAAATATACCTTGGCCTGGAATGGATTAAGCAATAGTGGAACGCAAGTCCCAACTGGGATTTATTTTCTAGAAGTGAAAACAACAAAAAATAGACATATTCAAAAACTTGCATACATCAAATAATGAAGTATTGCAATCAACCATTAATTACAAGTAATATTCAACAATACCTAAGAGGAATAAGTAATATGAAGAAAACACTATATTTAATACTATTTATCAGTTTGGGGACAGTAAGTTTGTTTGCTGAGATAGATTGTCCATCCGACTCGTCTTATCATATTGATATGCGGACGCAATTACAAGATGGAACGCCAAACCCAACATACGGACAAGCCATTGCGACGGGTTTATGCGGCTGTTTAGCATATACAAGTAGTGCAACTGTTTCGGGGAGCCAAGTTATGTTTACAATTAGATTGGTAGATAATGAGCCGATTCGTGGATTGGAGTTAGATATACATCACGATGCAGGCTCTCAACTTTATTTTGGTCCAGAGCCATTTGTTGATGCCAATGGAAATGGAAATTACGATGAAGGTGAAGACTTTACAGATTTAAACGGAGATGGTGTACGTAATTCACAATTGGGTTCTGTTCAAAAAGGTGCAAAATTTGAGAACTTGACAAATCCTGAAGGCGAGCCTAAGCAAATGAATTTAACGGCAAATTTTATTGATGATACTTCGAGTGTTAATAATGATTATGTCAAAGTAATGGCTTATAGCACATCTCAAGCACAAACTACAGGAAATGGTTCGGAAGGGGATGCTGTATTTATTTCTTATGAGTTGATTGCGGGAGAAACGCTGCCAGAAAATGTTACATTCTATTTTGAGTCAGCGAAATTGCCTGGGACATCTGCTAATCCAGAACTTTTGAGTGTTGTTTGCGGATATCCTTCACCAGATAATCCTCAAACTGTTTCAACATCTCAATTAGGCCTAAGATCTGAAATCCTTCCAGGGCAATTTGTATTGCATCAAAATTATCCAAATCCATTTAACCCAGTAACGAACATATCATTCGATGTCCCTCAAGGTGCAGGAAAGATGGTTCTTTCCATCTATAACATTTTGGGTCAAAAAGTATCCATATTAGCTGAAGGTATACTTAATCCTGGCCAATATTCGTATGAATGGAATGGAAGAGATATGCAAGGACACTCTGTTGCTTCAGGGATTTATTTCTATGAATTGAAATCTTCAAGTTTCACTTCTAGAAAGAAAATGCTTTTGTTGCAGTAACTTTATTACTTTAATACTAAACACACTAAATTCCCTCATTCTTTTGAATGGGGGAATTTTTTTTATGCGAATAAACATACTATCCAGTATATTCATTTTTTTTGGCGTCGCTATTGCCCAGCAGTCTCCCTATCGTTCAGCAGATGATATTAAGCAGGAATGGGTGGACCATACCAGTCACCAAAGAGGCGAGTTGGTTTCTTTTTGTGACTTTTTATTTCAAGAAGGACATTATGAACGTTGTTTATTGAGTTGTTTCCAATTTATGTATCGTTTTCCTGGCGATCCAATTGAACCTGTTATTTTGTATCATATTGCTAGATCTTACGAAGAAATGGAAAATTACGACTTAGCCTTAACTTATTATAAAAGGTCTAAAGATTCAGTGAATAAAAATACAATTGTATATTCAGCTTGTCAAAAAAGAGAAGCTTATGTTTTGTTTAAGGCAAAAAAATATGAAGCTTTATTTGCCTTAACAGAGAAAACAAAAAACCCTTATTATTTAATTTTCAGATCCTACGCATTGATTGATCAAATGGATTGGGGTGAGGCTCGTCAAAATTTATTAGCAGCTAAAAAACAATTCAATCATGCCCATTATTCAAGGTTAATAGATTCATTGTTCCCTATCATTAATCAAGTGCAAGAGCTACCTCAAAAGAAAAAGGTGTGGGTGGCAATTTCAGGCGCGTTGCTGCCTGGAGGCGGACATCTGATGTTAGATGATAATTTTGATGGTGCGGGTATATTTTTTTCGATGGCTACTATACGTATGATGATGATATTGAATAATATCACGCTCGCTGATGGCGAACTTTATTATCAACAATCGCCGAAGGTAATACAGCCAATGGTTACAAATTTTAAGGGCGAGAAAAATGTTTTTAATCTTTATGGTGGCGATGAAATCCCTTCTAGTATCCAATTAAAAAGCACGGAACTAAAATATGCGCTACCTCCCATTATAATAGGATTAGGTATATATGGTGGCAGCTTATGGCAAGCATTAGATCAAACACAAGAGAGCAATAGAGACATTGCGCAAAATTTTATTTTAGAAAAATTAGCTAATAGAAGCGTAAAATTATTTATAGATTTCAAAGAACCTTTATTAATTAAAAAATAATTTATTATTTAGTGATTAGATATTGACACACCATTTAGATAGTGTGTAAATTGGTGGGCTTCGAGAGAAGTGATTATTGAAAATTCGGTATGTGATGAGTCCAGCGTTGATTCTTGTTAAGAGAACAACAACAAAATCAAACATACAATGGAGAGTTTGATCCTGGCTCAGGACGAACGCTGGCGGCGTGCTTAACACATGCAAGTCAAGGAGAACGTTCCGCTTGCGGAACTATTAAACTGGCGAACGGGTGAGTAACGCGTAGACAACCTGCCTCAGAGACTGGGATAACCCCGCGAAAGCGGAGCTAATACCAGATGATGCAGCGAATCCTTCGGGATACAGTTGTTAAAGTGGGCTTCGGCTCACACTTTGAGATGGGTCTGCGTCCGATTAGCTTGTTGGTAGGGTAACGGCTTACCAAGGCAATGATCGGTAGCTGGTCTGAGAGGATGATCAGCCACACTGGGATTGAGATACGGCCCAGACTCCTACGGGAGGCAGCAGTGGGGAATTTTGCGCAATGGGGGAAACCCTGACGCAGCAACGCCGCGTGATCGATGAAGCTTCTAGGAGTGTAAAGATCTGTCGTAAGGGAAGAAAAGTTCGGATGTTAATAATGTTCGTTCTAGACGGTACCTTACAAGAAAGCACCGGCTAACTTCGTGCCAGCAGCCGCGGTAATACGAGGGGTGCTAGCGTTGTCCGGAATTATTGGGCGTAAAGGGTTCGTAGGCGTTTTGATAAGTCAATTGTTAAATACATCGGCTTAACCGATGGAGTGCATTTGAAACTATCAAAATAGAGTATAGGAGAGGAAAGCGGAATTCCTGGTGTAGCGGTGACATGCGTAGATATCAGGAAGAACACCAATGGCGAAGGCAGCTTTCTGGCCTATTACTGACGCTGAGGAACGAAAGCGTGGGGAGCGAACAGGATTAGATACCCTGGTAGTCCACGCCGTAAACGATGAGTACTTGGTGTCGGAAGATTCA
>Ga0209042_1001732_pt1:15000-16034 | contig 16034 bp, 8 predicted proteins | sample SaaInlV_200m_DNA_6_FD_184649 | JGI IMG/M metagenome (GOLD analysis project Ga0209042, IMG submission 184649) | Marine microbial communities from expanding oxygen minimum zones in the Saanich Inlet - SI037_S2LV_200m_DNA (SPAdes) (version 2) | ecosystem: Environmental > Aquatic > Marine...
ATACGTGTTGGTGAATTTAACCCATCCATTCATTCATCTCTAGAAGATGCAATTGAGGAACAACGAGTTTTACCATTTAACCAAAGTCAATCTTGGGAACCAATTGGGAATGCGACATCTTTTCAATATCCATTTTCAGGTGCTTATCCATTGGAAGAGGGTAAAATATATGCTTGGCAGGTCAGAGTTACACTCCCAACTACAACTGGTAGTGACGAAATGCAATCATCCATTTTTGCTTTCAAATTAGGTACTGCTGGTGAAATAGAATCAACTCCAGAGTTAACAAATATACTATTGATAGCTTTACAGCAAACACTAGGGGATGGACAATTTAATGCATTATTTTCAAATGAGAGTCCATTGGGTGGGTATTTACCATCTGGAGATGTAGAAGTAAATAGTGTTTCTGTTGATGAAGCCAGTGTTACTTATATATTAAACCAAATTATGAATAATGATTATGAAATTATAAATATCCAGGTTGAAGAATGATGAGCCATAAAATGAAATCCATTATTTTTGTAATTGTTTTAGTTATTTCATCGTCACTTTTTGGTGCTAAGATTGCAGTTGCAACAAAGGTAAATGGAACAGTAGAGCTTCAAAAGGTTGGTGAAAGAGATTTTGGAAAATTGAAGCCAGGTACTATCCTTGACGATGGCGATAGAATAAGAACAGGAAGTATGGCCTTTGCTGCTATTATTTTTATAGATGATAAATCTACTTTAAAGCTAAAAGAAAATTCTGAAATTGTGGTAACAGGCAAAAGATCAGCTGCAAGTATAGCAAAAAAAATAGATATCGATGAAGGAACGCTTCGTGCTATAGTTACTGATCAGCGAAAAGGTGAATTTATCATTCAAACACCCACATCAGTTGCTTCTGTGAAAGGGACAGATTTCTGGCTAATTGTTAATGAGTCTGAAGGGGATCAAGTTTTAGGATTAGAAGGAATTGTTAATCTTCTAAATATTGAAACAGGATTAAATTTAGATGTAACTGAAGGTAATACTGGGACATCAACCCCAGAT
>Ga0209042_1001738_pt1 | contig 15995 bp, 7 predicted proteins | sample SaaInlV_200m_DNA_6_FD_184649 | JGI IMG/M metagenome (GOLD analysis project Ga0209042, IMG submission 184649) | Marine microbial communities from expanding oxygen minimum zones in the Saanich Inlet - SI037_S2LV_200m_DNA (SPAdes) (version 2) | ecosystem: Environmental > Aquatic > Marine >...
CAGAACGATATGGAGATCGATTCCATTCATGCTCCGTTTCCGGAGGGGGACCGGCTGTTCTCGGCCGACGAGTCAGAGCGCCTGGAGTCCATTCGTCAATGCCAGGCCGCTATGGATGCCGCTGCAGAGCTCAATGGCAGGATCGTGGTCATTCACCTGATTCAGCCGTACGGCATACCGCAAGGCGAGGTTCGGGATCGAATGGTCGACCAGGGGCGTCGAAGCGTGGGTGCATTGGCGACGTACGCGGCCGACCGCGGGGTGAAACTGGCTCTGGAGAACGGCCAGAGACGAGAGTACGATCGGATACTGATAGACTTCCTGGCTGAGTTCGATGGCGACCACGTCGGGTTCTGCTACGATTCTGGTCATGAGAATGTTCAGGGAACGTGTTTTGCCCTTCTCGAACAGCTTGCTCACCGACTCCTGACCTTTCACATCCACGACAACAGCGGCTCTGATACCCACGTGTTGCCTTTTGAGGGAACGATTGACTGGGGACGGTTCAGGGAGGTCCTGCAGAGACTTCACTATTCTGGCAACCTGCTTCTGGAAGTAGATGTGAAGAACTCCCAGTTCAAGGACCATGCCTCCTTCCTGGCGCAGGCCAGAAAATGCTCTGAGATGCTCACTCATGGGCCGGTCCCATAGGACGGGGGGGAGCCCAAAGGCAGACTGAATGCTGGGGGCAACAGATTATGCGGGAGTATTTGTGATGACCACGGCGCGGGATGTCAGCCAGGGAAACGCAGCGGACTGGGTCAAGGTGACTGACCAGGCAGGTTGGCAGCCGCGTGATTCCCAGGGCGAGGTCGCTTACGGCGACCGGCTGTGGATTCTTGGGGGATGGTTCAACTCGTACCAACCGTGTCCGCGTGACGTGTGGAGTTCGGCTGACGGCGTGTCATGGACACGCGTGCGGGAGGTCGCTCCGTGGAAACACGGTGACCTGCCCATGAGTCTCGTGTTCGACGACAAAATGTGGTTCATGGGGGGCTGGTACAACGGGCGGCTCCCCGGCCACTCAGCCGGCAACGAGGTCTGGTGGTCCACGGACGGGGCCGAATGGCACCAGGCCACCGCTTCCGCCGGTTGGACGCCGCGACTGGCGGCAGGGGCAGTGGTCTTTGACGATCGAATGTGGATACTCGGAGGCACCGAGAACTACTTCTTCGGGGATCGGGACAGCCTTCGGAACGATGTGTGGTACTCCTCCGACGGCACGAACTGGACGTTGGCGACAGCCGACGCGGGGTGGGCGCCCCGTGCCTACCATCAGGCCGTTGCCCACAATGGCAGAATCTGGGTTCTTGGAGGTGGAAACTACCTCCCGGAGAACGAGTTTCGGAACGATGTGTGGTGTTCGGAGGATGGGGTCAACTGGGAACAGGTCACAGAGGCAGCTTCATGGGGGGCGCGCCTGTGGTTCTCATCGGTGATCTACCGGGATCGGATGTGGGTACTTGGCGGCTGGGCTGAGGAAACCGACAACTTCGGTGACGTTTGGTATTCAGAGGATGGAGAGGGCTGGAAGCAGTTGCGGTCCGACGTGATCTGGAAAGCGCGCCACGAGCACTCCGCGTTTGTCTTTCAAGACAGGATCTGGGTTGCCGGCGGTCACGCCCGTCCGCTGAACAGTGAGGTCTGGTCGCTCTATCTTCCGGAGGATTGGTCTGAGGCTGAGCGGGCGTCCTCTGCGAAGCCTCGGCAGTGATGTAAGAGAGAGTGATCGAGGCCTGCTCAATTTGTTGGGCCAATCTGTGGGTGCGGGATGCTCGAACTGCGCAAATGCGATCTGCCCAAGGCCTTGCTTGCGGGACTCGGTGGCCTCGTGTGTGGGCTGCTCTTCCTGGCTCCGGAGATTGCGGGCGCAGGTTCTGTGGTCAATCCATCTGCTGAGGACATTGTGGGAGGGAAACCTGTCGGTTGGGGGCTCTACCGCGGGAAAGGGAAAGCACGCTTGTGCTCTTCAGAGGATGCCCGTTCCGGGCAAGCGAGTGCGTGCCTTGTGGCTGAGGAGTTCGGGGAGTGGCGCGGGCGCCGTTTCCTCAACTGTGGTCTCGTCCTGGGAAGCCCTGATGGATACAATGGAGTCGAGGCTTACCCAACCCAAGGGGGACGGGTGTACCAAGTGAGTTTCTGGATGAAGGGGGATGTCCCATGGGTGAAGGCCCAGACCGTGTGTTGGAGGCATGAGGAAGCGACAGCACAGGACCGGAAACAGGTGACCGTGTTGCCCGGGAAGCTGGCGCCCACTGGGGAGTGGCGACGCTATTCGGGTAGCTTTGTCGCTCCGGCTGGTGCCAGGCGATTTGCCCTGAAGTGGCAGGTTGCGGGGTTCGCAGAGGAGGGGATGGCGCTGGGAACGTTGCTGGTGGACGATGTGGAGGTGATTGAGATGGGGAATCAGAAGGCCGCTGTCGCACAGCGCATTCGCTTCCCGGAGAAGGCGCATGTGTCGCTGTTCGGAAAGCCCATCGCCGAGATCAAGGCTCTCTTTCAGAAAGGCAATGAGAACATTGTGCAGGCTGTCGAGGGACAGCTCGCCGCGGCTGAACGGTGGGTCATGAAGGATGATGCCTGGTACCTGGAGCGCACCGGGAAGCACACTCCTCTGGGCATGTGGACCGTGGCGTGTCCGTTCCATCCTGAGCGCGTGCGGGATTTCAGTAAGGACAATTTCTCCTGGCACATCGATGATCCGTGGCACCTCGTCTGTGAGCTCTGCAGGGCCGAAGGCCGTGAACTGTTCCGGTACCCGAACGAGCGTTACCCCGACGATGGAACCGGCTGCTACCCGAGTGATGCGACATGGCGGGCCGACCACGACGCTGCATGGACCCGGGAACATGGTGGCATTCCACATGACCACTGGGATGGGAAGGCGCATGGATACAACTCGCGCGGCTACTGCTACTTCTTCATCGGCAAGTGTTCACACGAGACGATGACGTTCATGGCCAAGTCGGTGCTTCCGCAGCTGGCTGCTGCCTATGTCCTGGCCAAGGAAATTGAGGGGGCGGACGCGCGCGGTTCGGCTCAGTACGCCCGCAAGGTCAAAGTGGCGATGCTGGGGCTGGCCCGAGCTCATTTGGGCGACGCGTATCTGGCTGAGGTCAGCAAGCTCAGTCTCGAGCAGTTCGATGACGTGGTGGCGCGTTTCCATGGCGAGGCAGTGAGTACGGATGGGCAGCACAGATTCCCGGGGTACGTCCCCTACGATCTGTTCGACGGCGTGCGTGGCGACCCCAAGCATCCGGCCAACCGCCGTACCGACGTCTACGGGGACGGCTCCCACCGTGGTGACACCTACGCTCGGGGCTGGCTCCGATCCTACGCGTTCATCCGTGACTCCTTCACGGAAGAGGAGGACATTGTCCGCCGGATGGTGGAGCGCCTTCTCGTTTCGGCGGAAGGGGATGAAGAGGCGTTGCGTCGTTCGCGGAGGAAGGGGCGTGGATCCGTGAAACCGGGGAAGCTTGAGTTGGCGATCGAGCCGTACGCAATGAGCGTCGGCTCATCGAACAATCTCGGGGGGCGTGAGCTGGCGAATCAGTTCGATCTCGGCGTATTGCTGGGCGACACGGACATCGTTGACGCGGTCACCGAGAACGTACGTCTATATTTGCGTAACTACTTCAATGGGGACGGTCTCGGATGTGAAACCAGCCCTGCTTACACGAACTGCGCCTGGAGTTCCATGTCGCAGATCTTCTCGAGGATCCATGGCTACAAGGGGCACTACGGAAAGGACCACCCCTGGTGGGATTCGGAGCTTGGTGGATTGAACCACTACCGGGACATCGCGCTCCGAGAGGCAGTGGCCAAGTTCGCGTTCTGTCTGTTTCCTGATGGTACGGCGATTCCCTGGATGGATTCGCACGTTGGCGCCAAACCCGCCGAGGCACCCATTGAACGTGCGCTCAACGAGGGAGACGGATTGCCGAAGGCGTTTGGTGAGTTCTATGAGTTGACTACGGACCGGGGAGGCGTGTCTGCCCGCGTTCGGCTTGACCGCCTTCCGTCGTGTTTGCTGCATGAGTCCCGGAAAGCGATCCTGCGGAGCGGCAGGGGGGGCGAGAGGGCATTGTTGTCCATGGACTACGCCCCAAACACGGGACACTGGCATCCCGCACCGATGGATCTGGTGCTCTACGCCAAGGGGCACGAACTGGCATCTGATCTGGGCTATTTCGGGGCCATGCACTGGCTGACCAAAGACTGGATTCGTACCTGTGAGGCGCACAACACCTGCATCATCCGGAATGCGTCCGGGAATCATGCGTTCATGCATGACGTTCAGGGCGAACTCCGCACCTTGTTCGTGGCTGACGGATCTGTGTCGGCCGTCGAGATCTGTGAGCGCGACCCCGCCGACCTCGCACATATCCCGGGTGCAGACCCGTTCTATCAGCGTACGTGCGTGATGGTGCGTGTGCCGACAGGGAGCCAGGGGAATGAGCACTATGTGTTGGATATCGTGCGTGTTCGTGGGGGGGCTTGGCACGACTACTATCTGCATGCCCAGGGGCGTCACTGTGTGGTTGACGGACTCACCCTGGAGACGCTTCCGCCAGGGGTCAGTCTTCAGGAGGCCAGTGGATTTTCCTCTACTGAGGAGCGCCCGACTGGCGCCGGTTTGATCCGTAAGCTGGAAGCGGCTGAGACCGACCGGGCGCTCCAAGTGACGTGGCGTGATGTGCCTGACTTCAGGGGCGACGCGCCAACGGTTGACACCGGTGTCGGTCTACGTCTGACCATGCTGGGCGGAAAGGGGACACGAGTGTATCTCGGCGAAGCCCCCGGGCAGCGCCGGATGTCCAATGCAGATCTCGGTGAGACACTCCGTGTTTTGTGTGCGCGGCGCCCCAATGGTCAGGCTATCGATCGTTTCGTGGCTGTACTCGAGCCGTTCCGTGATGAGGTGTTCGTCCGCAGTGTCCGTGAGCTGCAGGTGGTTGAGGTCCCTGAAGGCGTGGATGTGGTTGCGGTTCGGGTCGAGTGCCCCGGGCAGACTGATTACGTGGTCTCGATCGCTGAACGCGGGGGGGGGAGGAACAGAGCCGTCCGTGTGCCTCTTGATGGAGGCGGAAGCCTGGAAACGGACGGCACATTGACCGTCTTGACCGTCCGGGCAGGACGTCCGACTGGTTTGACTGTTGCTGGGGGGACGCATGCTTCAGCTGCGGGAATGGAGGTCGCCTTGCAGCCTCAGCCCCACGGTCGCTTGTTGGCCTTCAGTGATCGCAGCAAGACGTTGACGGTGCGCCCGGATGGGCAGTGGCCGGTCGAGGACGCGCTGCATGGGCGGACACTCATCATCGAGCATGACCTGGACACGACGACGTTCACCATCGACCGCATCGAAGAGGCGGTGCCTGGAGGGGATCTCGTGGTCCATCTCAAGCGGACGCCGCGTCTCTACGACAACTATCTTTCGGTTACGCAGGTGATGGGGAACATGCTTCAGGTTGAGCCGCCGCCATCGTTGCGTCACGATTTTGGTTCCAGGGAGTACCAGGTGTACCGGGTGAGCGACGGGAACGAGGGGCAGCACATCGGAGAGATTGCGGAGGGCCGGCAGGGAACGTTCACCCTTGCGACGGGCACTGATGGTGTGAATCGGGGCGACCTGGTGGGAGTCACGAAACTGCGCAACGGCCGCGACCGGGTCACCGTTCCCAGTTTTGCCAGTGTTCGGCTGGATTGAGGAGGTACGCGGCGGCAGGCATGCTGGTGATGCCTGATAGGGAGAATACTGAGACAGGAGAAGACCTATGAGCGCAGTCGGGATGGATGAATGTTGTCCTCCTTTCGACCCTGAACCGTGGGACGAGAAGGAACTGATGTGGGAGAACAGGCGTTTCGTGAAGGATCGCGTGATCAGTTGTTTCCACATACCGCTCAACTTCGGCGCGGTCATGAAGCGGAGCATTGGCTTGATTGAGGCGGCCGAGGCCGGCCCCGAGAACATGGTGGTCCTGGCAGATGAGAACTCGCTGTGGGGCGCCGATGTGTACATTGAGGCAATCAAGGACGTACCGGGTGCGCGCATGGCGACCATCTCGGGCACTTTCCTTGCCAAAGTGTTCGAAGGTCCATACCGCAACATGCGCAAATGGATTGAGGAGATGAAGGCCTTTGTGGAGGCCGGGGAGCGAACCCTCGGCAAGATGTACTTTTTCTATACAACGTGTCCGAAGTGCGCGAAGAAGTATGGGAAGAACTACGTTGTGATTCTGGCGCAAGTGTGAGAGGCGGCCAGATGGCTCTTGAGCGAGATAATGTGCCCTGAAATGAGGTGGGAGAGTATGGACTCATGTGAGCAGATGCGTGGGGCTGGTCCCTCTTCCTGCAGCGATCGAGGGCCAACGATGCAGGGAAGACGAATCAGGGAGAAGCTACGGAACGGTGAGCGCGTGTGCGGGACACACGTGGTCAATTTGGGTGGGCCATTCCATGTTGACCGCGTCGCTGGCCTTTCCCCGGATTTCGTCTTCATATGCACCGAGCACATGCCGTTGGACCGCACCGAAGTGGCGATGATGTGCCGGATGTACTCCGATCGCGGCGTTTCACCGATGGTCCGGATCCCTTACCCCTCGCGGCAGCTTGCGGCGATGTTCCTGGACGGTGGAGCGGAGGGCATCGTGGCCCCGTATGTCGAGGAGGTAGAGGAGGTCCTGGAACTCGTTGGCGCCGTCCGATACCGTCCCATCAAAGGCAAATTCCTGCGTGAGATGCTCAGCGGACAGCGGGAACCGAAGGAGAAAACTCAGCGTTTCCTGGAGAGGTTCAATGCAGATCGCTATCTGATCATCGGCATCGAGAGCGTGGCAGCGATTGAGAATCTCGAGGCGCTGATCGGGATTGATGGCGTTGATGGCGTCTTCCTGGGGCCTCACGACATCACGTGTTCGATGGAGATCCCGGAGGAGTACGACAACCCGGAGTTCGTGGAGGCCATCGCGGACGTGATCAGGCGCTGCCGGAAGCTGAACAAGGGAGTGGGTATCCATATGGATGCTTCCCTGCCGGCGTACCAGCGGTACCTGGAGGAGGGGATGAACTTCGTGCTGAATGCGGCGGATGTCACAAAGATGGCGGACAGGCTGAGCGAGGACTTCGAGGCGCTGCGTACATAGAGAGAGCGCCTCAACTCTCCGGGCCTTTTCTTGTCCATGGTGGCACGACCCGGTGAGGTGGCGGCGGTGCCGACCGGCGGAAGTTGTCGATGTCGAACCTGTTTTGGTGATGGCCTTCTTGCGAGGGATTCTGCTATGGAAATGACACGTCGCGAGATGATCGGATCGAGCATGGCTGTTGCTGGAGCTGCGCTGTTGCCGGGAGAACTCCGCGCGAACACAGGCGCCGGGCAGGCGGCGCTGCGGAAAGGGACTGAACTGATGCGCCCACACTTGCTGGTAACCGCACGGAAAATGGACGGCCTGCGGTCTCTTGATGAGCTGCGAAAGGGAGCCAAGGTCGGGCACGGCGGGAGCCTCTGGAGTGGCCTCAAGACCCGGGCAGAGGCAGACCTTGGCACCGATCCCATCGCAGGAGAAGGTCGGAACTACCCCGTGGTCAATGCGACTGCAAAGCGGATCCTCCGGCACGCGCTGGCGTTCCTCATCACGCAAGACGAGCGTCACCGTGACGGAGCGCTGCTCCAGATGGATGCGACCATCAACCACGAACTGTGGGAGGACTGGCGCATTCCCAGCCAGCCGGCGAACTACCCGGCCAGCTTGAGGATGGGCCAGCTGGGATTTGCCTTTGGCCTGGCCTACGACTGGCTCTACCCGTCTCTGAACGAAGAGGAGCGTGACCGCATCGTCGCGGGGCTCCACCGGTTGGCGGCGCAACCGGTGTTGCAGGCGGTAGATCAGGGGAACTGGCAGCTGGCGTGTTTAAGTAATCACCTGACGTGCATTCTGGGCGGGACGGCCGTTGCGGCCATGGCCATGGGTAACAGACTCCCGGATGCGGATCGGCTGATTGACGTGGCGACAGAGCGCTTGAAGATCTACCTGAGCATTTTCGGGCCGAAGGGGGAGTGGAACGAATCCATCCCGTATGCGGTTTCGGTGATCTACGCGGTGACGTTCTTTTCCGCCCTGCGGTATTGGTCCGCGGGGGGAGGCGGCGGGACGCGGGAGAATGTTGTCGGGGAGCATCCCCTCACATCCTTCTGCCGGTGGATGATGTACATGACCCGGCCGCATGGCCGGGAGGCGCCGTTGGGCAACTGCCTGCATGCGCGTCGTGTTAGTTTGTCGTACGTCCCGGCGGTCGCGGCGGCGGCGCAGGACAATATTCTCCAGTGGTATTACCTGGAGAACCTCATGCCCCCGGAAGACACGATGGACGTTCGCAGCTATCCTCTCGAAATGGTCTTCTACGATCAGACATTGACGCCGAAGAGCCCCGAGGGGCGTCTGCCGCACGGGGACGTCTTTCCGGCGAACACGATGTGTGTGAGCAGTCGGACCAACTGGGATCCGCGCTCGACGCCGTGCATGGTGTTTGGCAAGGGAGGGGCGGCATATGAGGTGCACGGCCACAACGATATCGGGCAGGTCTGCATTGATGGACACGGTGAACCGTTGATTGTTGACCTGAGTGGCTACCACGGGGATCAGAGCCCCCGGGCACCGTCATTGGGCGTGGCATTCGCACACAATGTCCCGGTCTTCAACGGGCAGAACATGCTGCGGGACCGTCCGATCGCCAGGGCCCTGTACAACGCGCCTGAGCGTCGCAAAGCCCCTCCGCTGCGGGCGGAGTTCCTGGATTCGGAATTCGACGACAGCCGCGGTGGGTACTGGGTGTTGGACACCGCGGCTGTGTACGAGGGCGTGAGTGAGTTGCGGCGTACCGTGGTTCACCTGAACCCGGGCGTTGTGGCTGTGCTGGACGAAGGGACGTTGGGCGACCCCGGCGACATCTCGTTGCGTTGGCACCCGGTAACGCCATGCGTTCCCGATGGCGAGGGCAGGTTTGTGGTACGGGGAAGCGGTGGCGCCTGCTTAGCCGGGCGAGTTGTGCGCGCCGGAGATGGTGGTTTTGCAGTCGCTCGTGGGGAACACAAGGAGACGGGGCACAGTTTCGTCGAGGCAACGCTTCATGACGTGCATTTTGCGCTATTGAGCCTGTTCTGCGTGTTCGGCCCTGACGAGGACGTCACGAACTGGGAGGCGTCCGGTGAGGGATGGCGCATTGGTTCGCCAGCGGGGACGGTTGAGGTCTCGCTGTCCGATAAGGGCCTTGCGGTGGGGTATGTTGACGGACGACCGGGCTGGCACGTGGAGCGTTAGTGCGGTCATGCATGGCATCTTTACCTGCGTACGAGTGGAGGTCCTGAGCGCTCCCCCCCCCCCTCCGCGCTGACGAGAAAGGAGACTCTCCATGGGGAGATACACAATGCTGATTGTCGCCTTGTCCTGTTGTCTGCCTGGGCCGCTGGTGATGGCGGCCTTCCAAGGCCCCCCGATGGCGGCGGCGCAATCGCTGCCCGGCGACCGTGACCGCACCCAAACCGCCGTGATTACCTCGACGTCCGAGCAATACACTGTTGTCATGGAATCGGCCGTGGACGGTGTCATGACGCGCGATCCCATCGGCTACGCTGCCTATGATCAAGGCTGGCAACCGAATCGTTTCGCACGGTTGGAGAATGTCGGTGACACCGACATCGTCAATCCGTGGCTGACGGTCAATGGGAGGCGTCGCTGGCGGAGCGTCGACGAAATGGCGGCCCAGGCCATCGGCGGTTACACCACTGATCGGGACAAGGCGCGCGCCGTCTGGGAGTTCAGTCGGCACCATCGCTTCCACGCATGCACATGGTGCAACGAGTGTAACGACGCTGTCAAAGTCTTCAATGTCTACGGCTACACCCTCTGCGGCAACGATGCTCAGATCCTCTCCGACTTGTGGAAGGCGGCCGGGCTTACCGTACGCCGCGGGTATCCGGTTGGACATTGTGTGGCGGAAGTCTTCTACGATGGGGAGTGCCATCTTCTCGACGGTGACGAGCACTGCATTTACCTGCGCCGGGACAACCGCACGATTGCATCCGAAGCAGAGGTCGTACGCGATCACGACCTCATCAAGCGCACGCACACTTACGGCATCCTCAGCGCCGACAACCCGCTGCGCGATCAGTTCTCGGCGTCGCTCTTCGGCTACGAGGGTGAACGCAAGGGCAAATGGGGCGGACGGAGCAAGCACACGATGGCCTACACACTGCGCCCAGGTGAGTCGATCGAGTGGCGTTGGGACCACATTGGCAAGCAATACACCGCCGGAACCGTTCCCAAGAAAGGCGAGAAGCGTCGTGATGGGCACGGGGATCTGCAAGCCTGGGGCTCGAGAGCCTACGCCAACCTGCGCAACGGGCGGCTGCGCTACGCGCCCGACTTCTCAAGCCCCATTGCGCGTCAAGGCATTGCGGACTCCGCTAACCTGCATCCGGAAGGCATCGTCTTGCGGCCGCGCGCGACCGGTATGCCGTGTCACGTGACCTGGCGAATCGCCAATGCCTACGTGGTCGTCGGTGGCACGGTCGCGATCCGCGGGAGCAAGGCCGCCGAAGAGGACGTTTTCGAGATCAGCCTGTCTGCGGACGGGAAGCAGTGGGAACGCCTTTGGTCGGCAGCCGCAACAACAGGGAACATCAACAAAGATATCCGCTTCGACGACCGACTGTCGCCGGGCAGGAAGCCGCAATACGCCTATTTCGTTCGTCTGACGCTGCAGAGCAACGAAGACACCGGCGTCTCGCTAAGTCGTGTCGTGTTCGATACGGACGTGCAGATGTCGGCTCTCGCGCTGCCGGAGCTCGAAGCCGGCAAGAACACGATCAACTACGAGGACGAATCGCCCGGTCCGCGTCGTGTTCGCGTAACGCATGGCTGGGTCGAACGCGCTGCCTGGCGCCCTCCCGGTGTGCCCGCCCCCACGGAGCCGGCCGACGCGGCAATCGTGCTGGGCACACGTGTGCGACTGGCCTGGCATCCGCCAACTGACCCGGATGGCGACAGTATCATGGACTACCACGTGCAGGTCGCTGAGCATGACGACATGCGCTGGGTTCTGTCGCCAAACTTCGATAAGCTCGTGTCGAAGACGCCCTCGAAAGGGAAGGCTGAGTGGACCGTCCCCGCCACGGGACTGCTCAATCCCGGGACGCCCTACTACTGGCGTGTCCGGGCCCGGGACGCGTGTGGCGTCTGGGGCGTGTGGAGCGAGCCGCAGCGGTTCACGTGTGACAGCCCCGGCGTCCCGCTGGACGTCAAGGCCCAGGTCGATGTCGGCCGCGGCGTGGTCGTCCTGACCTGGCGCCCGAATCCGCAGGGCGCCCCGCCGGTTGCATACCGGGTGTACGCGAGTGATGAGCAAGGGTTCTCGATCAGTGACGCACCGTACAAGCTGAAGATGGGGCGAGGGTTCTGCCGGGATGTGGACGAGTACGAAGCCAAGGGAAAGGTCCCCGACACAATCAAGGCCGCCCCGAACTTCCTGGCCGAGACACCGAACCGCGAACAGACCGTTGTCGGTCCGGCACTGACAGGCCCGAACGCGAACAAGGCGTATTACCGCGTGATCGCGATTGACGCGCGCGGACTGCGCAGCGGATCATCGGACCACGCCGAAACGCCGCGACCGTTCATCTACACGACTCCGGCACTCCGCGCGCAGGTCGGGCAACCATACGTGTATGAGCCCAAGTCACTGTTCTCGATCGGGGACTTGCGCTGCAAAGGCGGGTATAAGGCCGCGTTCTGGGACCGCGAAAAGCTGGCGTTCGCGCTCACGGACGCCCCTGTGTGGTTGACGATCAACGCGGACACGGGCCGTATCCACGGGGTGCCGCCCCCCGGATCAGCCGGCACTCATCGGCTCATCGTGCGCGTAACGAACAGCCGTGGCGGTACGGCCGAACAGAACTACGCGGTCCGGGCAAGCGAACAGGAATGAGAACGATGGCGAACCTGATTGCGTTGGGATTGCTGGCAACGGCTTTGGTTGCGACTGCCAAGGGGGCGGAGAGATCATATGCCGAGTGGTCCAAGTTCGACCCGTCCCACTTCGATCCGGACCACACGCACACTTTCGAGGTCGGCGACATTCGCGTGGTGATCGGGGACAACCATGCGCACGGTGGCTCCGACCGCAGCAATTACACCGGAATTCAGCATCTGTCGCACCGCCAGTGGGCTTCGAACGTCTTCAACCCGAGATACGCCGGTGTCATCGGCTTGCGACAGGCGTGTACACTCGAAAAGACCGGCAGCAACGCCGCGGCGATCTGGATCGAGCGCAACGGGCAGCGGGTCACGGAGAGCTATTCGGTGGTGCCCCCGCACTACATCGATCACGTGGCCACGTTCATGGCCACGGGCAAGACCGGCTACTGGAACGACACATGCTACATGAACGGCCCATCCGATCCAGGCATCCACGTACGACAGACGGACGGAAGCTGGGTCAGACATTACTCCGAGAAGCACGGGCACGGCGCGTCCATCGCCCCCGCGTCGTGGACCCCAGACGATTTCCCCGTCATCAAGCAAGTCCCCGATTCACGTTATCCCCACGGCGGGCGCGGGTTCCATGAGAGCTTCTGCAAGCTGCGCTTCGACCCCGAGTATCCCATCTGGTACGGTCGTTTCGACACGATGATTCTCGTGGTCATGATGGACCGGAAGCTGGGCAAGTACTTCGTGCCGTTCATGTCCCCGACCGGCGGTGGGTTCAGCGACGAGTTCCAGCGCACCAACCCCGCCTGGGACTATCGGTGCTTGCTCCACGATCTCGTTCCCGGCAAGCCGGTGACCGTGCGCAGCAGGCTGATCTTCAAACCGTTCGTCGACCATGCAGACATTCTGACCGAATACGAGGCGTGGCTGAAAGCTCTGCCGAAGGACAGCCTCCAGCCCAATTGATCAGGGCCGAGGCGTCCGCCGGTGACTACTTCTGAGGCCTGTCGTAGACTTTCTTGCCGAGGGCGATCGCTTGCCGGTTGCGGGTCTCGACTTTCTGGCGCCCGACGTACTTCCCATCCCGCGTCTGGTCCAGCGAACAGAACGTCGTCGGAGGTCCTTCCGCTCTGGGGCGCTCTGTGAGTGTTTTGGCGCCGGCCCGGATGATGGCGATGGCTTCCTTGTACTCCGGGGACTGCGGATTGGGGAGTTTCTTGAGGGCCGGACTCTCTTCGGGGCGATCGAAGCTTACCATTGGGCCCTGGTTGCGATGATGGTTCATCAGACCTCTGAAGTCGATGCCTATGAGCTTGCCCAGGCGGTTGAGGTCGCGGGGCGGCAATGGGCAGCGCCCGCCCGGGTTGCCGGGGTACGCGCTGGCGTAGCTCGGGTAGTAGGGGGCATTGATGTCAATCCATGTCACGATTCGGTCCAGGTCCTCTGACGTCAGTTTGACGCCGTTGTGTCCCTTGCGCAGAGTGGCCACGAGACGACTTTGGTGCGACCCCCAGGAGTAGGCTTGCTGGACGGTGGCCGGGCCAGCTCCCACGCCTTTGATCAGTTTTCGGCGCCAGAGCTCGTTGTAGGACACGTTGAACGTTTCAGTCCGGTCTCCTGCAAGGTTGACCTTCTTGCTTCCTTTGGTCCCGAAGTCGTGGCAGCGGATGCAGGCGCGATCGAAGACCGGTTGCACTTCCTTGCGGTAGCCGAAGAGGCGGGCGGGGCCATACCAGCCCTCGAGGTCGTTTGCCGGGCGCTGGCTGGCGATCGGGGCGGGGTGTGTAGTCGGTGGGGGCGCGGTAAGCCGGCCGTCGTGACAGCCGACACAGCCAGTCGTTTCCCCGGGTTGCACCATCGTTCCACTGCGCATGGACTGCACCATCATGCCGTTCTCATCCAGAAGCTGGAAGAACACGAACTTGTCTGCGGGGACGCGGACATGGGCGGAACCGTCTGCTTCAACCGGAACGGTCCCGAGGATACGCTTGTTCTCGAAATTGTGCCAGTTCATTGCCGGGGCCATCGTTCCTTGTCCACCCCAACTGGCACCGGTCCAGAAGCGCTTCTCCGGTGACTCCACAACTCGCAGTGATTTCACCGTTCCCCGTTTCACTCCTGCCATGTGAGTCCCCTGGTAGACGTCCTGGATGTAGAAGACGCCGTGTGTGCTGGTGTGGTTCCGGCGTTTGGGGATGATCGGGACAGGCGTGCGCGGGGCGACCGGCATGGGGTCAAAGCAGCCGTGCTTCTCGCTGTGGATCAGCACGTCATTGCCGAATGCATCGACGAGGTAAAGTCCCATTTTCGGGCCATCCCCTGCGGGCTTGGGGCGTGGACCGTCGACTGAGCGCGACACGAGGAAGTACGTGCCGGCTCCGAGCCCTGTTTCCGGATCCTGGAGGGGGTATGCATCCTCGTAGCGTGGGAAGACGCGCTGGAACGTATCAAAATTCCCCACTCCGACGAGATTGCGCGCGGTCGGAGGCCAGGTCCGGACGATCGGGTCGCGGTGCTTGGCATCGGCATCGATGCCCAGGCGTCGATCGATGATGGCCATCGCTCCCCACGGGCGGTCGTGACAGGAGGTCAATGTGCAGACGATCCGCTGGGTTCCCGGAATGGGACGCGCGTCGATTACGGCTCCCGGGCTGGCGGTGTTGTTGCCCCAGTAGACAGCGTGATTCGTTCCGTCGGGGTTGACGGTCCACAGGCCCTGCGCATCGCCGAAGTTGCGGTCGACGTATTCCCAACGGTAGTACATGACACGCCCATCCGGAAGCAGGGCCCCGTGGCCCTCAAAGAGCGTGCTTTTGCCGATCTGATGGATATTGGCTCCATCATTTTCCATGCGGAACAGATTGGCCATGATGTGCCGGTTGCACATGCAGTATTTGGGTTCGCGAGTGGAGGAGAAGACGATGTCCCCATCGGGAAGGTAGAGAGGGTCAATGTCTGAGACGGCCGGACTGAAGGTCAGCTGCTTGAGGGCTGTTCCATCCGCGTTGACCTCGTAGATGTGATAGTCGTCCTTGATGTTGCGGCGCATCGAGAAGAGGATCTTCCTGCCGCTGTCGTGGACCTCAGGGTCTCTGGCTACTCCTTTGGGGACATCCACGAGCGTCTGGGGGGGGCTGACCGTGCCGTCCGCGGCAATGCTGAGGACTTTCAACGCTCCCGGGCCCTGGAATTTCCCCGTGTTGATTTCCCCAGTCTGAAACAGCGTTGCCGTGTTGTGGTGATCGCGTTTGTATTGGGGGCGCGTGACAAACAGGATGCGACGACTTCGGATTGCGGGGTTCGCAAGGAGAGCTTCTTTCCGCAGGGCGGAGAAGTCCTGGACGATGGCTTGCGCCTGCTCTTTTTCCTCTGGCTTGCCGGCCAGCGCGTGCAATGCCCTGGTGCGTCTCTGCTCGATCTCGCCCAGGCGGCGGCGGAAGCTGGTGGCATTGGGGTAGCGTTGCCCAAATGTTGCGGCCAGGTCTGTGATGGCCTTCTGCAGTTCAGTCGTGGTCAGGTTCTCAAGAGCCTTCCGGGAACTTCCCAGGGCGGCTTCGCGTTTCCTGAAGGTCTCCCGTTTGGCCTGTGCGGCCGGATCCAGGATGCCGTGGACACGCAGATCGTCGAGGAGAACGTGTCCCCAGCCTCCGCGGCTTTGGTCCACGATGCGGAAAAAGACGGTTTTTCCCACCAGTTCCGGGATAGAAATGGTCCGTGGCTGGAACACCTCGTCATTGATACCTTGGACTTGTTTGAGCTGTTTCCCATCCAGGGCGCACATGGCGATGTAAGTGTCGACATGCATCCCGCCGCCAGCCTGGAGGACGATATTCGGTGACGTGAGGCGAACGACCGGAGATTCCACGACTCCCGTCTGTTTGTCGTGGCCGCCCTCGACCGTATCCAGATCGTCCTGGGCGTAGGGAACATCATCCACCACGGTTACCGAGAAGGTCTGGCCGGAGAACTGCAGATCGTCCGGGAACTGGGCCGGGTCCAGGTCGTAGTCGG
>Ga0209042_1001745_pt1 | contig 15955 bp, 8 predicted proteins | sample SaaInlV_200m_DNA_6_FD_184649 | JGI IMG/M metagenome (GOLD analysis project Ga0209042, IMG submission 184649) | Marine microbial communities from expanding oxygen minimum zones in the Saanich Inlet - SI037_S2LV_200m_DNA (SPAdes) (version 2) | ecosystem: Environmental > Aquatic > Marine >...
CACCTTGGTGCGTACAGACGTACGTACCGAGGAGGCCGGAATGCTCCCGCGCCAGGGATCGGTAAGCCGTAGGCCGGGCACTGTTTCTTGGCTCGGCGTTCATCATTCGGCGAATGAGGCCTTTCTGTTACCTGGCAACCCTTACGGGCGGACCATTCTTCGCGATTCTCCGCCCAGATGAATTCGAAGACTATCTCCATGGGCTTGTGGAGATCTTCATCAGTCGGTCACATCCTCCAACGGCTCACCGTTCCAGCGAAAACAGTCTCGCACCCGGAAACGCCAGTGTCCCGTGCTGGACTCTATCCAGTCCGCAGGGCCACGTCCGTAGTCCACCCGGCAGCGGTCCAGCAGTACATTCGGCTTCTGCTCATCGCCACGCATTTCGAGAACGAACGAGTTGTCACCAAAGAGATTCACGCTGTCGCGTATCGTGAGCTTGATCTCACCATGCAGCGTCCACTTCCGCGGGTAGAGACTGCCGTCCTTTGTCCATGCTTGATGGCAATTCTTGAACGTAATCACACAGTCGCCCTTGACCACATCCAGCCACTGCATCTCACGGTTTTGGGCATCGGCCTTGATCCCCTCGACAAGGACCATCCCGTTGTTGCGTCCCGGATGAATCTGCTTACCTTCGTCACCAATCTTCAAATCAGGTTGGTCCCCGGCATCTCGACCATTGTCCCCCCCTCCTCACCAATCCACGCGATCTCCGCACCCGCCCCGCGCAGACCGTGCCCAAGCTTAAAAAGGCAACACAAGGCTCGCATCACAACCGTCTCCACTCTCAACCCAACGCGCGGTGATTTGAACTGCCAGTGTAGCCCGGTGTGAGCGGCATTCAAACAGCGCTTCAAAGGCAGAGAGCCGGAGCCATGGCAAGAGCGTCCTTTGTCGAATCCTGGTGACGGCAGTAACGTGGAAGACAAAGACACCGCTCGTATCCCACGGTCAGAACACGGAAACGCCGCCATGCCCACCCACCCTCGTAGTCTGTCCCGTAGAGGAACGTCCCTATTCGCTCTCCTCCTGGCTCTTGCGGGTGGCGCCTTGGGTGCTATACCGGGGAGCATCGTGGCCAACCGTACCACGGTTGCCCCCAACCTGGACGGGATCTTGAATGACGCGTGCTGGCGGGAGACAGCGGCAATCCACGATTTCAGCAACGTCTTGCGCCAAGGGCCGCCAGGAGAGGCCATGACCGCACACCTGTGCTTTGATGACCTCAACCTCTACCTGGCCTTCGTGTGCGGAGAACCGGAACCCGGGAAGATCCGGGCGGCAAGCCGGGATGGTGCCGACGACGTCTGGACCGACGACTGCGTTGAGGTGTGGATCCGGACGACGGGCGTGGTCGGCGACCATGACCAGTTCATCGTCAACACCGAAGGCTCGCGCCAGACGGAACGGATCCGCGGAGGAACGCAGGCGATCGTGGGAACACCCATCTGGAACACGAAGGCAGCCGTCGGCCCAACCAGATGGACCGTCGAGATGCGCATTCCCTTCAGCGCTCTGGAGCTGGACGAGATCCGCAAGGGCCAGATGCTGGAAATCAAGTTCGGGCGGGAAGACCACACCGGGCCTCGCTCTGTCTACACCACGTGGCCCGCCGGAACCGCCTACGGACACCGTGGACAGATGGGCAAACTGTACCTGGGAGACCCGAACCTGATCCCCAACGCTGACATGTCAAAGCGCGAGCAGGACCAAGTCGCGAGCTGGCACTTCGGCAAAAAAGATGCCTCCCTGTACCGCACGGTCGACCACGCCGGCAAGAATGTCATCGAGGTCACGAACCCAGGCCGCTATGCCACGGCCAGCCAAAGCCTGCAACTGGAGCCAGAGACCAGCTACCGTTTGGAGGCCGAGGCCAAGGGAAACACAGGCATCTACGTCCGAGCGCGGACAACACACAAGGACCGCAAGGGATCTGTTGCACACACGTTCCACACGAAGCCGTCGGAGGAGTACCGGCGCTATGGCGTGGCATTCCGAACCGGTGAGAACGGTCGCGCCCTGCTTATCATCGGCAGCTCGGGAAGTGATCCCGAAGGGCACGTATTCCTGCGCAGCCTACGACTGATGAGTGATGTCTCCCGCAGGCAGGTAGGACCTGCAATTCCCGTGCAGACGAACACGGGGGCTCCAGTCGTCATCACCAAGCTCCAGGTCGCCGATTGCCGTGCCGTTAGAGGCTTCATCGGTACGCCATGCGATGGGACGCTGAACAGCTATAGCTGGTCTGCAAGCACCTGGGAGTACGGCATGGGCGGCGGAGGCGCCGGGGTCGGTTACGACTACAACGGGAATGATGGGTTGCACGTGAGACTGGAGAAGGATGAAGCCCCACAGGCCATCGTCATCCGTGGGGGAATCCGGGCCAAGCTCTACACCGATGCCGATCGCCTCGATGGTCCCGGAAACGGCAGACTGATCTGGGAGTTCCCGGGTCAGGCCACCGACTCGCGCGCGCTCTTCGAGCAGCCGCTGGTTGCCCGTAAGTTCAGCTTCTACAACGTGGGCGATGGCATCATCGGCGACCTCTCGTTCTTCCGTTACCGGAACGGTCTGGGCGACCTGCCTGAACCAGAGCACTACGGCCTTCGCGGGAAGGCCGAAGCCAGCCCCATGATGACGACACGCTTCGGCAAAGAGGACCGTTCTGCGTATCTCTTCGCCCCGGGGCAGGAGACTGCGAGCCCTTCCCTGAAGCTGTCGCGGGGGCAGTATGTCCATTTCATCACACCCGCATTTCCCGAAGAGACCCCTCTGGCAGCGGTCGGCATCAACGCCATCGTGGCGGGCATCAATGCGCCGGTGGGGTTCACGGTGCGCGTCCAGGACCCCATCACGCCTCGCCTTGAGTTGTGCGGGCCGGACATGGTCCTGTCCGGGGGCGGCCGCATGAGAGTTGTGCTCGACGGCCCGGACCAGATCATCCCGAAAGGTCACAGCCTCTGGGTCTCCGTCGCCTTCCAGGCACCCGTAACGCTGGAAGACGCGACACTTGAGCTCTACCGCGTCTCACGCGAACGAGCCTTGCCATCGGCCCTCGCCCATCGACTGTTCCTTATGAAAAGCGTCTTCATCTGCGCCAGCGAAGCGCGACGGTGGGCTACCCTGAACCCCGAGACCGACCTGGAAACGTTCTTCCGTGAAGACCAGTGGGGCAAGCAGATCAAGGAGGTCTTCGCTACCGCTGATCATCTGGCGTACCTCGACCCGGAACATGATCTGGTCCGCCAATACCAGTGGGTCTACTACCGCCGTAAAGGGTGGCCTAAGATGCCGACAACGATTGACCAGATCCCCGGCGCGCCTGAGTGGGCTGTCGTGGCCCGGCAGGCTTGGCTGAACGCCCGAAGCGTCCCCGAGTGGTGGATCGACAACCGCCTCGCGCCCTCAGGTGAGTTCGGCGGAGTCATGAACGACGACACGGACATGTACCAGAACTACGTGGCGCTGCCCTTCTTCGAAAACGACGGTGTGGCGGCCGAGATGCTGGCCGGGGCACGGAACCTGGCCGAACTGGCCCAGAAGAACAACCTTCGCCACGGTCTCAATAAGCGCAGCATGGATCCCCTGCACGCGTACGAGGAAGGCGTCAATCACGACGCCACCATGGCTCTGTGGCACTACGGCGATCCAGTCTATCTGGAACGCTGTATCGTCAACGCCCGCTCAACCGAAGCACTCACCGTCAGGCTCCCGGACGGCGGCCGCCTCTTCAAGAGTCAGCGTCTCGGGGCGGAGGATCTCGAGATTGATCGTCCTCCGGATCGAGACGCCCATGCCCATCCGCTGATGTGGCACCCCACGTTCATGGTGCTCTGGTACAACCGCAACCCCCGCGCCCTGGCACACGTCCGGGAATGGGCCGACACCTGGATGAAGCACATGGAGCCGGGCAAATTCGCCACGGGGATTGATGTGAAGACGGGCAAGACCGTCAACTCCGACAAGACGCCGTTCGGTGGAGGCTACGGCGGACAGGCGTCGGCATTCCTGTTCCTGTATGACCTGACTGGGGACGAGACGTACGTCGCACCCCTTCTTAACGAGTTCGAGGCCGGCCGGTCCGCTCGTCGCGTCAACTACTACCTGCCCTCGCTCTTCCACCGTCTGGACATGTCTCGTTTCGCCCAACACCTCCCCAGCATCCTGCAGGGCAGCGACATGGCTCGCTTCCTGGCCACGGGCAATCGGGCGCCACTCATGGACGCTCTCAAACGATATGTCGGCGAGTACCAGTACTTCCCGATCATCTACACGTCCGCTGAACAGTTCACCGACCGGATCTTCCTGTACGGCCTCTACGACCCGTCCAACGCCTACACCGGTGGCTTCGCCGCCCGCAACAGCTATTGGCACACCTTCGCCGTCGGCTGGGCCGGATTCGGAACGGACTACGCGGCGCTGGTCACACGCGCCAAACCCGACCATTTTCGGGCCACGGCCTACAGCTTTGCGGAGGAGCCCGTCCAGGGAATAGCCACGTTCTGGCGGCTGGACCACGGGGTGTACCGCATCACCACGGGGCCTGACAGGGACGGGAACGACGAGATGGACCACGCCATCGACAGCCGGGAACTGGAGATCGCCCGAGGCACCACAGTACCCGTCACGCTCCCATCGAAAACCCAAGTCGTGATTGAGGCAAAGCAAGTCCGCAAGCTGGACCCGATCTGGGACCGCGCCGACCTGGCCATCAGCCCGATGGAGATCAGAGTGCAGGACGGTATTGTCAATGGCGTTGCTCACAACATCGGTGCAAAGACGGCTCGAGCCATCATGGCGTTACGCGATCCGGGAGGACGCGTTGTATCACGCACAGACTTAGGCCAACTCGACGCCCCGCTGGATCTAATCCCGAAGCGCCAGCCGTTCACGCTTAAGGGACTGCCGGAAGACCACGCAGGCTGGACCGTCGTGATCGATCCCGACGGAGCCTTCGACGAGATCTACGAAGGCAACAACGTCGTGCCATTGACAGGCAAGTAGAACTCGGCCAGACGGGAGGAGAGACGGGGTTGTTAGCTGGTGGCTATTGGGAAGACGGAAGACAGCCGTCAGCCAATCCATGCGGGAGCAGACCGAATGCCCCCGAACTAAGGGAATCTGAGCTTGGTCGGTAGTTCGTGGGCTGCGACGCAGTGGCTTCCAAAGTGGCGGGATGCCTCCCATAGAATGACCGGGCAGCTATGCCCGGCTCCACCTTAGGGCAGGCGCCTCGCAGCTGCGAGGCCCCCAAGTTCCGGGGCATTCGGGAGTAGATCCACTCTTCGTTGCGTCGTCACTCCGGCGAGAGGCGTTCGAGCATGGCCCGCCAGCGGTCGAGGGGCACTTCGGCCAATGGGATCTCGTCACCTCCCTCGAGTTCCTGTTTGTAGAGCTGGATGCCGTCGGCAGTGCGACGCAGGATGACAGGCAGAAGCCAGTACGTCTCGCAGCCCTCGTAGTACTCCTCCTCTTCCACTGGTTCCCCATCTTCATCCACCGGCATGAGGCGCATGCGCAGGCCCGGGCGTTCCAGCGCCTCGACGGATTGCAGCGTCTCCCACACCTGCGCTGTCCGCAATACATGCCAATTGTCGATGTAAACATTGAGGTGGCGACCGGGCTCATCGTCGTGAGCATCTACAGTCTCCGGACGTTGCCGCCAGAGCCGCAACGGAGTACGGACATCCCCCGTACTGACAGGTGCGCGGGTGACCGGGGCAGTATCAGAACACTTTGGGCTGTGGTTTGGGCCGCGTCAGCTTGATGCGTTTGGGCTTGGGGGCGGCACCAGTTGGGTCGCCCGAGGCCCAACACTGGATGTCTCTCCCCTTTTGAACCACCATGCAGCCATCCATGATCAAGCGCAGAAGCAGGGACTCAGCCGGGTCGGAACGCCAGATGATATTGCCGTCGACCGCAGAACGGGCGACGATGCTGCCCTCCTTCTGAGAGCATCCCTCGACCTGTTCGTGTGTCCAAACCATGCCCAGCGAGGCATGCGGCCCCCGAATATCGGGGCAAACGAGCTTCCGGTCGAGCTCCCACAGTGGGTACTTCGGAACCGTCCTTTGCCAACGCTGCTGTCCGGTTGCCAGATCCAGGCATACAAGTTTGCGTTCGCCGGTACCAGGGACATCGTAGTAGATCGAGCCATCACAGACGGCCGTGTGCATGTAGGGATCAGTCGCCGATATGATCCCCGGTTTGTACTCAAAAGGAAGCTCAAGTACAGGAGCTTGCCACAGCAGCTCGTAAGTGTCCAGGCGGCGGCAAACCACCCGATCCAGTGCCTCCCAGCAAAGCAACACTCGTCCCGACATGCACTGGAGACGGGAAATGACGCGCGGGTTCGCCTCCCACAGAACCTTCTCACCGCGCATATCCCAGCAGCGAACCATCTCCTCGTCAGGGCTTGTCCCACGATACAGCCCTATAGCGTGGCCGTCGTACAGCTCGCTGACCCCCATCTCTCCGCCAACAACGCCCTCAAAATGCACCTTACACGCACGGTCCAGGTCGTAAGCCGTCGTACCAGACAACATCCACTTGCCCCATGTCGGGATGTGGCACCAATGGGCGTCGTCTTTGTCGGGACGTCGGACAGGGATACCGTCCGTTCCCACGAACCCTCGACTGGCGCCATCGGCGACAGAAATGAGGAGTCGATCGCTGCCCTCGCCCCCGGACCTGTATGCTCGGTCACAGCCACAGCGATCACTGATGATCCCACGATCCGTCCATCGCAAGAAACCATACTCCGTTCGGATGTCATGTGCATGCCACACCACATCCCCGTCAATCCCCTGGATAGCGACAACGTCCGTCTGACGAACGGGCACATAGGCCACTTTGGGACCACCAACGGGCACGCCATCAACACCATGTGTAGCCGCCTTGGGCAATTCCCAAACGGGCACGAGAGGAGGAACCAGGTCCGTTGGCTGAGACGCTGCTTGCCCGGACGGCGTGGCATACATCCGGAAAGTCCAAGGCACGAGCTTTTCTTGACACGCTGATGGCCCCACGGCATTGCCTCCATAGTGTTTACCGAAACTCGACCACAGCTGCTCGATCCTCACAGCTGCTTCTTCAGAGTTCTGAAAATCTCGCCCGTCCAATGGGCCGCACGGTCCGGCGTGAGGCCGAATCCCCCGTCGTCGAACGGTGTCTTGAGAGCATCCTCAACTGCCTGACGTCCCGCTTCCTTTCAGGCCTTGAAGGCCTTGGCATCCAAACGGCGCTCCCAAAGCCGGAGGTATCTTTCATGCCACGCATGGACCACCACGACATCTCTGGAAGTGCTGCCTTCATCCCGCACGTCTGTCCGCTGGTTGCGCTACCCAACGGACCTCTCGATGTCAAAGCCGGCTCTGCCTTTCCCACTGCGCTCTCAGTCCACGATTCGCTGCCATTTGGCGGTTCGGCTCTTTCCCCGGACCGCGACCAGGCCCTCGTCTCGCATCTGCCGAAGGACACGGCGAACCATGTCCCTGCTACCCCCCCGGCAATCTTTGAGCACGTCAACCCGTCAGCAACTCAGTCATGCGTGCCCGCATGTTCCGCAGTGAACAGACCTCTACTCCCGGACGCAGCAAGTCGTCCGACGCATCCGGAGTCACCACCAGGACCCGCTCCAAACCACACTCCGCCATGCTCTCGGGAAGCGCTCTGGAAAGCCGTCGCGACAGCGACATCTTGCACTCAACCCCGATCCGCCTGCCACGACGTTCCACGATCACGTCGATCTCCGCACCTGAAGCGGTTCTGTAGAAAGCATGTTGTGCGTCCGGGAACAGACTGGCGATCGCCTCAATTACCACCCCCTCCCAGGAAGCGCCAACACACGGATGCCCCATCAAGTCGTCCCAGGTCACGATATCCAGAAGACGATGCAGAATTCCAGTGTCGCGCAGGTAGACCTTAGGGGACTTCACCAGCCGTTTCTTGGTATTGCTCGTGAAAGGCGGCAGCAGCCTCACCATGAAGGTCTGGGCCAGAGCTTGCAGCCATCGCCGGATGGTCGTGTCACTGACATCCAACGCCTGTCCCAGTTTAGCGTAGTTGACCGTCTGGCCATGGTAGTGCGCCAACATGGTCCAGAAACGCCGCATGGCCACACCCGGCAGCGAATACCCAAACCCGGGCAGATCACGCTCAAGAAAGGTGCGCACAAACTGCTCCCGCCAGTCAGTGCTGGCCTCGTCATCTGAAGCAAGCAGGCTGTCTGGGAATCCCCCACGAGTCCACAGCTCGGTCACCGAATGCGTGTCCGCGATCTCATCGGGTAGGAACGGCGTCAACTCCAAATAGCAGATGCGTCCCGCAAGCGACTCTGAACTCTGTCGCAGCAGCTCCGGCGAAGCAGATCCCAGCAGCAGAAACCGACCTGGGCGGCGATCCCGGTCGATGAGCACTCGCAAGACCGGGAACAAGTCAGGACGCCGTTGGACCTCGTCGATGCAGACTGTCCTCCCCGCATGCTGGGCCAGGTAGTACTCCGCATCCTCCAGCTTAGCGAGATCCGAAGGATTCTCCAGATCGAGAAAAAGCATATCCGGCTGACTCGCCGCAAAGTGGCGGGCCAGAGTCGACTTGCCGCACTGCCGAGGCCCAAGCAGGGCAGTCGCAGGAAAACTGTCAGTAGCCCCGTCCAGCCTGGCCGCCAACATGCGGGGGATATAAGTTTGCATATTCACTTCCTCGCGTTGGATTTGCAGGGTAAAATAGTCGCACTGAACCACGATTCAAACAGAGGATCGGGTCTTCGCCCCGAAGGACCTCGCGCAGAGCCTGACGGTATTCCCATTGCCCCGGGTGGCATCCGGAAGCGCCGGAACTCAGCCCACACGCAGGCTGGGTGGTAGCTCACGAAGTGCGGCGCGACGATTCCCAACCCGTTGGGCCTCGGGCGGGGCATCTCTACTCAGCGGCCCCCTGCTCCCCCGTCAGCAGGAAGAAGTCATCCCAGCGTGCGAAAGCCACGGGGCCTTTTGCGTCCGCTTCGGCTTCCGCCGTCAGGCGGGCCCCAAACGTCACCGCGAGCGCTCGTCCGACTGCGGGATCCGCCCCCTCCTTGCCGCTCCGGTAGCGGACGGCATACGTCTTCCAGTGGCGATACTGCCCAACCTGGGAGGCCACCCGGGCAGTTCCCAAGTCTGTGTCCCCCGCTTTCAGGCCAATCCAGGCATCGGACGGTGCAGCAACCGCGTTCAGATGCATCTTGGCCCAGAGGATGTACTCCGTCTCAGGCTGGACGGGTCCAAGCGTCTGCCGGCCTGAAACGCCCTGCTTCTGATGCGGGAGGAGATTGACACAAGCCTGCTGATCGTAGGCATGGAGACCACGATTCGTCCAGGCTCCGCCCTCCGGGAGTCCTTCCTCAAACGTAGGGTTCTCGAGGCGGTTGACTGGAAGCACGGCCCACTCCCAATCCTCCGGCCAGTAAGGTTCTGAGTCACGGCGGAAGGTCGGGTACGTCGCCGACCTGCGCCACGTGTCGTTGAGGCCGGGGTCATCGGCCTCGAGGCCATCCATCGTCAGCAGGGGTCGGAGCTCAGGAATCGGCTGGAGGCGGTAGTGTTTCCCACTGCCGACGTTGAACGTCCGGGGGCTCTCGGGTGCAGCTTCCGTATTCGCCAGCGATCGGCTGACAATCGTGTCCGTCTCGGTGGGCACGTAAACCGCGTCAAGGACCATCGGCAACCGGATGCCCCGCCCTCTCAGAGGACTGTCGGCAGCCAGACGGTAGTTCCCCGCGGCGGCGTCTACAAACCGCGGATCGCCCACCAACCGCGGCGGATGAATCGTCTTCCAGGCCCGGTCGGTCTGATGCGCACGCAGAAGCAGCGAATCGGCCACGACGGAATGGCGGTCAGAGTGAGTCGCTCTCCACCAGAAAGGAAGACGCCCATAATAGTCATCCCAACCAGCCATAAATTTGATGTGGTTCGCGCCGTTGTGGATGGCCGGGAGCGTCCAGACGAATGCGTTGTAGTCCGAGTGATTGTTGTGGCCATAAGCCGAGTCCCGACTGCAGGCGAGATACGACCCGGTCGAGTTGATCACGATGTTGTTGACCAGGACGTTGTTCCGCGTCGTGAAAAGGCAGTGTACGGGCTGTGGACGGAACGGATCCCGGTATTTCTGTCGAAAATGGCAACTCCGAGGCGACGTCGTGAGGGTGATCCCTTCCCCGCAACCGTCCAGAACATTGTGCGCCACGAGCGTGTTCGAGCTGTAAACCCATATCCCGCGACCACAGTCGCGGAACACGTTGTTGGCGATCACTCCCCAGCAGCTGATCTCAAAGTACACACCGACGCTGCAACGCTCGAACACGTTCTCCGCCACAAGCGTGTTGTTGACATTGATATCGAGCCAAAGCCCCTTCCCATCATGGAAGTGGTTCCGCAAAATCCGGGTGTCCTTCAACGATGTGATCTTGTTGCCGTTGTGCCCACAGCGGACGTTTCCGCGCCAAGCATTCCCGTAGAGTTCATTCCCCTCGATCAGCATGCGCCAGCCGAGCGATGCGCTGATCCCGCAGAGCCCGTTCTCGGCGATCACACAGTCTCGGGCCACGCCGTCAGTACCGTGGTGCATCAGGCCAAAGAACTCATTCTGGAGAATCCGGCAGTTCTCGATGACAGCATGGTGGCCACTGAGGAGCGCAGCCGCGTGGCCGCCTCCGTGAAACTGCCGGTCGGCAGCTCGGACAAGGTCGAATCCGCTCACCGTCCAGGTCCCCTTCAGGCGAACGGCCCCGCTTCTCACCGCAGACTCCAGGCGCCGTCCTTTGGGATCGCCACCGTCCCGAAGCCACACGTAGAGCTCGCCGCGACCTCGATCATGGAAAAAGGCCCCCGGACGCAAGTCGGAGACGTCGCGTCCATCCCATTGCATGCGGTAGGCAAACCCTCCGCCTTTCTCTGCTCGCCCGGGAGTGCCTTGCAGGCCTATCTGATCCAGTCTCTCGTCGTCGACGAAGACCATGCTGCAGACGCCGTCGAGTGACGTCTTGTATATGCCCAGAAACGGAGCCGATGTGTGGTCAAGCTCTCCTCCAGTCGCAGGCGTGGACTGAGCTGCAGTGGGGCCGTCCAGGCCGATCTCGCGACGCCAGGCATCGGCATCGAATGTCTCGGAGGGCGCAGCCCCGGAGGCCTCCCGCAGGGCAACTCGCACAGGCGCGAACGGTCCGGGGATGGGATCGGCTCCGGTGATGGTCGGATGGTGCCCCGGAGCAGCGGTCAAGGTGATCCGTTCAGGACCGGCGTTCTCCCCGATCACGAACTCCCGATAGGTGCCGTTCCGGACGTAGATCGTGTCGCCCGGGCGGGCGGCGGAAACGGCAGCAGAAATGGTACTGAACGGGGCTTCCGGTCCCCCGACATTGCTGTCGTTGGCCCCCGGTTGTCCCCGAGCTACATGAAGTTCACGGGCACTGGCCACCGCGACACAGCTGATCGCGATAGCCAGAATCAGACGAAAGCTCTTGTGCATTGTGTGGTGCCTCCTTCGCACGGTCACTCAGCCAGGTAGAAATCCCGGTATTCAGCGGGGCGCTTGCCTTCGACTATTCCTGGGCTCAGGCCCATCCAGTAGTTCATCCCGGCGCCGTCATTGTCGCAGGCGACCAGGTTGAGAGAGAACACCATCCCAGCTTCGGGAATACGGCCGAGCTCGGCCCAAGGAAAGGCAAACTCGTAGCACGTCTCGTGTTTATCGTCAGCTCGCGTCCCGACAGCACGAAACCGGGGCTTCCCGGCGGGGTGTGTCTGGTAAATGCGGGTCCCGTCACTCTCCACCAGCGCACCGTACTCATGATCGTCCTCGTCATAGGATGGAACGGAACCGGCATCATTCAACACGTCAACGCCAATCTGGATGGCATCGCTCTTCCAAAACTGCACGGCGTTGGGCGTCGCGTGAATATCATCGGTCACCTGAGCCAACAGGAAGAGGTTCTCCTCATCCCAGGCGAGACTCACGCGCATGCTCAGATCGTCAGGACCGTTCCAGCCGGCCTTGTCAGGGGGGAGGACGTCAGTTCGGGCGTCAATGACGATGGGCGCAACCCCGTCCCAATCCTTGGTCTTGCCGTCGACCATGATTCCTGCTCTCCGCGTCACCGGCAGCACGTTCGTCGGGATGGGCACGTGGACCGTTTTGCCTGCGCGCGGCGTAAGCGTGACGGAAAGCGGCTTACCATCATGGGCGGTGACGGGTCGAGGCACCGCGATCTCGAAGGGCACCGGGGTCTCCCCTCCGGGAAGCAGAGCGAGTTTCCGAGACACGCCATCGGCCAGCCCGGTCAGCCGCACGACGTCGGACGTGTTGTTCAGCAGTTCGAGGTGCACCGTGCGGACATCGCTGAGGCGAGCCCCGACAACCGCGAACGGCTCGGCCGCCGTCACACGCCCGGCTCGCAGTGACGTCGTCAAGGCCGAAACCTGCGTAGCGGATGCCTGCACGAAAAGAGGGGTCCCGGTGAGCCGGAGCTCTCGACTGGGGACGGAGCGTCCATAGAGATCAAACGCCCGAGTGTCACCGGGCAACTCGGCAGTCAGAACAAAAGGCGTGCTCACGCACCAAAGGGCGGCAAGGGCCGTGTCGGTCGCTTGACGCTCAAAGACGCAAACCCTAACTCGGCCACCGGCCAACTCAAACGAATCAACCGGGTTCGCATGATCGAGATGGTAGGCAACGTTGGCATAGGCGATTGCTCCCGGCATGGGCTGCAGCGGCCGCCCCCGGAAGAGCGTGTACTTCCCGCCCTGCCGATGGCCTTGGGCCAGGACAAACCAGAAGTACTTCTCCACGCCGGGAACGGACTTCGCGATGATCAGTGAACGGGCCGCGCAATCGGCAAACGCTCGGGCGGTCTGGCCGGTCAGCGGCACCTCGTCACGAATCTCCCAACCCTTTTCGCCAATCCAGTATTTGTGCCCTTTGCCGGCTTCGCGAATCACCTCGAGGGTCTCCTGATGCTTGGCGGTCTCGCGATTGCCTTCAGGGAACAACGGCGCCAACCCAGGCCCGAATGTGCGCGGACTCGCGTACGGGTGTGGCGCCCAGACATCAAACAGATCACCGACCTGATCGATAACTGCACGACAGAACCGGAAACCACCCTTCTGATCCTGACCACTGACATTGGCTGCCACAATCGGGATTCCCGGAGCTTCCGCACGAATGATAGGGGCGAGCATGCTGACCATACGTGCATAGAACGCAACGCCGGCGCCCAACGGCAGGTTGCGGTGAGCCATCAGTTCCAGATCCGGCTCGTTCTGAATCTCGAACGCGGCAACCATCGGGTGGACCTTGACGGCGTCACGGACAAAGTCGGCGTAGCATTGCCAGGCCTCCTCAGTCGGCAGACCATCCGGGCCGGTCGGCGGCTTCAGCCAACTCGGCTCGCGGTAGTCCAGGCACATCATCGTGTCAATTCCGGCGTCCCTGCACCCCTGCAATCTGTCGACAGCGTTTGTGCGCAGCCCCTTGTGCAACTCGCGATACCTCCAAAAGTGATAATAGCGGAACCAGTGAACGCCGATGCGCGCCGCAATGTCCGGAATGACGCTGTGCATGCCGAAAAACGACTCCGGGTCGCGCTGGAGGAAGCGCAGGGGCTTGGGGACGACACCGAATGTCCCCTCGCCACGCTCCACGGTCTGGCTCCCGACTTCGACACGCACATGGAAGTACCCAGGCCCCGGCGACGCCATCTCCAACGACACGGTCTCGGGGGCCCACGGCCCGAAGCGCAGTTCCTTCGTGGTCGTTGCCAGGACCTCGCCGCTCAAGTCCACAACCGAAGCGGTCACCGGGGCGTTACGCTCCTCCCGCAACCGGTTCAGGATCCTGACAGCCGCTGCGACGGTCGGCTCGCCGAGGAAGTGGATATGGCCAGGCTGGTTGGTGGAAACGCCAATCTCCCAAGTCCGCTTGGGGGACCGCTGTCGCGCACCGAGGTTGCGCAAAAAAAACGCGCCCTTTGCCCCCTTGGTCGAGCTGGCCGAGACCAGAACGCGACGGAGCGGAAAGTGGATCGTGCCGTCCTTCGCTCCCCCCCAGTGTCCCGTGAACGTCTTCTTGTCCAGAGGGAGGGTGATCGTATGCCAGTCACCGGGCTTCACCCCGAACGACGCGGCATGCACTTGACCCGTTGCATCGTGAATCCGGGCCCCAAACTGTCCCAGCCCCGCACTATGTACATCGAAGAGAATGCTCTCAGCCTTCTCAATCGCAGTGTGGTATTCCGCGCCTGCATAGCGTCCCCCCTTGCTCAGATCCACGGTCACCTCGATCACAGCACAGCCGTTGCTGGAAACCGTGTTCAGTTGCCCCTGTGCACCCGGGAACTCAGCCCCCAACTGCATTCCCCAGCCCTGCAACGAATCACAGCGATCCACCAGGACGTCGACCGGGGCTCCCAGCGACTTGCGCCCAGCCGGTCCAGGGCGAAGCTCCTTCCCAGGGGCGGAAGGCTCCCTCGCAGGACGCGCGAGGGAGCGCTCAGAGTGGGCCGACGCCCGGAACGGAATCGACGGAACGGTCCGGAACGAAACGCCATCGATGCTGAGTTCGCCTGTCCCGACGTTCTTGTGCCGGATGTACAGAGCGAGGCGTGTCGTCGTTAGCTTGATCGATTGCTTGTAGATGTGGATCTTGGTGGGGGTCCAGGGGAAGGTACCCCCCGTCGTCATCAGCTCCCCTTCAGCCGGACGGTCAGGCCAGGTGATCCATCCCTGAGGCCTGGGCTTGTCGCTCTTCTCTGTTCCCCACTGCAGCAGTGCGACACCAACGCCGTCGGCCGACAGGTCACGGCCCCGTAACGCAAGCGTGAGTTCGTAGTCCGCGTCAGGATCAATGTCACCGATGGTTGCGTACAGCATGCGCTCGCCTTCCACACCGGCAAGCGTCATGGTGTAAGACGCCTTGCCTCGATAAGGCGCTTCAGTATCGAGGTATCCCGGCTCGGGCAATCCCTTCCACTGCCCCCAGGCCCACGCCTCGATGCCGTCCTCGAAACCGCCGTTGGGCAGCAGATTCGGGCCGCTTTCCTGGGCGTGGCAATGAACGCAGCCACAACCGGCAAACACGGCGGCCACGATCAAGACAACCCCAAGTCGATGTGACATCCGAATCATGCGATTTCCTCTGGCCTCGTGTGTAACTTCACCGTTTTGAGCACGATTCGGTCGCCGTCCAGAAGCCGAGTCCCACACTGAATCGGACGCCCCCAAAGTGGGAGGCGGCCTCTGGACGGCGACCAGTCTTGACCTTGACGACCAAGTTACACACTCGGATATGAGCGATAGAACAACTGGCGAAGGCCAGGCTCGTCTGTGACTTCGGTGGCGCGGGATCCTCTGCTCCGGTGGCGCAGCAGTCGCGCGGCGCCAAGTTCCCCAAGTCACGGCACTGGTCTTGTAGCGACTCCCGAGCCCAGTAGTCGGCGACTGGATGGAACCAGGCGCGGCAACCACCCTCTGGTTCGCAATAGTGGAACCGGCGCTTCTTCCCGCCAAGTGCGGCCACCTCGATGAGTGAACCATCTGGATGCTTCAGGTTGGGACGGGAGACCGCAGGGGTCTTGTGGTCCTGCACGTGAGCCGCGGACCGGCTGGTGCTGCGGACGAGCCCGACGCCCCAAGACGATCAGAGCGGAGCGTCGGGGTCGAATACCCACTGAATTTCCGACCAGTAATTCGGCTTCCGAAACCATGTGACGTGCCCGTCGATAAACCCGATGTTCGCGCCGTTGTCGTGGACGATGGGCGCATACGTGTGGTGGTAGCTGCTCGCCGGGTTCCAGTGGTTTGGCCAATTCGAGCCATTTGTCGCGTTCGGGAACGAGTCCGAAAGCATCGGTACCCTTGTGGGATCGGTAACAGCTTTCAACGGAACACCCCGGTAGATCACGCTCCGGTTATACCTTGAA
>Ga0209042_1001766_pt1 | contig 15834 bp, 13 predicted proteins | sample SaaInlV_200m_DNA_6_FD_184649 | JGI IMG/M metagenome (GOLD analysis project Ga0209042, IMG submission 184649) | Marine microbial communities from expanding oxygen minimum zones in the Saanich Inlet - SI037_S2LV_200m_DNA (SPAdes) (version 2) | ecosystem: Environmental > Aquatic > Marine >...
TAGTGGACGATTTGCTCCGGAATTAGTGGACGACATGCTCCGGAATCAGTGGACGGCATGCTCCGGAATCCGTGGACGATATGCTCCGGATTTTGCAGCTCTCGATGTCCCGACGCGGAAACTGCTCGGACAATGCCCCGATGGAGAGCTTTTTCGGACATTTCAAAGAAGTATTTTTCGACAGTATCCGACGCCAACTTGCCAACAAGCACAACAGATTATTGATGAGTATATGGACTTCTACAACTACGAGAGGATACAATTGAAAACAAAACAGATACCTTATCAAAAAAGGTGTCTGTCTAAATAACCCAGCGGGGGGCGCTTTTATTTTTGTGTCTCGTTTACAGGGGGCAGTTCAAATTGCGAGGCTTTCGTAATTGGTAGGCTTTAATCTGCCTTTCCTACGCTGTTTTCAGCGGAGAAAGCACTTATTCAAGATGTCTAATCTTCTTTTGGCAGAAGACTCTCGTTCACTTTTTTCAGCTCGGTTAGCAATTTTTCCATTTCTGTTAGATCAGCATTAAAAAGGACCGACCAAGGCAAAAAGTAATTACTGTTTGTCGCTGCTTCACCATCTTCACGGACTTTTTTACCAGCAGCGGTGACTGCATAGCCATCGTCGCCTGATTCGACCCAACCCAACGCTTCCAAATCGCCGAGTGCTTTGGCGTAGTCCTCAGTTGTATAGCTGCGGAAAGGTAAACGCTCTGCCAGTTTTTCAGCGGTATTTGCTTCACCGTTCCAGACAAAACTCAAGGTTTCCCAAACTTGTCCGTTCACACCGCTGGGCGTCCAGGCTGCGATGTGGGCATCATCTCGAAATGCGTTTAGATCATCGAGATGTTGATCTACTTCTGCGAGCGTACCTACGTCTACTTTTGGGTGACCGCCGTTGCTAATATCAAAGGCTGTTCGTCCCGTTTTAAAGTCTGTTTGAGCGCAGGAATCAACTAACTTGCTGAGAAAGGTTGCTAGTTTCGCCATCTTATCGGCAGGGAATTGACTGATCTCATTGATATGCGCGTAAAAGGAGGTATGCGATTCTTCGATGGCATTTGCCCCTTTTTCTGAGACAACGTAGCTACCTGTGCCGTCCGCTTTCAGGTATCCCGCTTCTGCAGCGTCTGCCAAGGTCTTTGCGTAATTTTCAGAATTTCCATAAGGCGTTCGCTTGGAAAGCAAATCAACTGAAATCGGATTTGGCGCGGTATTACTCGCCATAAAGGTCGGCATATAAAAACGTTGCTCGGTAAAATGTTTTTCGAAAAGCGGCATGACAACTTCCTGCCCAAGCGGGAAGATCGATCCGGTTACTTCGCCCATTAGCTGAAATACTTTTTGTTGGTCGCTCATTTGTGTTTCCTTGTAGAAATCTTATTAAACGGTAGCAAGTTCAAATTCAGGTGCGTTATGCGTCAAAAGCCCACTCGCCGCCACGCATGACAGCTTCGACAGTCCCATCTGCGGTGATGCCATCCACATCCAATTCGCCAGAACCAAACATAAAATCAACGTGGATCACACTATCATTTCCGCCAACTGCGAAGAACTCTTCATTCGACATTTCGGGACCGCCCTCAAGATTGAATTTATAGGCACGCCCCAATGCCAGATGGCAGGACGCATTTTCGTCGAAAAGGGAATTCAGAAAAACGATATTGGATTGCGAGATCGGCGACTGATGCGGTACAAAAGCGATCTCGCCTAAAAAGCTCGCGTTCTCGTCTGTTGTGATCATTTCACGCAAAACATCTTCGCCTTTTTCAGCAGAAAACTCGACCACCTTGCCCTTCGAGAAAGTCAGGCTAAAGTTCTCGATCATGCTGCCGTAATAACTAAGCGGTTTTGTCGAGGCAACCGTACCTTCGGTTTGGTCTTTATGCGGCAAGGTAAAGACTTCTTCGGTAGGGATATTTGCAACATAATCGATCTTTTCGCGCGAGACGTTGCCGCCACCTGCCCAGATATGCCCGGTCGGCAAGCCAAGCTTTAGGTCTGTACCCGGAGCGCGCAAATGCAACGCTGTGTAGCCTTTTTTTGTTAAAATTTGATGGCGTTGAATCAAATCAGCAATATGTATTCTCCAAAGCGCAACGGGATCATCCTGATCGAGGCGGCAAAGCGCGAAGACTTTTTCCCAAAGTAAGCGCAGAGCTTCTTCGGCATCTTTATCAGGAAAAACATGCTTTGCCCAATCAGGCGTGGGCGGGCAAACAACTGTCCATTGCGTGGCACTCTGCCCTTGCAACTCGCCAATCGGGCGATAATTTCTCGCCAGAGCTTGTCGACTAGAGGAAATGGCTTGAGGATCTAAGCCTTTGAGCAGTTCAGGGTCTGGTCCCGCAACTTGCAGATACGCTGCACCATCTTTGATTTCTTGCGCGATCCCTTCAAACTTCCAGGCAGGAAATTGATCAAAAGAATCTCGCGATGCATATTGATGTCTGAGTTTATTGATCTTCTCATCTGACCAAACGATCGTTACCAAAGGGCACCCCATTTGGTAGGCAACTGCCGCAACTTCTTGCACCAAAGGCGCAGTATTTATCCCCGCGCGTACAATCATCTTCTGTTTAGGCTGAAGGTTCAACCCAACTTTAACGACCAACTCGGCGTATTTCTTGAGATTCTGTTCAAAGTTCCCTGTTGTCATCTTTTCCTCCAGGCAAGCAAGTAGTGTATCTGTTTTGATTTCATTTATGCGGAAATTCGGGTTTCACGCATATAGTAGCATTTTAGACAAAGATTGTCAAGTTTTCTATAAAAAAAGCCCTCGCTCAAAATAAGCGAGGGCTCTCAAAGGCAATCGTTTGTCTTTACTCAGCAGTGGCTTCAGCTTTCGATTCTTTACTTTCTTTACTTGCTTTCCAAGCTTCAATGAAAACAGGCACTAAAGAGATCACGATGATCGCGAGAATAACGATCGAGAAATTATGCTTTACAAAGTCAATATTGCCGAAGTAGTAACCGGCAAAAGCAAAGAGAGGCACCCAAACCAACCCACCGAAAACATTATAAGAGAAGAAATACTTATAAGACATTTTCCCAACACCGGCGACAAAAGGCGCAAAGGTACGGATAATCGGCACAAAGCGCGCTAAAAAGATGGTCTTGCCGCCATGTTTTTCAAAGAACTCATGCGTTTTATCAAGATATTCCTTCTTGACCCACTTGCTATCGTAAGCCTTTTCGCCAAGGCTATGACCGATCCAGTAATTGACGGTATCACCAAGAATGGCGGCGACCATCAAGAGCCCGACCATGAGAAAGATATTCAAGCCACTATCTCCGATCGCGGCAATAGCGCCAGCAGCGAAGAGAAGTGAATCGCCGGGGAGGAAGGGCATGACAACCAAGCCGGTTTCAACAAAGATCACCGCAAAAAGAATTGCGTATGTCCAGGTGCCATATTGAGAAATGATGTCGCTCAGATATACATCGAGATGGATAAAAATATCTACAAATTGGGTTAACAGTTCCATATTTTTCACTCACTTTTTTTGTCTAAAAGGATAACAGCGGGCGATTATACCCCATTCTTAGCGTTCTTCGATGGTAACGCTCAACAGAAGATCACCCGCAGGTAGTGGTATACCAAATTGCGGGTCACGCGGAGCAAGCTCTATCAACACATCCATACCACTGATCACCTGCCCAAAAATTGTGTACTCTCCATTCAGATCAGGCGCAGCGGCGTAGGTAATGAAGAACTGACTACCATTTGTATTCGGTCCCACATTTGCCATGGCGACCACACCCGGTCGATCAAAGGATAACGATGCGTCAATTTCGTCCTCAAAGAAATAACCGGGATTTCCCTGCCCCGTCCCGCTGGGGTCTCCCGTCTGTGCCGTGAAACCCTGCAAAACACGATGGAAAGTAATCCCGTCAAACCAACCTTCTTCTGCGAGAAAAATAAAATTATTCACGGTTACAGGTGCTTGTTGTGGATAGAACTGGATCACGATATCGCCTTTTTCAGTTCTCAAAGTCGCCAGATATTCCTTTGACGAATCGATCACAGTTGGCGGGCAGGATGTGAATTGCTTCTCGCCCAAAACGATCAATTGCGTGATGCGTTCAAGGCTATCAAAATCAAGCGGACCAGAATAGATCTGTCCATTAATGAGCAAGAAAGGTGTTCCCGGAATACCGATCTCCAACCCTTTGGTGAAAGATTGCGTCACGCGCTCAACAATTGTATCGGAACGCAGATCGGCGATAAATTGCGCACCATCCATCTCCAGTGTGGAGGCTTGCTCGGCAAGCCAACGCTCGAACGCCTCTTCGGAAAGTGCGCCCCAAACTTCTTGCTCGGCAAAAAGGATTTCGTGCAATTCCCAATCTTTATTCTGCAACCTCGCCGCTTGCACGGCTTGTGCCGCCAATCCCGCACGCTCGTGCCCGAGATTGGTGATCAGAGGAAAATCACGATAAACAAGACGCACATCTTCGGGGAATTGCGCTGCCAGTTGCGTCAAAGTTGAAGCAAGCACAGCACAGCCCGCGCATTGAAAATCGCTATATTTAATAAAGGTCACAGCCGCATCAGCAGAGCCACGCACACGATCTTCGGAACCGATCGGTGGAAAGAGCGATTCTTCCTCCGCCGAGGGTGTAGGGATGCTATTGATCGACATACACCCCGGGGCAATTTGCGTTGAGGGCAGAGTTGGGGACACAATTTCCACGAAAGGCGTTCCCGTTGGTAAGGCAGCCGGGATAGAAGGGGGCGCGCAAGCGCTAAGAAAAAAAACTACGAAAAAAGAGATGAAAACGAATCTACGCATAAAAATTAGTCCACCATTGCTTCTAATGCTTCAAACGAATCCAACCACATGATCGTATGAACAAAATCTGCCAGCGAGTCACTTTGCTCGCGCAATGCACGCACAGCAGCACCCACCGGGTCTACGCCTGCCGCCCCACCAGGAACATCCGCATAGGCACCATGAAATGCAAAATATGCCTGATTCAATTTGCGAATGGCGTAGCCATTTTCCCAGAATATCGCGCGGCGCGCTTCCATATAAGCTTCTGCTTCATCAACCTTTCCATCCGCAAGGAGTTCATCTACACGCAGGCGCGTTTCACGCATCTCGGTATTGAAATCAAAAGGCGGAGCCTCAAGGCTGGGCATCCCCTCAGATAACGAGAGCAAGTCCACAGGAGGGCGTTCCGACGCCAGTGATTCAGGATAATAACGCTTTTGCACAATCCGCCCTATCTCTGTGCCAACGATCGAGGCAACAGTCTCGTTCATTGTGCGCAATTCTGGCGTCGTCCCGTAATTTGAACCCAGTGGATGCCAAGTCAGATAATTATGCATCCACTCATGCGCTATTGTATCCACGATCCAGGGCAAATGTATGGAGCGCATCCCCATTGTAGGGTAAATACCAACGCCGCCAATCGGCACGACCAAAGCTGATCGATCAAGCTCTTCTGCAATTCTTTCTTCAAGCGCCGCTTGCTCATCAACGGGTAGATCAGCAAGTAATGAAATATTTTCATCTTGACGGATGACTTCGCGCGGCGAAACGATGAGCGCCATCGGCAAGGGCGAGATATGATAAAGAGGACGCGGCAACGGTTGCCCGCCCGACGTGAGGCCTGCTTCCGCTAAAGCAACGCTGACTTGCTCTTCAAGAATGGATTCGGCAAAAGGCGCCAAGCGACGCTGTTCCGCATAAAGAGCATTTAACCGCGCTCGTAAATCAACCGAGGCCGCTTCGGGGTCTGGAATTTCAGGGTTGGAATAGATCTGGCTCAGCTCCCACTCTACCTGAAAAACACGATCCATTTGGCGCAAATAATCAATCACGATCATTTTGCGTGTGCCGCGATCACTATAATAGGGGCTGCCCAAGGCTACTTGCTGAACTTTGATCCAGGAAGCGTCTGCAATCCAGCTCGGAAAATCAAACTTTATGCCACGGGTATAGTCATAATAATAGTCTCTCTCTACATCATAGCGAACAGCACCGCCGCCGAGCACTAAAGAAAGAGCAAGAATATAGAAAAGCCAATTAAGACCTTGAAGGATGCGATCAAACATGGGTGGGATTATAAGAGAGCCTTATAGTTTTGAGAACCTTTGGGAAATTCAGTTTGCCCAATATTATTTTTTATATCTTTCGTAAAATAATTAACAAAAGAAATATTCACAGTTATACGAGATTAATTCTGCATTTTCTGTTTATTTCAAAATATACATTGACATATCCCATTTTCTTAGATAGATTCTTAGCATAAAGAAATAATCTCAAAAAACAGGACTATCCATGCTAGACGAACTCGACAAGAAGATTCTGCAAGCCTTGCAAAAAGATGCCCGCATCAGCAATACAGAGCTGGCTCGGCGCGTAAACTTATCGCCACCGGCTACCCACGCCCGCGTACGGCGATTGGAAAAAGATGGCTTTATTCGAAGCTACACAACAGTCGTAGATCGCCAAAAAGCCGGCTACGACTTACTCTGCTTCATCAGCGTCAGCTTACAACTACACGAAACAGAGCAAGTAACGGGTTTCTTGAAGATCATTGCAGAAATGCCAGAGGTCTTGGAGTGCCATCATGTTACCGGGGAATATGACTACTTACTCAAAGTGGTTACCCGCAACACAGAAGGCTTGGAAGATTTTCTGATGAATCGTCTCACCCCCGTTTCTGGCGTGGCGCGCATTCACACCAACCTGGTTTTACGCGAGGCGAAGTCTACGAGTGAAATACCGTTGGAATAATTAGAAAACCGTTGGTTTCGATACGCCCTCCGCTATCGCTTCAGGCTACTCAACCACCTACTAATCAAAAGGAGATTTAAATGTCAGATATCAAAACAATGGGACAACAATTCGGTCGTCGTTCATGGGCAGAACCGTGGAAGATTAAGATGGTCGAGCCCATCCACATGATTACGCGTGCCGAGCGCGAAAAAGCCGCCGCAGATGCCGGCTATAACACCTTCCTGCTTCGCTCGGAAGATGTTTATATCGACCTGCTCACCGACAGTGGAACCAGCGCAATGAGCGACCGCCAATGGTCAGGCATGATGATGGGAGACGAAGCCTACGCGGGCAGCCGAAATTTCTATAATCTCGAAAACGCCATCCAAACCTATTATGGCTATAAACATATTATCCCTACCCATCAGGGACGCGGCGCGGAACATCTGATCAGCCAGGCACTCATCAAAAAAGGCGATTATATCCCCGGCAATATGTATTTCACGACCACGCGGCTGCATCAGGAGCTTGCGGGCGGCACCTTTGTTGACGTAATCATCGACCAAGCTCATGACCCGATTGATCCGCATTTGTTTAAGGGCAACGTGGATATTGACAAGGTAAAAGCTCTGGTCAAAAAAGTCGGCGCAGAGAATATCCCCTATGTCAGCCTTGCTGGAACCGTAAATATGGCAGGCGGACAACCCGTCAGTATGCAAAATGCGCGTGAATTACGCGCCTATTGTGATTCGCAAGGCATCGCCGTTTATCTGGATGCAACCCGCATGTACGAAAACGCTTTCTTCATCCAAGAGAGAGAAGAAGGCTATGCCGAGAAATCCATCGCCGAAATTTTGCTTGAGTTCTGCTCCTACACCGATGGCGCGTGGATGAGCGCAAAAAAGGATAATCTCGTCAACATCGGCGGTTGGCTGGCTGTAAATGACCCCAAAGTTGCCGAGCAAGCCCGCACGATGGTCGTGGTTTACGAAGGGCTGCACACTTATGGCGGTATGGCTGGACGCGATATGGAAGCTCTCGCCATCGGCATCGCTGAAGGCGTACAAGATGACCACGTTGCATCGCGCGTTCGCCAAGTGCGCTATCTGGGCAAATTGCTCCTCGATTGGGATATTCCCATCATGCAGCCCGTTGGCGGTCATGCCATTTTTGTGGATGCAAAACGCTTCTATCCGCATATTCCCCAAGATCAATTCCCTTCACAGACTTTAGCTGCCCAGCTTTATCTCGACTCAGGTGTCCGTTCGATGGAGCGTGGCGTAGTCAGCGCGGGGCGCAATCCTGAAACCGGTGAGCATCGTTATCCTGCTCTTGAACTGACCCGCATCACCATTCCACGCCGCGTCTATACGCAGGCACATATGGATGTGGTCGCCGAAAGTCTCAAAGCCGTTTATGATCAGCGCGACAGCACAAAGGGTCTCAAAATGGTCTACGAACCTGAATACTTGCGCTTCTTTCAGGCGAGATTTGAGCTGTTGGATTAGCTTAAATAACAACTGCGACACACCTTAAAGGTGCGTCGCAGTTCGGATTATTTACTAGAGCCGATGTGCAGCGCATTTTACAAATACAATGCACATCTTTCATCTGAAAATAAAACCGAAGCGAACATGTCCTTCAGCTTGCTTCCACTTCAGAAGCATTCTCCAGAAGATAAAAAAAAAGATGCCGAGTATCTTCGAGATACTCGGCATCTTTTCGTAATTCTATCTATATTATTCGTAACGCAATGCTTCTACCGGCACCAAATTCGCAGCACGGTTGGCGGGGTAAATCCCGAAGAAAAGACCAATAGCTGTTGAGAACATGGTCGCAAGTAAGACAGCACTCAAGCTAACTGCAGGGTCAAAAGGGGTACCCGACCTTGTCGAAACTATACCAACGACCGCGCCAATTCCCCAACCAAGCACAATACCTATCAGCCCCCCGACTAAGCTGAGGAGCGAAGATTCTGTTAGAAATTGAATCAGTATGTCGCGTTTACGCGCGCCAAGGGCTTTACGCAAGCCGATCTCACGTGTGCGTTCCGTCACCGAGACGAGCATAATATTCATGATACCGATCCCCCCAACGAGGAGAGAGATTGCCGCGATCCCGCCGATAAAAGTCGTTAAAATCCCTGTGATCGAGGAGGCCGTATCGACCATATCCTGTTGCGAAAAGATGGAAAAATCATTCTCTCCAACAGCTGTACGGTGCCGTTGGGAAAGTATCTGAGATATCTCTTCCTCTGTTGTTGTTACTGAATCCGCATCCACAGATTGGACAAAGATCACATCCACCTGATCTGCAGGGCTACGTCGAAGAATACGAGCTTGCGCAGTACTAAACGGGATCAGTATCTCATTATCTTGACTTCCCATCATTCCACCGCCACGCTCTTCGAGAACGCCAATAACACGAAAAGGTTGTCCTTCTACACGCACTGTTTCGCCCACAAGCCCCTCACGCCGACCGAAAAGATTGTCAGCAACTTCAACGCCTAATAAAACCACCGATGCGCGTCCTAAAATATGCTCTTCAGTGATTTCTTCGCCTTCTACAACCGTGTAATTACGCACGGGGAAATATGCTGGCGTAACGCCTGTTAACGTGACCGTACTAACTTCGCCGCTAGAGGAAACTTCCGCACTCCCCTGCAAAACAGGGGCTACGGCTTCAATAGAAGGTGCAGAAAACGAATCTTCCAATGCCTCCGCATCCCCAATCGTAAGCGGCTCAGGGTTACGTATAGATTCATCTTCACCACCGCTAAAAACAAAAAGCAAATTCGTACCAATGCCGCTAAGCGATCCAAGAATGGTATCTTGCGCACCTGCGCCAAGCGCCAACATAGCGATAACCGCAGCAACACCGATCACGATTCCCAGCATCGTCAGACCTGAACGCATCTTATTCGCATTCAGACTTTCAAGAGCTTCAATTATAGATCTCCAGACGTTCATGCTGCCACCTTTTCCAAAATTTGCCCATCATGCAAATGAATAGTACGTTGGGCTTGGGCGGCAACCTTTGGATCATGAGTAATAATGATCAGCGTGGTTCCGCTTTCTTTATTTAAAGCAATGAGCAAATCCATGATCTCTTGACCAACTTTTGAATCAAGGTTGCCCGTAGGCTCATCTGCCATCACGATAGCAGGCTCGTTGACCAAAGCACGCGCGATAGCAACACGTTGCTGCTGCCCACCGGAAAGCTCTGCAGGACGATGATTAATTCGGTCACCAAGACCAACCGCTTCAAGCGCAAGGCGCGCTTTTTCTTTACGTCCGCTGGCTGTGCCCGAATAGCGGAGGGGTAATTCTACATTTGACAAAGCGGATGAACGCGAAAGCAAGTTGAAGCTCTGAAAAACGAATCCTACTTTGCGGTTACGAATATCAGCAAGCTGATCGTCGCTGAGATCAGCTACGATCTCTCCATCTAAAAGATATTCGCCACTGGTGGGCTGATCGAGACACCCAAGCGTATTCATCAATGTTGATTTTCCAGAACCAGAAGCGCCCATAATGGCGACTACTTCGCCGCGCTGGATCTCAAGAGATACACCACGCAAAGCATGAACTTCCACTTCACCCATCTTATAAACTTTCGTCAGGTCGCGAGTGATAATAACAGCATCATTCATCGTGTTTTTATCTCTCCATCCCAGGAGGCGGTCCGCCACCCATTTCAAAACTGCTTGGTGGATTGAGAATAACCAAATCTCCCTCTTCAAGAGCACTGGAAGCGAGAACGCTCATCGCATCAGCAGAGGCGCCAAGACGAATCTCTACCATTTCGGGGAAACCATCTTTCAGCAGGTAGACAACCCTTTTCCCATCCACGAGGCGAACAGCGCGATTAGGGATCAAAATCGTATCTTTGATCTCCTTGACAACGATATTCACAGCTGCAGTCATCCCGGGGCGAACAAGTTCATCTGCATTTGTCAGCTCGACAGTTACTTCGAAATTGACTGCCCCTTGCACTTCACTCCCGACCTGCCCAACTTCAACCACTTTACCCGCATATTCCTGGTCAAGAATAGCATCAAAAGAAAGACTTACGGCCTGCCCCAAGACAACACTATTAATATCTATTTCTGAAAGCTCAACATCAACAAGAAGACGGCTAAAGTCATCAAGGCGAAAACCAGGGGCACCGGCGGAAACCTGATCTCCGGCGAGGATACTAATATCAGTCACTGTGCCCTCGAAAGGCGCGATCAGATATGCCGTATCAAGGGTCGCCTGGGCAGCATCAACACGCGCTTGAGCAGCAGCAACATCGGCTTTATTGGGACCATCTGCAACTCGTTCCCAGGCACGTAGCGCATCGTTATACTGCGCCTGCGCTAAAGCAAGGCTCTCATCCGCTTCTGCTTTTGTTACATCGTCCGCTTCGTCAACCTTGACCTTTTTTAAGGAGGGCACTCTACGCCCATTGACTGTTATATATACGATTTGATCGAATTCATAAGGCTCATCTAAAGAATCACGGTAATCTTGTGCTTTTTCAAGCACGTCGGCTGCGCGCCTCAAGTCAATTTGAGCTTGAGCAGCAGCCGTTCCTGATTGCAAGAGATCGTCCAAACTTTTTTCTGCGCTAACCAGATCAGCCTGTGCCAGGATCACACCTTGTGATAAAGATGTACTCTCCAGAGAGGCCAAAGTCAGCCCCTTGCCTACACGATCCCCAACAGCAACGCTAACTTGTTCAACCGTACCGCTAGTTTGCCAATTTAACAAGGCACTCTGATTTGAGCGCACGGTTCCAGTTGCGCCAACAGTTGCAGTTAGGTTACCGCGCTCGATTTTTGCAGTTTGAAAAGTGTCAGCCGCAGAAATCTTCGCTTGGCTACTCAAGGCAGCAATAACTCCAACAACGACAATGATGACTACTGCAAAAATTATCCAAGTCTTCTTACTGATTTTCTTCATAGATAAAGCCTCCAAAGCATATCTCTATAGCAATATATTTTTGCAAGAAAAAGGACGTGCCACTTCTCACAAAAGGCACATCTCTTTATAAAGCGGGGATATTATACGCCCAATATTAATGAAAATTGTATAAACTCTATTAACCTTGCAAAGAAAGTCTCAAAGTATATACGCATTCGCAATTCAGGAAGTTGTACATTACAATAATTTGAATGTGACCATTGTCGCCCGATTTGGTGACATAAAAACCTGTGTCCATTTGTAAAGTTTCGGTATCATCACCCTGCCACTTTACGATGTTTTATCGGAGGTAAGTATGCAAGCTGTTCCAAGCGAATTTTTAGCAATTAACCGCAAAAAACGTGCCCAAGAACCCTTTCTTGAATTAGATCTACGCCCTGCTGAAGAGCGAGTTTGTGATTTTAATGAAGTTGTTATCGGTTTTACTCCTGAACAAGCACAAATAGAAGCTGCGCGTTGTATCCATTGCCCAGACCCTGCTCCCTGCATGGTCGCCTGCCCCACACATAACGATATTCCTTCTGCAATGTGGCTGATAGAACAAGGTCGCTTTGCAGAAGCTGCAAAGCTTTACCATGAAACAAGTTCTCTCCCCGAAGTTTGCGGGCGTGTTTGCCCTCACGAACAACTTTGTGAAGGCTCCTGCGTTCTAAATAAAACTGGAGAACCGGTCATCACTGGGCAGTTGGAAGTTTTTGCACTCACGCAAGAACGTATTCTTGAGCCTTATACCCCTGAAATCGCTCCCAAAACAGGTCATAAAGTTGCCATCGTTGGCGCTGGTCCTGCCGGTCTTGGCTGCGCGGACCAATTACTTAGACTAGGACATGATGTAACTCTCTTTGACTCTAAGCCTGCTCCCGGTGGTTTATTGGTTTACGGTATCCCCAATTTCAAACTCTCAAAAGACGTTTTCTTCGAACGCTGGAGAGATATGGAAAAACTCGGCGCAAAATTTGTCGGGAACACCTATGTAGGCAGAGACAAAACCATTGACGAGATACTTGCTGAGGGCTTTGACGCCATGTTCGTTGGTGTTGGCTCGGGCATCGATGCTCCGATGGACATCCCCGGTGAAGACTTGGATGGTGTTTACGAAGCAACCGATTATCTTATTCGCGGCAATGTCAGCGGAGACGATCTCCCTAAAGATAAAGAAGCTCTCCCCAACCTCGGCAACGACGTAGTCGTTATCGGCGGTGGTGATACAGCATCGGACTGCCTGCGCACTTCTGTACGCATGGGCATCGAGAACGTGACCTGCCTTTATCGCCGCACCGAATCCGAAATGCCCGGCAGCGCAAAAGATCGCAAACTTGCCAAGCAAGAAGGTGCAAAATATCGATTCCTGACTCAGCCTGTGCAATTCATCGCTGGCGAAGACGGAAAACTTGCGGCTGTTGAGTGCATCGAAATGAAACTTGGCGAACCTGATAGCAGTGGCCGTCGTCGCCCTGTACCTGTTGAAGGCTCAAACTTCAGCGTTCCGGCAACAACGGCTGTCAAAGCACTGGGCTATTGGCCCGATGAGATCATCGGTAAAACAACACCAGATTACGAAGTTGATAAATGGGGCCTTACCATCGTAAAAGACTCAGAAACCGGCCAAACTTCACGAGAGAATATTTTCGCGGGCGGCGACGGCGTAACGGGTCCCGACCTTGTCGTGACAGCAATGGTCGCTGGTAAAAAATCAGCTATGGCAATCGACGAATATTTGAAAAGCAAAAAATAGTTTTTAGAAAAGAGGAAACGGGTCGGCGCTAATCACCGCCGATCTGTTCATTTAACAATGAGCATGCCTAAATTCACGCGGCGTTTCTATCGCCATCCCAGAGAAGCAATTGAAGATTTCCGTTACCTCATCCAACGCAGGGATTTAATCCGCCACACTATGCGCGAGATGATTCCCTACGATTTTCGTGAACGCCTTATGATGGTGGTAACAGAAATCAATGGTTGTCGTTATTGTCGAGATTTCCATTTCAAAGAATCTTTGAAGAGCGGCATCTCGGAAGCAGAGCTTGCAGAATTGCTCGAGGGGCGCATCCCGAAAGATACGCCGCCCGATGAACATGCCGCGCTCGCTTACGCGCAACATTGGGCTGAAAATAATGCACAACCAGACTCTGAAGTAATGCAAAGTCTGATCGAAAATTATGGCCAGAAAAAAGCGGATGCGATCCACATTATTCTGCGAATGATACGTATGGGGAATTTATCGGGCAACTTGGTGGATTTCGTAATTTTCAAATTGACCTTTGGGAAATATGGCAAAACCGCAAATGAAGAACGTTATGCGATTTTGAAGTAGAATATGCAAGGATTTTTTACAACTACAGAATAAACTCGCTATAACGAGAGAAAAAATATTAGAAGGAGTTCTAATGTCTGAAAAATTTACCAAGCTCAAAACCCTGATCGCTGAAGTTTCCGATCTAAATGCTGCCCAAGCCGTTCTCGGTTGGGATCAGCAAACCTATATGCCCCCCGGCGGCGCAGAAGCACGCGGCAACCAACTCGCCACTTTAGGCAGCCTGACCCATCAAAAATTCACATCCGAAGAGATCGGAAAATTGATCGCCGACCTAAAAGCGGAATTCGCTGATGCCGACCTAGACTCAGATGATGCCCGTTATCTCAAAGTGCTTTCAAAAGATTACGACGAAGCCACCAAAGTGCCTTCGGAATACGTTGCCAGATTTGCCCAATTAACAGCACGCGGGCATGAATCTTGGGCAAAGGCACGCGAAGCATCCGATTTCTCCATTTTCCAAAGCGATCTTGAAGAAATAGTTGGAATGCTCAAAGAATATGTTTCCTTCTTCCCGCCCGCAGATCATCCCTACGATACATTACTTGACCAATACGAGCCGGGGATGAAGACCGCTGAAGTGCAGGAAATTTTTGGCAACATGCGCGGCAAGCAGGTTGAATTATTAAAAGCGATTGCAGACGCGAAGCAAGTAGACGACAGTTTCATGCACGTCCACTACCCCGAAAAAGAACAATGGGATTTTGGAGTCGAGGTTGCTACCAAATTTGGCTACGATTGGCAGCGCGGTCGCCAAGACAAATCCGTACATCCTTTCACAACTTCCTTCGGTGTAAACGATGTACGCATCACCACTCGTTTCTTGGAAAACTTCCTCCCCTCCGCACTTTTCGGCACGATGCACGAGGCCGGACACGGCCTTTATGAACTCGGTGTGAATCAAGCCTATGAGCGCACACCGCTCAATGGCGGCGCATCGCTTGGTGTCCACGAATCGCAATCGCGCATGTGGGAGAATCTCGTTGGTCGCTCGATCCCCTTCTGGGATCATTTCTATCCGCGCCTGCAAGAGGTCTTCCCCTCGCAACTAGGCAATGTAGACGTGAAATCTTTCTACAAAGGCATCAATAAAGTTGAGCCTTCCCTCATCCGCGTGGAAGCAGACGAAGCCACCTACAACATGCACATCATGCTGCGTCTCGAACTCGAGATCGCCATGATCGAAGGCAGTGTAGAAATCAAAGACCTGCCCGAGCTCTGGAACACAAAAATGGAAGAGTATCTCGGCGTTACCCCGCCCAACGATGCACAAGGTGTTCTGCAAGATATTCACTGGTCCTTCGGCGGCCTGGGCTATTTCTCCACTTATGCCCTCGGCAACCTGATCTCTGTCCAACTCTGGGAAAAGATCAACGCCGAAATTCCTGACCTTGATGAACAGATCCGTCAGGGCAAATTCGACGTTCTGCTCAACTGGCTGCGCTCCAACGTCCACACTCACGGGCGCAAATACGAGCCACAAGAACTCGTCCAGAGAGTAACTGGCTCCAAGATCACCCCTGAGCCTTACCTGCGCTATCTCGAAACAAAATATAGCGACATTTACGGGCTCTAATCCCCTTCAACTTGCAGGTGACAGTCACTTTAAAGTGGCTGTCACCTCGTTTAACGTATGATCAAAAAAATATCACTCGCCCTTATTCTTCTTTTTTTAACAGGATGCAATCGTGCTGGCTTGCCAGCCCCAACAGCGATGCCGGCCGATTATCTACCAACTGCCGTCGCGCTGACAGCGGTTTCGCTCGCAAGTCCCATACCTGCTTCGCCCACCCCAACAAAAATCATCCCCCCAACATTTACACCC
>Ga0209042_1001774_pt1 | contig 15769 bp, 14 predicted proteins | sample SaaInlV_200m_DNA_6_FD_184649 | JGI IMG/M metagenome (GOLD analysis project Ga0209042, IMG submission 184649) | Marine microbial communities from expanding oxygen minimum zones in the Saanich Inlet - SI037_S2LV_200m_DNA (SPAdes) (version 2) | ecosystem: Environmental > Aquatic > Marine >...
TCATGCGCGCTAACTCATCGTGTTCTTCTTCTGTGACCCTACGAACGTATCGCATAGCACTCTCCTTTCTACTCGCAAAATATATCAACTATTGAAAGTATAAAGGAACTTTTTGACACCTACTTAGCTCCCTCGCAAATGAAGATCATCCATAGGCGCATTATAGGCATTGGTCTCTTCCTCTTTGGTTTGATCGCTATAGGTGTTTTTCAACTTATAAAATTTGGCTTGCCCGAACCAGGCACCAAGACCTATATCTTGATTGGAGCTTCCTTTCTTATGTTCTTTTTTCTTGGACGGGCTTTTTTCGTTGCGCTAAAAAATGTTTCAGAAAAAAGGGTCGAGAGTATGGATGGCATCGGCTTCTCTACTTATACGACGAGTACCGACAATGACGGTCACGAGAGCGTTAGCTACTATTACAAAATTGACGAAACACGCTTTATGGTTCACTCCAGTTTAGCCTACCATACACTGCTCAACGGACATCAATACCGTGTATATTATCTGCCAAACTCGAAAGTGCTAGTCAATATCGAGGTGTTGGAAGCGCCATCAGCACAACATGCAATATGATTGCTCTTATTTGAAATATCTAACAAAACTCATATTGCCCTTCCAGCCTAAGCGGCTATAATCAAGGTACATTCAAATTAACCTTCGGGGCAGGGTGACGCTCGCAAGAGCGAATTCCCGATCGGTGGTACAGCCCACGAGTGCTGAGTTTATCGAAGCACATGATTTGGTGAAATTCCAAAGCCGACGGTATAGTCCGGATAGTAGAAGGTCTCAAAGCAGCATTGGCATATGCCAATGTTGGCTGTGCATTTACCCCGAGAACATTTCGTTTTCGGGATTTTTTATGCAATTTGCGCGCCAGCTTGCTTATCTATACCCACGCCCCGCAAGGAAATCTGCGGAGCGTTTTTTGTTCCGCACATTCGAGGCTCCATGGATATCCACCTCGTTCGCAAGCTAAAATCATCCCCGCGCCGCGCAACCCAATTCTGGACAGCGCTCCTCTCCCTTTTCCTTGCGCTGGCAGGCTGGCAGCTTCTTATTCAATTCACTGATCTGCCTGCTTTCATCCTCCCCTCACCTGCTGATGTGGGGACTCGCTTCGCGCGCGCGCTCACGGATGGAAGCTTGCTCCGCCACACAAGCGTGACACTCGGCGAAGTACTGCTCGGGCTACTCACCGGCAGTACGCTCGCTACCGTACTCGGATATCTACTCGCAAAGTCACGCCTCTTTGAACAACTTCTCGCGCCCTATCTCGTTGCCAGCCAGGCTGTGCCCGTCGTAGCGATTGCCCCGCTGCTCGTCATCTGGTTCGGCCCTGGCATCTTCTCGAAGGTGCTTATCTGCGCCTTGATCGTCTTCTTTCCCGTTTTAGTTAATACCATCGTTGGTGTACGCGCCGTTCCAAACGCCCTGCGTGATCTGATGCGCTCATTGCGTGCCACACGTTGGCAAACTTTGCGCTATCTCGAAATCCCTGCAGCGCTACCCGTATTTCTTGGCGGACTGCGTATAGGTGCAGCTCTCTCTGTCATCGGGGCAGTGGTCGGTGAATTTGTCGGCGCCGATCGGGGCTTGGGTTTCCTCATCAATGTTGGGCGCGGACAGTATGACACCGCGTTGGTTTTCGTCGCTATCTTTGCTCTCGTTGCGCTGGCGTTGGTTTTATACGGCGTGGTGGCGTGGTTAGAGAATTATCTGCTCAAGTGGCAGGCCTGGCGGAGTCAGTAAGCCACAATAAGTAATCAGGTATCAGTAAAAATATTCGCGAAAATCACGTTAAAAAAGAGGAGTAGGACTTACGCATTTTTAAGTCCTATTCCCAATGCTCTGCGTTGGGACACTGTAGAAAGTAGCAACGCAGAGCATTGCTACTAGACAAAAAAGCGTTTTGCGTAAGTCCTAAGGAGTATTTCATGTCCAAAATTGCACGTCTTTTCTTTGTTCTCACTATCATTGCACTCTTCACCGCTGCTTGTAGCAGCGCACCTGCTCCCACGCCCGTACCGACCGCGTTGACTAATATCCGCTTGCCGATGGGGTATATCCCCAATATCCAATACGCGCCTTATTACGTTGCCGTGGAAAAAGGCTATTTTTCGGAAGCAGGTTTGGAACTCGAATTTGATTACAGCTTCGAGACTGACGGGGTCGCGTTAGTGGGAGCCGGTTCTCTCCCCTTTGCTGTTGTTTCAGGGGAGCAAGTTCCTCTGGCGCGCGCTAACGGGCTACCTATTGTTTATGTCGCGGCATGGTACAAGGATTATCCTGTTTCAGTCGTCTCTAAAACCGAATTGGGCATTGCATCCCCTGCTGACTTGGTGGGCAAAAAAATCGGGCTGCCCGGTCTCTTTGGCGCAAATTACATCGGATTTATCGCTCTTTTGCACGCGAATGGTTTGAGCGAAACTGACCTGAGCCTCGATGCGATTGGCTACAATCAGGTCGAGGCATTGGCTGCCGATCAGGAGCAGGCGATTGTTGGGTATACGGCGAACGAGCCGATCCAGTTGGCGGCGCAGGGTTACGCTGTGAGCGAAATTCGTGTTGCTGATCATGTTAATTTGGCATCTAATGGGTTGATCTCCAATGAAAAAACAATTGCCGAAAATCCTGAGCTGGTGCGCTCAATGGTCGCCGCTTTTCTGCGCGGCGTGGAGTATGCCGCTGCTCACCCCGATGAAGCGTATGAGATCAGCACAAAATATGTTGAGAATTTGGCGGAGGCTGACGAAGCTGTCCAAAAACAGATTTTGGCACGATCCATCGAAACCTGGCAACTTGAAAGCCTTGGGTATTCCGATCCACAAGCTTGGGAGAATATGAACGAAATTCTCTTCGAGATGGGCATGATCCCTGAATTGATCGACATTAACGCGGCTTATTCGAACGATTACCTCCCATAAAAAGAGCTTGGGGCTGGGTCGCCCAGCCCCTACAAAAACATGCAAAAAACTCCCATCCTCTCCGTCCAGCAAATGGACATGATCTTCCCCGACGATAACGGTGGCTTACACGCGGTTGAAAATATCTCCTTCGAAGTCTGCCCGCAGGAATTTGTCTGTGTCGTGGGGCCTTCGGGCTGTGGCAAAAGCACGCTCCTGCGCGTTTTGGCCGGTCTGCTTACGCCCACGCAGGGCAAGATCAACTTTGCTGGTGGCACACCGAGAATCGGGATGGTTTTTCAAGATTCCAATCTGATGCCCTGGCGTAGCGTGCTCAAGAACATCACCCTGCCCCTCGAGTTGGATGGTTTAGATTCAGCGCAAGCCGCACTCAAAGCACAGGATCTGATTGACTTGGTCGGGTTGCAAAGCTTCGAGGAAAACTTGCCGCGCGATCTCTCAGGAGGGATGGCGCACCGCGTCGCTCTTGCCCGCAGCTTGGTACACGACCCAGACATCCTGCTCCTGGACGAACCCTTCGCCTCCCTCGACGCCCTAACGCGTGACCGCATGGGGACAGAATTACTGCGCATTTGGCAAGCCCGCCAAAAGACCGTTATTATGGTCACGCATTCCATCAGTGAAGCCCTCTTCCTTGCAGATCGTGTCATCGTTCTAACGCAACGCCCCGGCAGTCTCAAACTGGATATGGATGTGAAACTCCCTCGTCCGCGTGCCGAGGAGATGCGCTACACATCTCAATTTGGCGAGATGGCAAAAAAGCTGAAAGATGCAATAGAGTAAGATTCTCCCAAGTCTGCTGCGGCGCTGAGAGGGGCTTGAGTTGAAGTATTCGGATAAATACAGTAATATTTAGGGGAAAATTTATTCAGCTTCGACAAAAAGGACGGCAAATGTACATCTTATTGGTTATCTTGCGATTGGTTCATATTTTGGCAGGCACATTCTGGGTCGGCGCAGCATTGATGCTGACCTTTTTTATCAGCCCCACAGTTAATGCGACACAGGATGCTGGGAAAAAATTTATGGGGCACTTTATGCGTCAAACTACATTCAATCTTGCGATGTGGTCCTCTGCACTATTGAGTATTATCGCAGGTTCGATCTTGTTCTGGTTCAGTAGCAATGGCTTTCAATCTTCCTGGATGGGTTCAGGCCCAGGGATTGGCTATAGCATTGCTGCAGCTTTTGCCTTTCTCGGGTTGATCGTGGGCGTTTTTCAAAACCGGAATTCAAATGCCCTGGCAGTTTTGGGTGGACAAATTCAGGCGCAAGGTGCACCGCCATCCGCTGAGCAGGCTGCTCAATTGCAAAAGATCGGCAAAGCGCTGGGTATCGGTGGAACGCTGAATGCCACTTCTTTGATCTTAGCAACGATCGGGATGGCAATTGCCAGATATTTGGTTTTTTAGAACTCTTACGATTGAAATATAATGCCAGACCATATCAGACTGGTCTGGCATTTTTAGTATAGTAAATTTAATTCCATATAGATTTCTAATCTAAAGGAGTAAAAGATGCCCGCAGGCCCGCCCCAACAAATTACCCCGCAATCGCTAAATGATTATCTCGAGGTCATGAGTAAATCTGTATTTCAATCCGGGATGTCGTGGAAAGTGGTTGAAGCTAAATGGCCGAGTACGAAAGAAGCCTTTCATGGTTTTGACATCGAAACTGTCGCCAACTTTCATGAAAAGGATTTAGATGACTTGACGAATGATAAACGTGTCATCCGTCATTATCGTAAGCTTTCAGCTGTTATAGCAAATGCGAAAAAGATCCTTGAACTCGATGGGGAATTTGGCTCATTCCAGAAATATCTCCGCGCTCACGGGGATTTCGATGCTACCCTTAAAGCGATCCGTAAAGATTTCAAATATATGGGTCCCTCTGGAATTTATGTCTTTTTGTATGTGATCGGCGAAGATGTGATCCCACACGAGCAATTTGAAGAAGAATATCGAAAGAAGTAGAAAATGATGAAGCGCGTGGTGTTTTTTTTAGTGGCGATCCTTTCTTTGCTGTCTGCCTGCTCTTTTAATGGAAGCACGCCTACCCCAAGCGCGACCGCCACGACTTCGTATACACCTTCCCCCTCCATCACTCCATCTCCAACTGCAACATCCACGGCGACGCCTATCCCCACAGCTACCCCGAATCCGCATCCACTTTCGATTGAAAGGATGCGCGCGGATTCATATCCCGGCAGCGAGATCGTGATCGAGGAGGAACTAACGCCGGGCAGTAATTACAGCCGTTATTATGCTTCGTATCAGTCGGAGGGATTGACCATCTATGGGCTGTTGACGGTGCCGAATGGTGAGAAACCCGCTACGGGCTGGCCCGTTATCGTTTTTAATCATGGCTATATTCCCCCAGATGTGTATAAAACGACGGAGCGTTATGTGGCGTATGTGGATATGCTGGCGCGGAACGGCTATATTGTCTTTCGCACCGATTATCGTGGACACGACCGTTCAGAGGGCGAGGCTCGCGGCCCCTACGGCAACCCCGACTACACCATCGATGTGCTGAATGCGGTGGCGGCGATCAAGCAATTCCCCGACGCGAACCCCGAACGGATCGGGATGTGGGGGCATAGCATGGGCGGCTATATCACGCTGCGGAGCATGGTCGTCTCACCCGATATCAAGGCGGGCGTGATCTGGGCTGGTGTGGTGGTCTCGTACCCCGACCTGTTGACAAAATGGCGACGCGGTGACGGGGCATCTCCCATCCCAACGCCACGACCGGGCTCATGGCGGCTGACAATTTTTGACACCTATGGCAGCTTTGAAGAAAATCCCGAATTTTGGAGCGCGATCTCGTCGAACTCCTATGTCGCGGATATTTCGGGGCCAATCCAATTGCATCACGGATCAGCCGATAAGGATGTGCCGCTGGAATTTTCGGAGATTCTCTTTTATGAGTTACTGGAAGCCGAGCAGTTCGTGGAGTTGTATAAGTACGAGGGCGATAATCACAATATCTCTAATAATTTCAATCTGGCAATGGAGCGGACGATCGAGTTTTTTGATCGGTATTTGAAGTGAAAGAAGTCCTTGAATTACAGAGACTTTTTTTATGTATCTAAACTCTATTCTATGTAGGGGTTCAATACCCCGCTGCTTGCGGCGCGAGCATATCCTGAAATTCTTTTGTAGTGACGGCTTTAGCCGTTCAGAGCGACTAACGTCGCTACTACGAGGTGTTTTTAGGATAGACAGGCACCCCGTTCGCTTGCAGCGGGGCAGTTCATTTTTTACCGATCTTGATCTTATAAGGATAGTATTGGTCGCCAGAAAAATTCTCGGGGACAGCGGCAATCACGATATATATCAGTTCGTCTGTCTGATCTGTTTGAAATTCAAATGAGCCGCTCAAACCATCTATTAGTGGGATCGAATGAAATGTGAAGGCATCGCCATTTTTGACGACAACACGCGCTTCAAAAAAAGCATAGCTGGTTTCGGAAGAGTTGACAACATCTCCTTCAAATTCCACAAGCCAGGTTGCGGATTCGTTGGCATCCACTTGGAGGATGTTATAGGCCCAATCGCGCGGGAGCAAGTTTGGGTCAGGTGTGTACCATTCTCCATCCGTTCCTGTAGCGGGGAAAATAGCAGCGTAGGGGAAAATATCGTCAGGGTCGGCGTATTCGTTTAAATTATAGATCATGCGATCGTATTGCAGGCGCGATATATAGTCGAAATCTGCAGCATTGTGCGCTGCCCAATTGCCAAAATATTCTTGATAATTTTCAATATGTCGATAGAGATATTCTTGAGGTCGATAGAAGCTATTTACGTAAAAGCCGCGTCCGAAGGTGCTGGCAGCTACGCCTTCAACCTCGCTCAAATAATAGAGGAGGCTGCTCAGCCCGTATTGCCGCACGCTGCGTTGCCAATTATCGGGAGTCTCGGGTTCGGGATTCCACCAGCTTCGCCAGAGTTTTTGATGCGGGAGTGCATAGATGGAGCCAGTTTCAAGAAATGCTTCTACATCATCTGGATTCTTCTGGGCTGCATACCAACTCGCAGAGGCTTCGATATACCAGCCTTTATCGTTAGAATAATCAAACCCCGGAGAATTTGAATCATATTGAAAGATATGAAATCCTTCGTGATGAAGGTTTATGGTGTTTAGGTGATAGCCTATGGGAAGTGTTAGAAAGGGCATGCTGTATGTATCTGTGCCTTGCCCATTTGCCCAACCATCGGGATAATTATCTTTGCCTGCTTCGGAGGTGTGGAGGTAAATATTATAATAATAGCCTTCGCCGGGATTGGGTGGGTCTGCCAGACCTGTTAGATAAGATCCTTCACGGACCTTCTCTAGCACATTGATAATTTCAAGGGCGTCGTTGTACAGGTCGTAGCTTTTATCCCACCAAACGGCGTATATCTCTCCGCCTGTGACAACATCATTTTCTTCGATATTCCCGAATTCTGTGCGTAGCTGAAGATCAGCATAGATAGGAAGAGGGCGGGCTGTAGGCGTGGCAATTATCTCTACAGGGGTTGGGGATGGCTCTAGCACGGGCGTATTTGTGGAAGGAATATTTGTTGGAATACTCGTTTCACTTGGGACAGTGGATATAACCGGAGTGGCACCCCCGTTTGTGTTTTGTGTTGGCAAATTACAGGCATTTAGCCCAACGACCAAAAATATCAGAAGATATTTATACATTTTCATATTATGTGTTCCTCATTGGCGAAAAGAAATAATGGAGCATTTATATCATAATTGTATGAAATTCCACTTCCCTGCCACATAAGAAATAATCCCGTATAATCCTCTTTGCAGATTTTTCAACGCGAATTGCGCGAATGGGCAAATAACGCGAATTTTAAAAACAAAGTCCGTTTTAGCGGGGTTGAGCTTTGAACGTGGACGTTCACATCCATGTGGTCATCACAAATTGCGGCCCACGTTGGGAATTTACCCCTATAATCCCCAAACTACAAAGCCAAAGCTACCTAAAGTTTTTTTTCAGTGAGAAGTGTGGCTCAGAAGCAGAAAACATATTGTATAATGCTTCTATTGATAAAGAATGCAAAGATAGCGATAAAAGGTGAAACATGTTGAGTAAAGATGAAAAAGCCGTTATAAAAGCTTTTGGCGATAAAGATACTACTTATCTCAGTAGAGAAGCACTTCAAACGGCTAGTGGGCTAGGCAATATACGGTTTTTAGAAACACTTAAAACTCTCGCTCAAAAGGGAAATGTATCCGGGGATTCTTATTCCAATAGTGTTGACTTCAGTACAATTGATTTAACGACCATCCTTGGAACGAATATTGAATTTTCTAGCAATATATCTCTTACGGATAAAGGAAAAAAAATTCTTTGGGAAAATGGATGGGTGAAGTAACTTTTTCTAAAAAATAAGCATATAGAGAAAAAACAGACCTGCTATCAATAGGTCTGTTTTTTTCTTTTATCTACCTCACGATATTCTGCAAAACAGTATGCAATATCCCCCCCTATTCCGATAATACTCAACTTCAACTTTGGTATTCAGCAACGCTTTCGCCATAAACTCTTCTTTGAGCCATCAGCGATGACGCCGTCACGGTCACATCGCTCAAGGGACCCATATTGTGGAGATTCAGTTATGGGAGAAATAGCAAAAGAGATAGTTGTATTTTGCAATTGAAAACTTGTATAATCAAATAAACTTGTCTGATTTTTTTCAAAAAGGAGTAAGAAATGGGCGAAAAAGTGATCGTGAAGTACGAAAATAATGAACCAGTCTATGCAGATATTTCTGCAATTTCATCAGAACGCAGCGATCCGCGCGAAATGACAACGATGGCAACATCCCCTAATGATAACAGTGTCAATGGCTGTGTGGCGGGACCATATTGCGCAGCTTGTCGATGGACAACAGGCTACCACCCTTGCCCTAGGGGAGAACAATATTGTCGTAAGCCAAGATATCAGAGGTGCCCATAATTTAATTTCTTAATTTTTATCTAAAAGAAGAAGTCCTCCGAGATTAAAATCTCGGAGGACTTTTATGCATAAAAGATTCCCGAATTCTTTAAGAATTCGGGAATCTGGTTATTTAGCACACCATATTCCTCAACACCGTAAATTGCACCATGCATCGAGAATTTAATCCCGTATAATCCCCTTTGCAGATATTAGAAGGAGTTTGATGATGGAAAAGCCCTTTGTCCCCGCTGATTTTGAAGTCCTGGAGCAAGTTGAAACCACGGATTTTATTCTCAGGAAATTGACCACCAAAGATGTAGAACAGGATTATGAAGCGGTCATGTCGAGCAAGGAAAGTTTACGTCAGATCTTTGCCAAAGATGATGATTGGCCCGCCGATGATATGACTCTGGAAGCCAACCATGAAGATCTCGAATATCATGAAACTGAATTCAATGAGCGGAAAAGTTTTGCCTATACCATGCGCAATGTGGATGATAGCCGCTGTATTGGATGCGTCTATATTTACCCTTGGTTTCGTGGTGGAGCCGATGCGGTCATCTATTATTGGGTGATCGACAGCGAGAAAGCCAAAGGCCTCGACGAAAAAGTCGGCAGCTTTCTGCGTGATTGGATTGAGCAAGTCTGGCCGATCGAGACCCCTGTTTACCCGGGCAGAGGGTTGACTTGGGAAGAATGGGAAGCCTTCAAAGAAAAGAATCGAAAAGAAAGCGAATAAAGCGAAGCCCCTGAAATTTAGTTTTTTCATGCTAAAATACGACTTACTTGCATTGTTCCAGAGGAGGAAATATGAAAACCCTTTCAAAGATACTCTTTCTTATCATTCTCACAACACTTGTTCTCGCTGGTTGTAGTGGTCGGGTTCCTAATATCCCTTTTCTCAATTCTCCTACGCCAACGGTGACAAACACACCCACACCGACGAATACATTGACACCCTCGCTAACACCGACTTTTACGCCAACAATCACTTTCACGCCAACGCCAGCTGTTCCAATTTCGTGTTCTGACCAAAATGAGATAAAAAAAATAGTTGATAAGTTCCTGAAAAAAAATGGATACGAAAGCTATGAGGCTTACCTAGAAACATTACCTGACTTTTCATGTGATGAAGATGAATGTACTTACAACCCAGCTGATACTCATTTGAATCGTTGGTATCAAACAGCAATTATCCGAGGCGCAATAATTGGATCATTTGAAATCCGTGATGTTAAGAATCATAGTAACGGGCAAACCTGTCTTCTTTTTGCAAACAAGAATTTTTCAGAACCTCTGCCTATTTTGGGAGCAATTGAAAAAGGGAATCGTTATGTAGTTTCGATGAATGAATTGGGGAAGCATTTATACACAAGAGCTATGTCAAGGGAAAAATTTTCTGAGTGGCTATCTCTACATGAAGGGAGAATAATTGATTTGGGCATAATTCTTCATCTTTATGATGAAGCAACCTATGAGCAATTTGGAACCAATCCTAGGGGCCTGCCAAGAGATAATTTTGTCACTGATATAAATAGTATTATCCGATTACCAGACAGTTACACAAACACTTTGTCTGGAACTTCATACAGCAATGAGAATCTCTTGGATGTATATGAATATAATCTTGGTTTTCTTAGCACAATTTTGAGTAGTTACAATGTACTTTTCCCAACGAATGTGTCGTATATCGAAAATTTGGAACTTGATATGGCATACTATGCTGAAAACCCATCTGTTTACGAAACTAAAGAAACTCAAGAACACTTCACAATATATGGTGACTTTTTTGGTTTTGGATTTAAGGATATTTATGTGAACGATACTGCCGCTTATGCGATTAACACATTTCGTGTATATGACGGGAAATCGGCAGTCCGGCTGGATATAACCAAACACTATGTTCAGTTTACACCTAGTTCTTGGAGTTTCCCCCTTTCTATTAATGATTATGACTATGTCGAGTTTTACATAAGAACGGGTAATGCGGAATATCGACTATATGTAACAGGATCTTATGCCAACATGAATGAGATTTCCGGGTTCGGGGAGAATATCTTATCTGCATACGAAACACAACCTACATGGGTAGATTTTTCAAAGATGGAGGGTTATGAGCATTTAGAATTTTCCGATGAATACTATGCTTGGTTAGGTGTTATACCAGCCTTGCCGTCAGGAAGCCCAAGTAGGTGGAAACTTATTAGAATTCCAACTTCTTTAATTGGACGCGACTCATCCCAAGAAATTAATGGCATTAAACTCGAGTTCATTTTTCCGTCAGTACCATCTAATACAGTGTACTTAGATGAGTTTCGTCTAGTGCAATACAAGTAATATAGTAGAAGCCCTCCGAGACCAAAATCCCGGAGGGCTTCTACTTTGCAAAGTTAAGACATCCGAAGTTTTGAAAACTTCGGATGTCTGCTTTTAATTAACGAACCATATTCCGCAAAACCGTATGCAAAATACCGCCATTGCGATAATACTCAACTTCAATTTCAGTATTCAACAACGCCTTCGCTGTAAACTCCTTCTTAGAGCCATCGGGCGCAGTTGCCGTCACGGTCACGTCGCTTAGGGGAGCCATATCGTCGCTTAGACCGGAGATGTCGAAGATTTCTTCCCCGGTCAGGCCGAGGGTTTCGTAGCTTTCGCCATCCGCAAATTGGAGGGGTAGCACCCCCATCCCGACCAGATTGGAGCGGTGAATCCGCTCAAAGGATTTTGCAATCACGGCGTTGATGCCGAGTAGCAGCGTCCCTTTGGCCGCCCAGTCACGGCTGGAGCCGGTGCCGTATTGTTCACCAGCCAAGACGACCAATGAATCGCCTGCTTCGGCGTATTTCTGCGAAGCATCGAAGATAAAGCTTTGACCACCGTCGGGCAATTGGCGGGTATAGCCGCCTTCCATGCCGGGGACGAGTTGATTTTTCAAGCGGATATTGGCAAAAGTGCCGCGCACCATCACCAAGTCATTGCCGCGTCGTGAGCCGAAGGAGTTGAAATCACTCACTTTTACGCCGCGTCCTTGCAGGTATTTTCCGGCAGGTCCGTCAGCGGGGATATTGCCAGCGGGGGAGATATGGTCGGTCGTGATCGAATCTTTTAGCAGTGCCATGACTCTCGCCGCTTCGATGTCCACAATCGGTGGCAAGCCCAGGGTCACGTTCTGGAAAAATGGCGGGTGGTGGATGTAGGTCGACGCCTCATCCCACTCATAAATATCGCCCTCGCTCACTTTAATCCCATTCCACAGCTCATCACCAGCGAAAACTTCGGCATATTTCTCTTTGAAGAATTCCGCTTTCACGCTGCTGGCAACCACATCCATGATCTCTTTTGTAGAGGGCCAGATGTCTTTCAGATAAACGGGATTGCCGTCTTTGCCGGTGCCGATGGGGTCGGATGTGAGATCGATATCGACCGTGCCAGCCAAAGCGTATGCGACGACCAAAGGTGGGGAGGCCAAATAACTTGCTTGCACCAACGAGTGGACGCGCCCCTCGAAGTTTCTATTACCCGAAGTGACTGCCGAGGCAATCAAGTTTTCACCGGTAACGGCTTTTGCCACTTCGCTGGGCAGCGGACCCGAGTTGCCGATACAGGTCGTGCAGCCGTAGCCGACCACGCCAAAACCGAGCTTTGCGAGCGGCTCAAGCAGATCTGCCTGACGCAGGTATTCTGTCACAACGCGCGAGCCGGGAGCCAGCGATGTTTTGACTTGCGGCGCAACTTCGAGACCGAGTTCGAGTGCTTTTTTGGCGACCAAACCTGCCCCGACCATAACCGAGGGGTTCGATGTATTTGTGCAGGATGTGATCGCGGCGATAACCAGCGCGCCATGACCGAGTTCGTAGCTCCCGCCATTTGCGCCGACGGTTGCTTTTTTGGATGCGGCATCTGCAGATAGACCGAAACCGTGCAACCCTTTTTCAGCGGTGAGCGCTTTCTTGAACTCTGTCTGCATATCAGCTAATGTGATGCGATCTTGGGGACGCTTGGGTCCCGCCAACGAGGGCACAACCGTGCCGAGGTCGAGTTCAAGGGTGGCGGTATATTCGGGGTCGGGAGTGTCGGCGGTACGGAATAAGCCTTGTGCTGTAAGATAGGCTTTTGTGCGCGCAATCGTCTCTTCGGAGCGACCGGTCAGACGCATATAATTAAGAGTCTCTTCGTCCACGGGGAAGAAGCCCATCGTTGCGCCATATTCGGGCGCCATATTAGCCACAGTCGCACGGTCAGAGAGGGGCATCGAGTCAAGACCGGGGCCGTAAAACTCAACAAATTTGGCGACCACGCCTTTTTCACGGAGCATCTGCACAGCGGTCAATGTGAGATCGGTGGCTGTTGCACCTTCTGGCATTTTGCCGACAAATTTGAAACCGACCACGTCGGGGAGGAGCATATCGAGGGGTTGACCGAGCATGGAGGCTTCTGCTTCGATGCCGCCAACACCCCAGCCGAGTACGCCGAGACCGTTAATCATCACGGTGTGCGAGTCGGTGCCGACGAGGGTATCGGCGAAGGCTTGGAGTTCGCCATCAATCTCACGGGCGGGGACACAATCACTAAGATGCTCAAGATTGACCTGGTGAATGATCCCTGTGGAAGGGGGCACAACGCGGAAATTGTCGAAGGCAGTTTGTCCCCATTTCAGGAATTCATAGCGTTCCTTGTTGCGCTGATATTCGATCTCTGTATTGCGCTGCAAAGCATCGGGCGTGGCGAAAAAGTCCACTTGCACGGAGTGGTCAATAATCAAATCAACCGGCACGAGCGGATTAACCACTTTCGGGTCGCCGCCGAGACGGGCAACGGCGGAGCGCATCGCGGCCAGATCTACAACGGCGGGCACGCCGGTGAAATCCTGCATTACAACGCGGGAGGGCTTAAAGGGGATGCCAGGGCGTTCGCCATTTGGCGTCCACGCTGCGATTCGTTTCACGTCATCATCGCTGATTCCTTTGCCATCGACTTGGCGAAGGGCAGATTCGAGCAAAACGCGGATAGAGAAGGGTAGTTTCTTCAGGTCTACTAAACCGGCTTTTTCAAGCGCATCCAGCCTGTAAAAAGTGTACTCACCGCCTTCGGTTTTGAGTACATCACGGGCATTGAAATTATCTTGGGGCATGTTAAAACTCCTTTAGCTGTCTTACTGGTGTTCATCATTCGTCTTCTTACGGGTGGAGTATGGCAAGAAGGTGGAAGGTAAAAGTGGTAGCTGTGCATTGCATCTGTTTTTGATGCGTTGCACAGCGGGTCTTGCAAAAAGCTTTGCCAAACCGAACTGCAACGCACTTTTCGCTTCGCTTCAAGTGCAATGCAGTTCTCACAATTGACACAAAAAAACCTCTGCGCTCTCTCCATCTTTTTGGCATAAGCCATAGCGATGGGGAGGACACAAAGGTGCGCCTTTGCTATCCTAACCGGTTTGCTACATCTCATCTTAGGAGATGGGTAGCCCCTATTCTAACCCCTTTTTGAACTCTTTGACAAGTCTCTTACGCTCTTCATCTGAAAGAAAAGCTGCCTGCGCGGCATTCATGGTCTGTTCTTTTAGTTTTGAGATCGAAAAACCAAGTTGATCGTGGATCATCTGGAATTCACTGCTCAAGGAAATCCGTGAAATGCTGGGATCATCGGTGTTGATCGTTGTCGTTAGCCCGGCTTCAACCATCGGGCGCAGTGGATGTGCTTCCAACGAGGGGGTCACGCCCGATTGATAATTGCTGGTCACGCAAACTTCAAAGACCGTTCCACGTTCTTTTACCATAGCAACCACATCTGGGTCTTCCAGAACGCGTACACCATGGCCGATCCGGTCGGCGCCGAGGACTTCAATGGCTTCACGTACATTATCCGCGCCAGCCCATTCCCCGGCGTGGACAGTGATCTTCAAGCCCGATTCCTTTGCTTCGCGGAAGATCGGTGCAAAAGGCTCTGCAGGGAATTCAACTTCGTTACCAGCGATATCCAGCGCAACGATGCCCTTATCCTGATAATCAGCCGCCAACCAAGCCACCTGTTCTGCTAACTCAGGACTCTCATGGCGGTTAACACTGGCGATCAGCTTCACGTCGATGCCAAATTGTTTTGCGGTCTCGTTCGCGCTATCGCAGACCCAATCCATTACATCGTGGAGTGGAAAACGTTCTGCACGACTCAATGCAACGGGCGTAAAGCGCAATTCCATATAACGGACATTATCGCGGGCGGCATCTTCTATTGCTTCTCGCGTAACGCGCGTGATCACTTCGGGGGAGCGATAGAAAAGACGCAGGGTTTTGAATTTTTCAAGGAAATTGGAGAAGGTATAGGGTTCTTCATCGCCAACTTGCACTAGATCACTCAGGCGCAGGATACTGGCAGGCACGGTTAACCCGTGTATGCGTGCAATATCGAGCATTGTCTCAATACGCAAGGATCCTTCCAAATGGCGGTGTAATTCCGCTTTTGGCAGGACGAGGAAAATATTAAGAGAGGAAGTTTTAGCTTCGGCGCGCATCATTTATAGGATACTACACTTTCTTTGGCAAAAAAGCATCGTTTACTTTTTATGCCGTTTGCGTTTCTTCTTTGTCTTTTTAGGCTTCCCTGAAGGCGCTGCACTAGTCTGCACGGAGGCAGTTTCTGCGCCTAAGGGATTGGCATTCCAGCGGCGGGGCTGATAGGCAAAGACACGGCTAACAACCTGTGAGCGGATATCGCCCATCAAAAGCTGGAACATCTCGGAAGCCTGACGCCTATATTGTACCAGCGGGTCGCGTTGTGCATATGCCTCCAAGCCGATCGAGACACGCAAGGCTTCTACCTTTGTCAGGTATTCAACCCATTGATCGGTAATTGCGCGCAATAATAATTCACGCTGAATTTCAGTCATCCGCAGGCGGCCAGATCG
>Ga0209042_1001780_pt1 | contig 15721 bp, 10 predicted proteins | sample SaaInlV_200m_DNA_6_FD_184649 | JGI IMG/M metagenome (GOLD analysis project Ga0209042, IMG submission 184649) | Marine microbial communities from expanding oxygen minimum zones in the Saanich Inlet - SI037_S2LV_200m_DNA (SPAdes) (version 2) | ecosystem: Environmental > Aquatic > Marine >...
AATTTTGTAATTTTACAACTTCACTTGTGGCTCGTCCGCCAGCGGCGGCACTCGCACTGAGTTTCGTTGCAACTCCTCACTTCGCGCAAAACACGCTGCGCGAATTTTGCTTGAGATTTTGAACGATTTGTAATTTTGTAATTTTACAACTTCACTCGTGGCTCGTCCGCCAGCGGCGGCACTCGCACTAAGTTTCGTTGCAACTCCTCACTTCGCGCAAAACACGCTGCGCGAATTTTGCAAAATTTTCAAAAATTAAAAACAAATCCGCGCGCCAAAAGTTGACAGCAGTGGATTTCCGTTTTTTGACGGAATCTGGAGTACCAGTTTTTCAGATTTTTTTTCTTGAAATTGCGGAAGATTTTCCAAGAAATCTGCCAGATTTTTTACAGAAAAATGTTCCGGCGCGTGGCAGGTCAGCACCACGAAAATTGGATTTTGCGATAACAATTCGGCGATCATTTTCATCAGTTCTGGGAGATCGCGTTCGATTTTCCAATCTTTTTTCGCGCCGCGTCCAAACGCTGGCGGATCCAAAATAATTCCGTCGTATTTTTTTCCGCGACGAATTTCTCGTGCCAAAAATTTCATCACGTCGTCACAAATCCAGCGGATTTTTGCGTCGCTAAATCCGGAAATTTCCGCATTTTTTTTTGCCCAAGTTATCGCCGATTTCGCGCCGTCGACGTGACAAACTTCCGTGTTTTTCGCGCTCGCGTGCAGCGTTGCGATTCCAGTGTACGCAAAAAGATTCAAAATTTTGAGTGGACGATCTGCGTTTTCTGTGACCTTTTTTTCGATCCAATTCCAATTTTCCCACTGCTCCGGAAAAATCCCGATTTGGCCATTTTTCGAAAATCGAAGTTCGGCCTGTATTTTTCCAATTTTTACGTTCCACGTTTCGGGAATATTTTTTGATTTTTTCCACTCAGAATTTGGGTTTTCTCGCACAAAAAACGCATCAGAATTTCCTCGAATTTTTCGTCGCCAAGTCGCTTGCGGGCACGGGCGATCGACAATTATTTCTCCGAATTTTTCCACGCGACGTTCATCACCGCAGTCGATCAGTGCGTACTCGAATTCAGGTTTTTCCTGCATTTTTCCAAAAAAGTTCTTTCTCTTTTTATCACGATTTCCAAAATTTGAAATGAGAAAGTGAGCGAATGTTGTAAAAAAAACAGTGCTTTAAAATAATCTTTTTTTCACCGAAAGTTCTTTTTGGGGATTTTTTTTTAAAATTCAAAAATCTGTTACAATTTTCTGTGACTTGATATTTTTTCTTCCCAAAAATGAAAAAACAAAAACACATCCGTTTTCGAAAATTTCTTTCGATTCTCTCGATTTTTACGTTCGTTTTAACCTTATTTCCGCCGATCGCAGATGCGATTGATACGCGTCTCACGACAGTGGAACTTTCCACAATCAATGATGCAAATGCGGGGATTTCAGGTGTTTTATATTATGACACCGATTTGAATCTTTATCGAATGGGAATGGACGACGGGACGATCAACGGACTTCCTGACACGAGTACAACGCGAAAAACAAATGTTGCGTTGACAGAAGTGGATGCGAATCGTGGTGCGTACGCGGGTGTTTTTTACTGGGAGCTCAACACACAGAGCTATTATCTTGGAACAAGTGACCGCACGCTGCGTCGTTACACAGGAAATGCGTCGTGTTCCGATGGAATTAAAAATCAAGACGAAGATCGCGTCGATTGTGGCGGAAGTTCTTGTTCGCCGTGTCCAGTTTTGGATTCGGCGTTGTTGTTGTCGACAGTTGATGATGTGTGGGAAGAAACAATTACGGGACAGCGCGTGGACGGAACTGGATTTTCGGTCTGTGTGGTGGACGGGGGAGCAAATTACGAAAACACATTTCTCTGATCGGGGTGGAACGTTTTGATCACGGGAGGATACAACACGTTGACGGACACCGATTGTTCGACGAATAATTCTTCGTGCCAAGAAAATACATCGGCGCAGGGAAATTCTGATCCGCACGGAACACACGCGGCAGGAACGTTGGTTTCTCAGCACCCAAATCATCGCGGAGTGGCGCCGGGCGCACGAGCAATTATTGTAAAAGTTCAATCACAGAAAAATAGTTTCACGGATGCAGATTTAGCCGATGGAATTCAGTGGTGTGTGACAAACGCAGAATCGTACAACATTGGAGCGATCGTTGTGCCGACATTGAACACGACAGATCAATTCAACGAAACATCAACAAGTTGTAATTCATCATACACTTCAATTCGTACGGCTGTTCAGAGTGCAGAAACGGCAGACATTCCCGTCTTTTTTGCGGCAGGGAATGCGGGAGTTTCGAACACGGCGGGAGTTTCTGCTCCGGGGTGTGTTTCCGAAGGATATGTGGTGAGCGGAGTGGCAGCGAGTGGTTCCATGATTTCTTCTCAAAATTACGGATCACTGGTTGACTTACTTGCGCCGGGTGAAAATATTTTATCCACCGGATGGGACAACGATTCAAATATTAGTATGTCTGGATCGGATGTGGCGGCGACGTTCGCGGCTGGCGCAGCGGTTTTGGCACGACAGTACAATGAGCTTCTCGGAAATTCTGCGATGACAGAATCTGACATTTTGAATGCGTTGCAGCGCAGCGGTGTTTGGACAGTCAAAGCACACGCTAATGATCCAAACGACGGGTATCGTCGAATTGATGTGATGCAGGCGTTGAAATACATAAAACAAGATGCGCCAACAATTACAGAATTTCCAAGCGCTTCGTCGTCGGTGAGTTTGACTGACGGTTCATTGACGTGGAACGCGCAGGCGTTAAATCTTGAAAATTCACACGGGGCAATTGCCTTCCCAACCGGGTATCGAGTTTTTTCAACCGGACAGGATTTTGACACGTACGTAGATGTTCAAGAAAATTTTATTCGAGCGAACGCGAGCGGATTGCATGCGGATTTTAATGCGCCAGCAGAAATTACTTTCAAAAATGTTGATTGTGATAATTATGATTTGTACTGGAATTCTGGTGTTACAGATGAAGCTTCGGTGCTTGCATCTGAAACAGCGTGCGAATCGCCAAATTGTACAAATGTTGCTTGTTCGGACGGAACACTCACTTTTGATGTTCCGACACCAACAACGTATGCGGTGGTCAATACGTACGTAGCACCGACGTGCAGTGATGAAACGCAAAATCAGGACGAAACAGGTGTCGATTGTGGCGGTGCGGTTTGTTCGGCCTGTGTGATCGAGGGGTTAACTTCAGCAACTGGACAATGGAAATTTGATGAAAGTTCGGGCACAACTCTGACGGAAGAAGGGGGAAAATTTGATGGAACGTTTACAGCGGCAACGCGAGCCGCCGGAGTGACCGGAAATGCCTTGTCATTTGACGGGATTGTTGGATACGCATCCATTCCTCATGATGATGCATTAGCCGGAACTACGGAATTGGCAGTAGAAGCTTGGGTAAAAATGGATCCCACGACAGAGGGACGAAATATTATTACGAAAGCATCAGATTATATTTTGAGACTGTCGAACATGTCATCCAATGGGTATCGTGTGAATTTTGTTGTGTATGCGCCAAGTTATACAAGCTTGACGACGGATTACGTTGATTTAGTTGAAAATCCGAGAGAGTGGCATGATTTATTGGGAACGTACGATGGAACGACGATGAAAATTTACGTCGATGGAGAATTGCTTGCACAAAAAGCACATACGGGGGAAATGAGTCCTTCGAATACGGTTATTAAAATTGGTGGAGAGGAGAATGGCGATAAGTTCAAAGGTTCAATAGATGATATCGCGATTTATGCAGGAGTGATGGATGTGTCAGAAGTAGGAACTCGGTTTGCGTCTGTCGATCCGCCGAGTTGCTCAGATTCAACTCAAAATGGAGATGAAACGGGCGTAGATTGTGGTGGTTTGTGTACTGCCTGTGAGAGTGGTAGCGGCGAGAATGGGCCAACGCCCGTTGCTCGATGGGATTTTAACCAAGGGAGTGGTACCACGTTGATCGCTTCGGTGGGAGGATATAATGCAACGTTGAATCCAAATGAATCCTGGGACGTAAATGGAGTAGAGGGGGGCGCAATCCGTCTTGATGGAGCAGTGGAAGGAATTTCTATTATTGGCTATCCTGAATATGACACGTTACCGAATGTGACGTTGGAAGCATGGGTCAAGCCAGAAATTATCAGTACATATGCAGATCCAATTGCCAAAGGTTCAAATTATACATTACGAGTCGAAGCCAATTCTGATGGGGACTATCGGGTGAAAATGCTGGTGTATCATAGTGATTATCATTCCATTGGAAATTCTGACCGAGTGAGTACGCTTGATGATTGGCATCATACCGTGGCGGTATATGATATAGATGCAGGAGTCGCATCGATTTATGTTGATGGACAATTTTGGGCAAGTGAGGCTATTTCAGGCGAGGTCAAAGATGAAAACGCCCTCTATCTAGGAAAACGTTTTGTTGGGTTAATGGACCAAGTGTCGATTTACAACGAAGCCTTAACACTTTCTGAAATACAATCCCGATACGCATTGTATTCGCAGTAAAAAAAGTACAGAATATTTCGTAAGAATTTCTGGGTCCGAAAAGTGTTCGGATCCTTTTTTTTGAGAGTGAACGAGAGATTATTGGACGATGCTGGTCGCAAAATTTGTTCACCTAAAATGCCAGAAACATGCATCAGTGCAAGTGATTTGGCTTGTTTTTTGGTTGATAAGAATGGAGAATTTGGATGATATTTTTTGCCCCTCTCTCGATGTATTTCGTTAAGAATAGGTTTTAATTTTCAATAGTAATTGCGTTGGGATTATTATTCGTGCCGATGGGAATGGCGAGTGCGGCGGCGTTCACGGACAGTCCGTCGACGATCGCGGCGAAAACGATTGGCGGGAAGTTGACGATTTCGGATTTCAACACGATTCGGACGACACTCGACAACGTTTTTTACGATAATTCGAATAACTTTCTCGGGATTGGTGCGACGGATCCGTCGGTGGAGTTGGATATCGATGGTGGCGTGCGAGTTCGAGATTTTGATACTGCAGGATTCGTGAAAAATGATGAAGATGGAAATTTGTCCGGAGGAAATTCACTTTCCGGAGTTTTGACGGGCGCGGATTTGACCGGATTCACCGAAGGCGGTGTGACATTTGGCGACGCGGATGGTTCGCTCACGCAGGATGCGACAAATATTTTTTGGGATGATTCAAATAATTATTTAGGAGTGGGAACGGCTACGCCGAGTTCACCGTTGGATGTGATTGGAAATGTGGAAATCAGCGGTGTCACCACGGTGTCACCACGGTGTCCGGCGGACTTTCAGATGCATCGGTGACGGCGTTGGCGTTGGGCGAAGATGTGGTTGGGACGGAATTGACGGGATTTGCAGCGGAATCGATCGTGGGATCGTTGAACGAATTAAAAAGTGATTCGACGGAAATGTCGACGCTTGCGAACGGAAAAATTTACGCAGGAAATGCTTCAAATGTGGCAACAGAAGTGACGCCGAGCGGGGAAGTGACGATGACGAACGCGGGCGTTTTTTCGCTGGAAAATTCTGCGGTGACGGGCCAGGTGTTGACCGGGTACGTTGTGGGCTCCGGTTGGGCGGACGTTGCGGCGACGGATTCGGTTTTGGAATCGGTTGAAAAATTACAGGGGAACGCAAATGTGAACAAAGTCAACTCGGCGACGAACGCGACGAATATTGGAGATAATATTTTGAGTATTGGCGCGATCGAGGCGCTGCAGGAAAATTTTATGTACGTTGGAAATTCGAGCGATGAAATTTCCGAAGTGGCGGTGAACACGACTGTGACGAGCCAACTTTTGACCGGGTTTGTTTCTGGAGCGGGAGCGGTTGCGGCGACGGATTCGATTTTGGGGGCGATCGAGAAATTGGACGGAAACATCACAAATTTTTCGCAGGAGTGGACAGAATCCGCGGGAATTCTCGCACCGACGACGGGCGCGGACGACGTTGCGATCGACACGAACACTTTTTTTGTTGATGTCAGCGAGGATCGTGTGGGGATTGGGACGACGAGTCCAACACAGCAACTGGAACTCACTGGATCAATTGAATTAGCTGCAACTACGACAGCAACAACCGGTGCAATTTATAAAGGAGTGACTCCATTTATTCATACATTTTCTCATCCAACGGGAAATACCGCGATTCCACGGGGTAGGAATATTTTGGTTGGAGAATCTGCGGGAAATTTTACTACAGGAAGTGCAGCAACATCAACGCTCCATGCATCTGATAACATTGGTATTGGTTACATGGTAATGGCTTCATTAACAAGGGGTTTTCAAAATATAGCAGTTGGATCTTCTTCGCAGACAGCCGCAACAAGTGGATATTATAATACATCGGTGGGAGGAGAATCGCTTCGGAGCGTGACTGAGGGCTATGGGAATACGGCTTATGGATATTCTTCTTTGCAATCAATAACGTCGAATTCTTTGGGAACAGCTCTTGGTTATAACGCTTTGAAGGTTGCCACAGGTGGTAACAATACGGCGGTGGGGGCAAATGCAATGTTGCGACAAACAACGGGGGCAGATAATACGGCTATTGGTTCTAATGCAGGGGCCGAGTTTGTTTCAGGAAATAATACAATATCAAGGAAGAGTGTTTTTATTGGATATGATACGAAAGCAAAAGCGAATGGTGGTCAAAATGAGATTGTGATTGGAACGGAAGCGGTTGGTGCTGGCAGCAACAGTGTTGTTCTTGGGAATGACTCTATTACAAAAACACTTCTGAAGGGAAATGTTGGAATCGGGATGACAGATCCAGGAACAGATCTCGAAATCGCGGGATCGATGAAAATTGTCACACCCAGTAAAACTGATTGTGCGGCGGCTGTAGACGGCGGAAAAATCGAGTACGTTGTTGCGGACAATGCGGGTGCGTTTTGGGGATGTTTGCAGACGGGAGCGTCGACTTTCTCGTGGGTGCATCTCGATATTTTCAATCAGTAATTTGATCAGTTGATTTTTGTGAGTTTTTCGGTAGTTTTCTTGTGATGCAAAAACTTTGGCAGCGGCACAAAAAATTTCTCGTGCAGCTGTTTCGGTACGGAGTCGCAGGAGGAAGTGGTGCTGCTGTGGATATTGCAATTTTTTCTGCGCTGGTTTTCTTGGCGGCGGTGGATTATCGGATCGCCGTGGTGATTAGTTTTTCGGTGGGAACGGTGGTGAATTTTTTTCTCTGTGCGTTTTGGATTTTCCCAGAAACAAATTTAAAACTCTGGACGCGACTCGGGCGACATTTTTTCTCCAGTTTTGGGGGACTTTTGACGAACGAAGTTGGATTGATTTTGATTCTTGAATTGTTCGCGTGGCCGCATCCATTTTGGGCAAAAATCATCGCGACGGCGGCGTCATTTTTTGTGAATTTTGTACTTTTCAAGTATTTTGCGTTCAACGATAAAATTCGATTTTCAAAATGACAAAACAAAAAACGGCGATCATCATCGGAGCGGGTCCGGCGGGATTGACAGCGGCGTACGAACTTTTGACGCGGACAAAAATTCGCCCGATCGTGCTCGAGGCGACGGACGAAATTGGCGGAATTTCGCGCACGGTGAATTTCCACGGAAATCGGATCGACATCGGCGGGCACCGATTTTTTTCAAAATCAGATCGCGTGATGGACTGGTGGCTCAAATTTCTTCCTGCGCAGGGAACTGCGTCGCGCGACGACAAAATTTTGAATCGAGACATTTTGCTTTCAAAAAATAAAAATGCGCCGGATCCAGAAAAAACAGATGATGTGATGCTCTGGCGGCGGCGACTTTCGCGGATTTTTTTCCTGCGAAAATTTTTCGACTACCCGATTTCTCTCTCGATTGAAACAGTCAAAAATCTGGGAATTTGGCGCGTTTTTCGAATGGGAATTGATTATGTTTGGGTGCGGATTTTTCCACGAAAACCAGAACGAAATTTAGAAGATTTTTTTATCAACCGTTTTGGGAAATTTTTGTACCAAACTTTTTTTGAAGATTACACGAAAAAAGTGTGGGGAGTTCCGTGTTCGAAAATTCCGTCCGAGTGGGGCGCGCAGCGGATCAAAGGTTTGTCCGTTTCGCGTGCGATCGGTCACGCGCTGCGGCAGATTTTCTCCAAAAAATCAGGAAACGACATTCGACAAAAAAATACTGAGACGAGTTTGATCGGTCAGTTTTTTTACCCAAAATTGGGCCCCGGGCAAATGTGGGAAACCGTTGCCGCGGAAATCGAAAAATTGGGTGGAGAAATTCATAAAAATTGTCGAGTGGATCGCATCGAGTTTTCTGAGAAAAGTGCGAACAAAATTTTTACTCAAAATAAAAAAGACGGGGCGCGTGAATTTAATTCAGATCTAGTTTTTTCTTCGATGCCGATCAAAAATTTAGTTCAAAGTTTTGACACAAAAATTTCTCCGGAAATTCGTAAAATTTCCGACGGACTCGTGTACCGCGATTTTATGACGGTGGGACTTTTGTGCGATCGACTCGAAATTTCAAATCAAACAAATCAGCCGACCGTGGAAAATATCGTGCCGGACAACTGGATTTATATTCAGGAGCGCGACGTAAAAATTGGGCGGCTGCAGATTTTCAACAATTGGAGTCCGTACCTCGTCGCTGATCCAAAAAAAGTGTGGATCGGTTTGGAATATTTTTGCACGGAGGGCGATGAACTCTGGAAAACTCCGGACAAAAAATTTGTTCAGTTTGCGATCGAGGAACTCGAGAAAATTGGAATTGTGAATAAAAAATTTGTTCAAGATTCAGTTGTGATTCGGCAGCCAAAAGCGTACCCGGCATATTTTGGAACGTACGATCGATTTTCAGAATTGCGAAAATATTTGGACGGAATTGAAAATCTTTTTCCGATCGGACGCAACGGAATGCATCAGTACAATAATCAGGATCATTCGATGCTGTCGGCGATGGTGGCGGTGGATCAAATTATTTCCGGGGAAATCAATCGCGAAGAAATCTGGTCGATCAACGTTGAAAAAGAATATCACGAGAAAAAGAGTTGAAAAGTTAAAAGTTTAGAGTTCAGAGTTCAGAGTTAAAAAAGTAGGGAACGCAGATCTGCGTTCCGGAAAAAAACAACCCCCTCGCCCCCTTGTCAGGGGGAATTGAGAAAAAGTTTGAAAAAGTTGAAAAGTTAAAAGTTGAGAGTTCCGAGTTCAAAGTTGAAATTTTTCCAAAACTCGGTACAGTTTTTCCGATGTTTGAACGACTTTTTCTCAAAAAAAATCGGTACTGGTTTTGGTTTCTCGGGATCGGGATTTTGATTTGGGGAATCAGTCTCGGGTTTGATCTGACTTTTTCAGATGACAATGCTTTGATTCGAGACAATCAGGTTTTTTTGCACAATTTTCAAAATATTTTTCGTGCATTTTTGTATGACGATTTTCAGCGATCGATGGGCGGGGTGTACTACCGACCGCTCGTGATTAACACGTTGATTTGGGACACGCAGTGGCAATTTTCTGCGCATCCGTGGCTGACGTACCACGTGACAAATATTTTGCTGCACGTTTTTGCGACGGGACTTTTTTTCCAGATTTTGAAACGATTCCGAATTCCGGCGCTCGGGGCGGCGATTGCGGCGCTGATTTTCCTCGTGCATCCAGTCAACGCTCAGACGGTTGCGTGGATTACGGGGCGAGTGGATTCGGTTTTTACGATTTGGGTGTTGCTGAGTTTTCACGCGATTTTGAATTTTCAAAAAAATCCGACAACGAAAAACGGAATTTGGTATTTTCTCGCATTTCTCGGTGCACTTTTTTCCAAAGAAACCGCGGTGGTTTTGCCAGTGTTGCACTGGATTGTGCTGTGGGTCGATCGACAGAAAAAGATATTTCATCCGCCGAAACTTCCGGTTTGGATCGCGTGGATTGTGGCGTTTCCAATTTGGTTTTTTGCGCGTGAAAATGCGCTGCAATCAGAAGTCGTCGGCGTGGAATCTTCCAAGATTTTTACGGCGCAAAATTTTTCTTCTTTTTTCGAAAATATTCCCGCGACGATTCCGCATTTGGGAAAAATATTTTTTCCGCTGGGACTTTCGCCGCACGTAATTTTGTCAGATTTAATCTGGTGGCCGGGGATTTTTACGGTTTCGGTTTTGGGCGCGGCGGTGATTTTTCTTCGCAAAAAAATATCGTGGCCAATTATTTTTTTGGGCGGCGCGATTTTTCTCACGCTGTGGCCGACGTTTCTCAATCCGGATCCGGATCAGTCAAAATTCTTTCTCGAAAATCGGTTGTATTTTCCCGCGATGGGAATGTTTCTCATCGTCGCGGAATTGTTGCGCGCTTCCAAGATTTCGAAAAAATTTCTTGTGGCTGGCGCGGGGATTTTTTTCCTGTTTTCCGGAATTACGCTCGCGTACCAGCAGACGTTTCGCGACGGATTTTCGTACTGGGGAACCGCAACCGAATTGTCGCCGACATCTGCGTTTGCGTTCAATAATTTTGGGGCGATGTATTATTTGGCGAACGATTTAGAAAATGCGGAAAAAGAATGGCTGCGATCGCTGGAGCTGCATCCAACCGAAAATATGGTGAACGGAAATTTGGGACTTTTGTACTTGCACCAGGGCGAACTCGAAAAATCGGAGAAATATTTACTTTTTGAAATTGAAATTAATCCAGCGTACGATCACGCGCGGCACAATTTAGGACTTTTGTACGAAAAACAGGGGAAAATAAAAAAAGCAGTTGAGTCGTGGGAAAAATTAATTATGCTGCATCCGCGGTACTGGACGGCGTACAAAAAATTATTAAAATATTACGAGTCAGTCGGCGACACGGCAAAAATTGAAAAATTGCAGCAGCGTTTTCAAAAATTTTTACGATAATTTTTTCAAAAAATGAAAAAAATTCTTATCACCGGTGGCGCGGGATTTATTGGCTCCAACTTGGTTCGGCACTTTCTTGCGAATGGTTGGCAAGTGGGAGTTTTGGACAATTTTTCCACCGGGAGGCGTGAGTTTGTACCATCGGGAGCGGAAATTTTCACGGGCAGCATCACCGACAAAAATTTCGTCGAAAAAGTTTTCCAGGAATTTTCCCCAAATGTTGTTTCTCATCACGCGGCGCACGTCTCAGTGCGCGAAAGTTTGACCGATCCGATTCACGATGCGCAGGAAAATATTTTGGGATCGCTCAACATTTTTCTCGCGGCGGGCGCGTGCGGCGCGGAACACGTTCTTTTCGCGAGCACCGGCGGAGTGATGATCGACCCGGACGGGGCGCTCCCGGCGGGCGAATTGGATTTGAATTTCGACGATCCGCACTGGTGTCCGTACGCTGTTTCCAAATTTTCTGCGGAAAAATATCTGCAGTACGCGGCGGATCGATTTGGATTTTCGCCGACAATTTTTCGGTACGGAAATGTTTTCGGACCATTCCAAACCCCGAAATCCGAAGCGGGTGTGATTTCGATTTTTTGTGAAAAAATTCAAGCAGGCGAAACGCCCAAAATTTTTGGTGATGGATCGCAGACGCGCGATTACGTTTTTGTCTCGGATGTCGTGCGAGCAAATTCGCTGGCGGCGGAGCAAAAAATTTCTGGCACATTTCATCTTGGATCTGGGCGCCAGATTTCTGTCAACGAACTTTTTTCCGCCGTGGCGCGCGAGTGGAATTTTTCCAAATCGCCTGAATTTTTGCCGGCGATTCCGGGCGAATTTTCGCGCAGCAGTTTGAAATCTGATAGATTTTTAAAACAAACTGGCTGGAAACCTGAAATTGATTTCGAAACGGGAATCAAAAAAACAGTTGCGTGGTGGAAAAACTAAGTTCGCCATTTTCTTTTTTAAAGTTCAAGTATTTTTTATGAAATGCAATTGTGTTCGCGTTGTTTTTTGATTTAGAATAAATTGGAGAATAAAAATTTCCACATGTTTTCCACCAAAAAAATTATGAGCTCAATTGCCCTCGTGGCGATGACGGCTTCTTTTTTGTGGAATTCAGCTTTTGCACTTCAGACGCGACTTTCCAATGCACAAATAGTGTCGATGAATACAGCAGAATCGGCACAAAAAGGAATTAATTATTGGAACACCGATTTGCTTAAATACCATGTTGGGCAGCCAGATGGAACTCTCTCAGATTTGGGGGAATTGGTTGCAACGCGAAAAGATACAACCGTCGAAGTTGATACAATTCATACAAATAAGACTGCTGATCCAGGAGTTTTGTATTGGGATAAAAATGGAAAAAATTACCGAGTCGGACAAAATGATGGGAGTTTGACGAATGCATCAGATGCTGCCAGCCAGCGTTTGACAGCAAGTCAAATACAGACGATGTTGAGTACAAATGCGGGGGGGAGCGGAGATGGAGTTTTATTTTGGGATAGAGAGAATCGTCGATACTATCAATCAGAATCAAATGCACTGAGGGGATTTGGTGATACAATGAAAACAATTACGCTGACATTTGATGGTGTTCCATCAAATGTGACGGTTATTCCGACTCAGTTGAAATATGATAAAGATTTTGCACTGAGTTGGACATTTGACGATGGGTATGGAACGATTTACCGAAATATGTATCCGCTTTTGAATGGAGGTTATAGTGATATTGATCGTACTGTGCATCCTGGACTCTTTTTTACTGATGGAGCAGGAAGTGATGTTCCATTTACTGCCGCGGAAGCATGGTTTACGCGACAATCTCCAGCATTGAACCAAATGCATGCAAGTGATCAGGCAGATTTTTGGATGGCGAATGATGAAATGATCGAAATGATTGATCATGGGTGGGGGATTGTGCATCATGGTTTGACATCAGCAGCGTTTCGGGACACGCGAATCGCAGATGGAGATCCTTTGATTCAATATCCAACTCCACCGGGGCCAGATGCTCTTAATTATTCATATGAGGTCTCACAGGGGGCTATTGAGGTTGAAAGTGATTTAGGATTCCCTGTGACAACCTTTATTGCACCATCAGGTGATGATGAATATCGAAAGGAGGCATATGATCAGGGGTATAGGTTTATTTCTGCACGGAATGGTACTCGTAGTTACGGAGGAAACGAGTATGTTGTGGAAAATAAAGCATTACAGGTCGATAATTTAGATACAAGTGATCTTGTTATGGGGTATCGTCGTTCGTTGTCGGATTCTTTGTTTACTCCGGCAAATATGATGGATTTCACAACCGCAACGGTTGCACAATTGGGAGAAAATGATCATCGATGGATTTCTGAAAGTGCACATCAAGTTACAGAAGAAATCAACGGGGGAAGTATTTTGTACACAACGATAAAACCTTATTTTCAACAGATTGCATCTACTTATGGAAAAGTAGGAGCCGATAATCTTTGGGTTGCTGGGGTTCCCGAGGTTTATGAGTATCAACTTGTAAAAGACAATGTTCAGATCGCAACAGAACAAGCTGGGAATACTGTGACGGTAACGTTAGATCTTACAAATGTCCCAGAAGATTTATGGTATAGCGCGATTTCTTTGAATGTTTCTTCTGATAAAAATCTTACCGCCGTTGATTATAATAACGGAGACTTCTCGAATTATTCTCATAATCTTTCTACGGGATTGATTAATTTGGATTGGAGTTCGAGATGGGGGACTTTGGCAAATAAATATGTGGCAATCGCAGAAGCTTCTCAGTTGCAAGCAGATGTTCAGTCTGCACAAGTATTTGTAAATAACATTGATGATACTGACAAAAAAACGCCATATCAAAACAGAATCAATGCAATAGTGATTAATACAGATAAAATTTATAAAATAGATATAGGATCAGGTAATTCTACATATGACACTTCTGGAAACTGGACAAATATTACGGTGGATAATTTAACAGAAACGAATTTGTTGAATACTAACGGAGAAGTGAGTACGATGGATCTTACGGTGACTGGATATTACATAACGGATGGTGGGATTTCAGAAGAATATTGTGAATTGTATCCATATAGTGCGATGCGTGATAGTTTCCGTGTAGACATAGCGAATCCATTGACGCTTACGTTTAGTAGCCTAGATAATGATCATTTATATGATTTTAAAATTTTAGCAGGACGGCGTTATGGAGATACGGCAAACACGTCGTTTACAATCGGTGGGGTGACAAAAACATTGCAAGCATTGGATAATTTCACAAATAATACGATTACAATTGAAAACGTGAGTCCAAGTAGTGGGACGATTGTATTGACGGCAACATCTCCAGTAGATGATCGTGGATTTATTAATGTTATTGAAATTACAGAAACGGATCCAAGTGGGGCAACTTGTTTCGATAGTACAAAGAATCAAGATGAAACGGATGTTGATTGTGGGGGAAGCACTTGCGGTGGTTGTGATTTGACAGATGATTGTTCTATAAATGGAGATTGTACGAGTGGTAATTGTTCCGGAGATGTCTGTGTTGCAGTGGCAAGCTGTTCTGATGGAATAACGAATCAGGATGAAACGGATACGGATTGTGGTGGATCGACATGTAGTAGTTGTTCCAACGGAGATACTTGTTCGGTGAATGGTGATTGCTCCAGTGGAAATTGTTCTGCTGGAACTTGTGCAGTAGTTTCCGCCGCTGCCGCCACGTGGTATCTTGATATCGGACAGCATGGGTTTTATGAAACATCAGATATAGGGTGGAATAATATTACAGATGATGTGGATGAAAGATCGGTAACAAATGCAATTGATTCCAATGGAAATGTTACCGGTGTTGGATTTGCTACGACAGGATATATTTACAGATATGGGGGATCGAGTGTGGATACAGTCGGTTATCCGGTTTTCGCTACACGTGATGGATTTATGGTGGATGACGAACAATCGCCACTTGTGTTGACTGTGACAGGATTAAATGATGCCGCGACATATGATTTTACTTTCTTCGGAGCTAAAAATGGTGGGAATTCTGCTATTACCAAATTTACAATTGGAGGCTCTTCAACAACTCTTCAGACACAAGGAAATATTGGTGACGGAGCACAAACTGCAACACTTTCTGCTGTTTCACCGAGTGGGGGGGAAGTTGTGATCTCCGTGGAACCGCAGGCGGGAGAAACATGGGGATTCTTTGGCGTGTTGGAAGTCAATCAGAATGAGTGATTTATCGTTTTCTTAAAATAATATTAATGAGGATGTCAAGACTTAAATTTTTTGTTCATCTGAATTTTTTTTAAATTTTCTTAATTTTTTTTCAAAAAATCACGGGATTTTTTTTATTCGTTCAGGAGTAACAGAAATCAGAACTTTTTTTGTGTACAAGGACAAAAAATAAAAAAATTAGAAAATATTTTTTTTAAAAATACGGATAATTTTAACGATTTAGTCTTTTCAGGTTTTAAATTGCATCGTAAAGTTGTCACGATATTTTTTGCCCCCCTCCCAATGTATTTCTCAAAAGATAGGTTTCGATTTTCAATAGTGATTGCATTGGGATTATTATTTGTGCCGATGGGGATGGCGAGTGCGGCAGCGTACACACACAGTCCGTCGACAATCACGGCGAAAATAATTGGCGGGAAGTTGACGATTTCGGATTTTAACACGATTCGGACGACGCTCGATAATGTTTTTTATATCGCACGCGAAAAACTCAGGAGCTTGCTCCTGAGATGGAAAGCGTATAATGCCGGAGGCATTAAAAACGCTTTTCATGTTAAAAACAGAACGAAAAAACCACACGGTGTACCGGATCGCGTATCAT